>Ga0209187_1000526_pt1 | contig 63413 bp, 42 predicted proteins | sample BantaG_FD_187430 | JGI IMG/M metagenome (GOLD analysis project Ga0209187, IMG submission 187430) | Marine algal microbial communities from Bantry Bay, Ireland - BantryBay_4 metaG (SPAdes) (version 2) | ecosystem: Host-associated > Algae > Red algae > Unclassified | place: Bantry Bay, Ireland...
ATGCGGTATAAAACCATTTTAGGACCAGCGATGTATTCGAGAATTTTCGAAAAGCAGAAAACGGAAAATTTAATTAAGATAAGCTGTCTGAATAAAATGACTAGGACAGGTATGCCTATTTCAGTTATAGTTGAAAATTAAATTTTAAAGGAAAAAAGAATTAATGCCATATTTTATCTCGAAATATTCATGCAACAAAGTCGTATTGAACTATAAACAATTGGGAGACAGACTATTGGATTATTCAAATTGAACTGCTTTAAGTGGAGTGGAACAGGCATGCCTAAATTGAATGTAAAGTATTGATAATCAATTAATTAATTAGATAATTATTTGGTTTTTTAAAAACAATAAATATATATTTGCACTCTCAATCATCAACTATATTCACTATTGAAAAACTAAAAGATGATTAAAACTAAAATTATTAAAATGACAGATTTACATATACATCTATTAGGATTCAATCAGGAACAGCTCTTGGATCCGAATTCCGATAAATCCATATTATGTGATAACAGAGATAACATGCTTATATGATTTAATTAAATCAAATAGCAATTAAAAGCACCTCTCTGTTTACAGTGAGGTGCTTTTTTTTTGCCTCAATATAAAAAGTACTGTAGCTCAACGGTTAGAGTGCCCGACTGTCTCTCGGGAAGTTGCGAGTTCGAATCTCGTCAGTACTGCTAATAACTGAAAAGTAAGTTTGATTAGACATAGGTCCCGTTCGTATAATTGGGTAGTACACCTGACTTTCTATCAGGAAATATGGGTTCGATTCCCATGCGGGATACAATTTTTTTTTTTTGAGTTCAGCTCAATTATTGTCCCGTGGTGTAATGGTAGCATGCAAGGTTTTGATCCTTGAGGTATGGGTTCAAATCCTATCGGGACAACTTTTATAAAATTGCGGAGATGGCGGAATGGTTTACGCAGCGGTCTTAGAAACCGTACTTGAAAAAGTTGAGAGTTCGAATCTCTCTCTCCGTACTAGCGCCCTTTTAGCCCAACTGGAAGAGGCATGAGAATTAAAATCTCAAAAGTCTAGGTTCGAATCCTAGGTAGGGTACTGTGTTTTAAATTGATGAGAAATGTCTCATCCAGATTTAAATGGTGGCTTTAGTTTAATCGGTAAAATGTCTCTATGTGAAAGAGAAGAACAGGGTTCAAATCCCGAAGTCACCCGATTATAAATAATTTATAATAACTGCGCAGTTAGATTGCGTAGTTGGCATTTATGTTTGCAATGTCATTTACTAGAAGTAGTATGACTAATGATTTGAAAAACTAAGAAGAAATAGCACATAGTGCAAAAGAAGAATTGTTTAGAATTCATTTCTCGCGTTTGAGTTTCTGTATAGCTCGACAGTATCACCCAGATTGGTAATGATATACTTGAAATAAATTTGAGACTATTCACACGACAGAGTCGTGGGTTCGATTCCCACTCCTAATAATACTAGGATAGTTCAGTTGGTTAGAACACTGTCTGCAGGTCATGGGTTCGACTCCCATTAATACTAATGGTATTATAGCTCAGTGGTAGAGCAGTAGACTCTTAATCTATGATGGAGCAACATCTCCTTAACTGTTACACACTTGAGGGTTTCTTTTTGGTATCGCATTACATTCTGTAAAAGTAGAATTTGATAATCCGATAATGGACTTTGAAATTAGCTGGATACCGTTGAAAAAGAAAGAATAGATAAGCTTTAGTTTTTTTGATTTTAAAAGAACGAATACAAAACATCAAAACAATTACTTTTTATCATTTTGGATTTTTAAACTAAAAGTAAATTCCGTTAGTCATTGGATGAAACCAAAAAAGTGACCCTCTTTTTTTTATTGAAAAAAAATAATTTATTATGAAACGTATTACAGTGAATGCTTATGAAATAGCATTAATTATGAAGCGAGGTAAACTTATCGAAGTGTTGACCGAAGGAAAACATTGGATAGGTTTCTGCAAAGAAGTTTATATCTATGATATGACAAAACCGCTTGAGCTTTCAACTCCAGAAATGGTGCTGATTGCCGAATCTTATTTGGTGGATTACTACTTGACAGTAGTTAGCATCCATGACACTGAGCTAGGAATCGAAATGCAAGATGGTAATTATACTAGAGTATTAGGACCTGGAAAAGTGGGTTATTGGCATTCGGATATTCGATATACAGTTGACAAAGTAAACATTAGTAATGTTGAGGCGACTGATTCGATTCCAAAGTATTTACTCATGAAGCCAGAAATTGTTCAGTATCTGAAAGTGTATCCAGTTGAATCTTATCAAAAAGGACTATTATACATCGATGGAAAATTTATAAAGATGCTAGATCCTGGTGTGTATTATTACTGGAAAGCGGAAGTGCCTGCAGTTGTCAAGACTGTGGATACTCGATTGCAATATTTGGAAGTATCTGGTCAAGAATTGTTGACAAAAGATAAAGCAGGAATTCGTGTCAATTTTTCTGCTCAATATCAAGTGAAGGATATCCAAAAAGCGTTGGTAGATGCCGTGGATTATCAAAAGCAGTTGTATACGAGTTTGCAATTGAGTTTGCGAGCATATATTGGTACGATGACCTTAGATCAATTACTAGCAAATAAAGAATCTATTGGTCCTTATATCATGAATGCTGTAAAGGAGTCTGCCGAAGTGTTGGGCGTAGAAGTACTCTCAGGTGGAATTAAAGACATCATCCTTCCTGGCGATATTAAAGAGATTATGAATCAAGTATTGGTAGCGCAGAAAAAAGCGCAAGCGAATACAATCATGCGTCAAGAAGAAACAGCGAGTACCAGAAGTTTGCTAAACACAGCTAAGTTAATGGAAGACAATGCGATGTTATTGAAATTGAAAGAAATGGAGTACATGGAAAAGATTTCTGAAAAAATCGGAGAAATCACGGTCAATGGTGGAAGCGGAGTGATCGATCAATTAAAACAACTAGTCGTTGCAAAATGATAATGAGTTGGGATGGCGATTGTCATCTCAACTCTTCTTGATAAGGACAACACCTTCCTTAATTGAATATTTCAGTTGTTACAATAACAGCTTGAGAAAAAGACCAATATTCTTTCATGAGTAATAATCACCTGCCATATATACGCTACCAAGACATTTTACTTCCTTCCAAATGTTTATATTCGTTACGTGTCAGAACAGCAACGAGCGATTTCTTCAGAGGAGCTAACAAAACTCTACTACTCCATAAGTGAAGTGTCAAGCATGTTTGGCTTGTCCAATTCTACTTTGCGGTATTGGGAAACAGAATTCACTAATTTAAAGCCCAAGAAAAACAGACATGGAGACCGTGCCTATACGAAGAAAGATATTCAGGTTATTGACCGAATTTACTTCTTAGTCAAAAAGAAAGGCTTCACGATCGATGGTGCAAAAAAAGAACTCAGACAAAAAAAGCCAGAATCAAGACAAGAGGCAATTTCCAAACTCAAGCAATTAAAAAAGGAAATGATAGATTTCTTAAACCGATTGGACTAATATTTTTCTTTAATATTCATCTCAGTAACTAGGCTCATTCAAAAAGAATCATTTAAATTCGATTGTATTCACACATACAGAATTGTTTCTATGAGTCAGCAGAAAATTTCGATTCGTTCGTCACATTTAGAAGGCGCAGAAGTCGCTTGGTTTGCGCCATTATGCAATGGTGATGATGAGTTTCTAGGCCGGCACGATATGCGTTATAAAAGCGATTGGGCGAATACATCCAATGTATTGTTGACTGCTGATAAATTGGGGTATAGAAATATTTTATGTCCATCGTCTTATCAGGTGGGGCAGGATACTTTGACCTTTGCGTCAGCAGTCGCTCCCCTGACTTCTCAGATTAATCTCTTGACAGCTATTCGATGCGGAGAGCTTCATCCTCCGATGTTAGGTAGAACCATCGCCACTTTAGACCACATGCTCAAAGGCAGATTGACCATCAATATTATCTCGTCAGATTTGCCAGGAACAAAATTAGAATCTGTTGATAGATATCAACGATCGCGAGAAGTCATTGAAATATTGAAACAATGTTGGACCAAAGAAGCCATAGATTTTAAAGGCGATTTTTATAACATACAATTAGACAATACGAATCCTGTAAAGCCCTATCAAATTAACGGTGGACCCTTATTGTATTTCGGTGGATATTCGCCACCTGCAGTCGATTTGTGTGCAGAACATTGTGATGTCTACCTGATGTGGCCTGAGACAGAAGTACGATTGGCAGAACTAATGAAAAATATGAGCGATAAGGCAGCAGTTTACAATCGCAAAGTAGATTTTGGACTGCGTATACATGTCATTGTGAGAGAGACAGAAGAAGAAGCAAGGCTTGCTGCAAAAAATCTAATGACTTATGTGGACGATGAAAAAGGAAAGGAGATCAGAGAGCGAGCACTTGATTCAAAATCATATGGTGTGTCCAGACAAGCAGAGATGCGCGAACTAGCAGAAGATGACGGCTTTGTTGAAGATAATCTCTGGACAGGTATCGGTAGAGCCAGATCAGGATGCGGGGCCGCTTTAGTAGGGAATCCAGAACAAGTATTAGCTAAAATAAATCGTTATATGGAAATGGGAATTCGAGCATTTATTTTTTCTGGTTACCCACATGCGAGTGAATGTAAACTATTTGCTAATTACGTTTTACCTAAGTTAAAAACCTTTTCAATGCCAGAGGCGCAAGGTCGTAAACCAATATTTATCCCTGATAGTCCCTTAGGTGCTGGTATCCGATCCTAAGATAAATTGTACATTGCATAAATGCTCGATCTAGCAATTGTTCTGATTTACTTTGTTGCCATTTTCATGGTAGCCCTTTCTGGTCGAGTAACCGAAGACTCTACAATTGAAGAGTATTTTTTAAGTTCTAGAAATTTAAAGTGGCCGTCAATTGCTTTGTCTAGTATAGCAACTAATATTAATGGCTATCAATTTTTGGGCATGATGGGCTCGGCTTATTTATTTGGCTTAGCTCAAGCAAGCCTTGAAATAAATGCTGTACAAGGAATACTAATGGCTGCATTTATTTTTGTGCCTCTTTTCCTCCGAGAAAGAGTCATTACAGTCACACAATACATCCAAAAACGACTAGGCAAAACCGTCGGGTTATTTTACAGCATAGCCAACTTACTTATTTTTTCTACTATAACACTCGGTGCAGCTTTATTCTGGGGAGCTTATGCGACAGATCTCGTGTTTAGTGATTATTTGATGATCATTAGTGAGGATAGAATTACGCGGATCAGCGTGTTGATTATAGGTCTTGGAATATTTTCTGCGGTATATACCTATTTAGGTGGATTGAATGCTGTTGTAAAAACAGACATTATTCAATTTTCTATTTTATTAATTGGTGGCTTTGTCGTATTATTTGTGGTTATTCATCATCTAGGTGGATGGCGTCAATTGTATGTGAAGACTCCAGATTTAATGCATCTGTATTTACCTGCTGATCACCCAACTTTGCCTTGGACACACATGTTTGGTTTGTTTTTACTAAACATTAATTATTGGTGTGCGAATCAAACCATCATGCAACGGTCTCTGGCTGCTAAGAGTTTGCGGCATGCACAAATCGGATTAATGGCAGGTGGTGTGATGAAGTACGTCATGGCTGTGCTAATCGTTGTACCAGGCATTGCCTTGGTTGGCATATTGGGTAAAAATGGGTTGGCAGAGCCAGATATGGCATTTCCTTATATCGTCAAGAATTATTTGCCAGTTGGTGTGAAAGGTGTGATTCTGTGTGCCTTATTTGCCTCATTAATGAGTACAGTTGATTCTACCTTTAACTCACTGGCAACACTTTTTTCAATTGACATTTACAAAGGCTACATCAATAAAACAGCAACTGACAAACAAGTCATTGGCGCAGGAAAGAAAACAATTATAGTCGCTTTGTTTACTGGTATTTTAATGGGCCTAATTTTATTATATGTCAAATTTAAAAATCCAGAAGCTGCATTTACGCATACCTTAAATGAGCTGCGATATTACATTAATTGTGGCATTGTCGTGTTGATTTGTACTGCAGCTTTTATGGTCACTCCCAATCGGCGAGCAACGCTGATAGGTTTTTTAAGTACGATTCCACTACATTTAATAATCATTTATCTCTTACCAGAGATGAATTATTTTGTCAGAGCATTTTGGATAATTTTTGTTGCCTTGACCTTTGTTGTTTTGATGAGTGCGAAAGATGGATTTAGAGGAATCAAAGAATTGATTCAATACGATTCGCCAACGATTTTAAAAATGGGTGGAGTATTGTTGTTGTCACTTATTTTAATTCATATTGTTTTTGCTTAGTTGCAGAGGGTAATTAAGCATCTATTGTTCGACGCTGCATTTTGTGTTACCAATGCATCCTTTTAAAATTGTCTGAATTAAGACCTGCCTGAACCGGCAGGCAGGTTAATTGGATTAATAGATGTAGTGATTTGGGTCTTGTTTTTTTTGAATCCTAGAATTCCAAAATCCTAAAAATCCTATTTCTGACAATGGGGGAAGCCTGAGAGGGGATACTGGTCGAGAGCATCAATTTTTTCTTTTTCGGTTTTAGCCAAAGTATCGGGCTTATCGGGAGTCGTGACGACGAACTAGTCTTTATCAAAATAAAATCAGCATTCATTCTTCCAAAGCCTTACTTATTTTTTCTTGCAACACTTTAGGATTGGATTGCCCCTTTGTGAATTTCATCGCCTGACCAACAAAAAATCCAATCAAGCCTTTTTTCCCTTTTTTATATTTAGCAACTTCGTCTGGATTGTCATTAATAATTTGTTGGATGACAGTGTCTATTATGTCTCCATCATTAGATTGGAATAGATTTAATTCCTCACATAAAGCACTAGGTGTTTTTGAAGGATTTTTCAATAGGGCAGGAAAGAGTTGTTGAACAGCAGTAGTCCGTACAATTTTGTCTTCCTCAATAAGTGTCAAAAATTCTATTTGCTGAGAAATATTTAACGGAAATTGATTGAGCTTGTCTTGATAATTTTCTTTCACTTCCGGCAAGACCGTATTCACAAAATGATTCGCAACAGCTTTAGCAGATATTTTTTCATTCAGTAGTTGATCAAAATAATCTACATGTTCCCTTTCTTGGGTGATCACATTGATGTGTTCTTGATTAATGTTTTTCGCAGCATATTCCTTTCGTTTTTCTTTTGGCAATACAGGGAGCTGATCGGTAATCTCTTTTATTTGGGTATCTGTAATAAAGACTGGTGGTAAATCCGGATCTGGGAAGTATCGATAATCATGTGCATTTTCTTTATCTCTAATGGGATTTGTTCTTCCTGTTTCTGGATCAAAGCTTAGGGTTTGTTGCTTGACAGACTCCCCATTTTCCATTAAAGCAATTTGTCTTTTTGCTTCATAGATCACGGCTTCTTTTGCGAATCGCTTTGAATTGACATTTTTTACTTCACATCGATTATTAAGTATTGTTTCTCCTTTTTTTCTGACTGAGACATTGACATCGGCTCGTAAGTGACCTTCTTCCATATTGGCTTCAGAGATGCCAATATATTTAACCAGGTGTTGAAGTGTCGATATGAAATCAAAGACTTCTTGAGCAGATCTCAGATCTGGTTCTGTTACAATCTCAAGTAGGGGAGTACCAGCTCTGTTTAAGTCAATGAGCGAATTATTAGGATCGATGTCATGCACAGATTTTCCAGCATCTTCTTCCATATGGACATGGTGAAAACGAATGGTCCTTGTCGCATCACCTTCATATAAATCTAGACTTCCACCAACACAAATGGGTAACCTGTCCTGAGTAATTTGGTATCCCTTAGGTGAGTCAGGATAGAAGTAGTGCTTTCTGTCGAACCGATTTTCTTTATTTATTTTAGAGCCAATTGCTAATGCAAGTTGAATACCTTTTTGGATGGCTTTCGTATTTACCCTTGGCAAAGTACCTGGATGCGCCAATGATATAGCACTCGTGTGCCGATTGGGCAAGTCTCCAAAGCTCGTTGCGTCTGCACAAAAGATCTTTGAAGTGGTATTTAATTGAACATGAACTTCAAGACCGATAACAATTTCGTATTCTGTATTCATTAATAGATAAGTAAACTAACCATTATGACAAAAACCACAAAGATGCTAAGTATCATGAGTTGATAAAAGCTTAATAGAAGATATTTTAGAAAGGTTTTGAACCAGCCCTGTTTATAGTATCGTTTCATGCTTAAAAAAGCATAGAGGGGAATCGCAACTAAAGTAATCACTCCAAAGATCGAATTGTGACCATCACCTCCGTTAATATAAAATTCTAAAAGGTAATATAGACTTAGACTCAGTAGTAAAAATGAATGCATAAATAGAGATAAGATCAAATGATCTACTAAGTAATACTTTCCTCTGATGTAAATAACCTTTAGAAAGAATGCTGTAAACAAGGCTAGTAAGACGACGACCCATAAAAAATTACCAATCAAAAATTGAAGTGCGCCAATTGGGTTATGTATGGATCTGTATATTTGGCGGACTACAACCTTTTTTCCTATTGTATCTCCTCCGTATTTTTCAACGAATTTATCAGAACTTAGATTAACAAAGTCTTTTGATGCAAAAGTGTTCCCTAAATCTGCTTTGCCTATTGTAAATCTAAAATCAGAGATACTGTCATGCTCTAGTTCGTCTAGAGAGCCCAGTAATTTTTGTTTTAAACTATCTGCATCTGTTGAATCAATGTTTGGGAAGTTTAAGACTATTGTGTCAAAACTTGCATGTAGTTTTGCATGATCAATATCTTGCCTTATTTCATCCAGTATATTTGTAGTACCCCCTTCTATATCCAGGGCTGGACACTTCTAATTTTTAAATATATATACATCTCGATGTATGAGTTTTAAGCAATCCTCAAAGCAATTCGTGAACTTTTCAATTGCATACTTAATACTATGATGGCCATTCATTCTAAATAAGTTCATCACAATATTTCTAAATACAGAAAGAGTTCGGCACCGATTCATCTGTCTGACCAATCCATTGTCTTCATTTAGTATGACATCTTTAACCCAGTGCAATAAATTCTCTATGCCCCAGTGATTTCTAATTCCTATACTATATTGTTTGGCATCAATCATCGATTTGTTTGTAATGTAATATCTGTCTTGCCTATATTTTTGTCCACTTCGTATTCCGTTTGATACAACATGTATGATGTGTGAGGCCTTACACCATTGCTTATAAATTTCTTTGTCATCCAATTCAAATACATATACTTCACGTTGTTCGTGCCGGCCTCTATTTGATTCTAAGGAATAATCTGTATCTAAAGCTACTGTATTACGAATTGTTTCCTTAATAGATTTCAGAAGATTCTTTTGATTTCCTTTGACCTGAATTACATAATCATTTCCTGACTCCACGATAGCTTCGACTGTTTTTTTTGGCAGTGTAATGCATCCATCGTAAATGTTACACCTTTAAGTTCACATTGTAAAATCATTTCTCTAGCTGTCAATCCTTCATTCTCTTTTTTATTCTCCAAAGACTTAGTGTCTATTACTATTCCCTTTTTAGTACAAAACATACTAACCATGCTTAGGAAATTTTGTACTTCTGAATGACTATTAGTCACGGTAGACCGTATAGCTTTGCCATCAATAGATATCCAATCTTGTCCTTCTATATATTGTGAACACCATTTTTTCACAGCACTATTTAATTGTTCATAATCCAATATTTCTAAAAAATTGCGCAGGTTCGTGTATTTAGGTGTACCATGTTTAAGATTGTATCTGTCCACAAAGTAGGCCTCATTTCTATCAATAAATCTAGATACTGCTCTAATGGCATGATTCCCACTCATGCCTGCTAATATTATCATTTCTAAAAATGCAGCAAGTGGAGTTCTTTGTCCTTGTTTTCTACGTGGGTCAGTGACCTCTAATAAACCATTATACAATGAAATCATAGTAATTTTCAGTCAAACATATTAAATATTTATTACATATGTAAATTACTACTATATTTATTCCTTAGAAGTGTCCAGCCCTGCGGCTAACAGGGGTCTTGAGAGCGCCCTAACAGCTTAAAAGCTTCAGATTATGACCACCCCGTCTCTCGCGCAGCGAGATCCACCCCTCCGAATGGAAGAGAATTTTGCCCTAACAATTATAGAAAGTTCACATTATCATTGAAACTAAAAGTCAGCCAACCAACAAACTAGCTAACCGGCTTACAGCGAACATGCGAGCACCCTAACAGCTTAAAAGTTTCCGTTTATGACCACCCCGTCTCTCGCGCAGCGAGATCCACCCCTCCGAATGGAGGGGAATTTGCTCTAACATTTAAAAGTGAGTTCACCTCCACTAAATACTTGTCGAAGGCAGGAACGAACGTCTAACAGCTAATAGCGAGTTTTCGAGCGTCTAAAAGCTAATGGCCAATAGTGAGTTTGCGAACGCCCTCCATTCAACACTCAACACTGCCTCAGGCTTCAACACTCACCACTTGCCGAAGGCAGCAAAGAGCACCAAATAATTTTTATCTAACCTTTGGGTTACCATCAAGCACTTCTAACATAAAGAATTGAAGGACGATTCTAATTGATTTTTCAAATTGCGCACTCCGAAAAATCAATGACACACCTGAAGTAGAGCTGTACACTCTGGCTGGTCGAATCCATCATATTTGTTCACTAATAAAAACAAACGCTATGTTAGAATACATTTTGCGACTGCTTGGCCTATCTCATATTATAGGAGATGACGGAGGAGGTATTTAGTTCTAAACTGAAACTAATAAGACATGTTAATTTGCTGGAAGAGATATAGGCTTCTATTACTTTTCCAGCATTTTTTCTTTTAGCCAGTGTCTGTCTTTGATAGGAATATCTTGATCAAGAAATAAAACGAGTTTTGATTGATCTTCCAGTAAATATTTATATCCTTTTATAAAATTATTATAAAAATTCCTAAGGCTCATTGAAACCTTTGCCTTATTTCTATTCATGAAAGTCCTATAATTTCTTAAAAGGTTTGCTAATTCTTCATATTCATAACCAAATTCATACGCAGACTTCAACATCACGTTATAGGCGTCATTTTTTAGTGTTACAATATTAAATGCTGTCGTGTTATACTGGACAATGGCTTGTTCATAGTTACCCGAACTGAATTCAATCATCATTAAACAAATGGATTCGATCTGTTTTTTTATTTTACTTTCTATAAATCCTATATTCCTATCGCAATATTCCTGCGCACGTCCGACCTCATTAAGAAAACATAAAATATTTATGTCACTTATAAATCGGTTTGGTGATATGGTATTCATCCCTTCGATCAGTTCATTATGCTCGGTTGACCAAATGATGATTTGGGCGAGTTGCTTTATAAATCTGTTATTCCCTTTTCTGGCTTCGTTAAGAAAATATTTTCGAAGCCGGATATAAAATGTTGTTTTAAGAGAGTCTGATAATGATTCTGAATTATTTAATAATCGATCGAAAATACTATTTACAGATGTCAAAGAGTGATTTCTAATAAAATCAATTTGATCATCCAGAAGATGTTGGAGTGGATCTTCTGTTATGATAAAAAGTTTTTCTAAATATTCTATCTCTCGAGAATAGTCTGAATCGAATAGTTCGCTAAGATTCGTTACTTCAGCAAGTAGATATTTACTCAGAGTCGAGTTTGTCAATTGTAGACTCTGAAGCATGTCTGCTATAAATTGCTGTCTGTTTGGAAAGCTAATATTATCAGGATGATTACTGATTAATCGAAAAAATCGAATTCTAAGATCATAATAATCTTTCCATAAATCCAATTGCTTGCCTTCGTCGATTTCCTTCTTTGATTCCTTTGCCTTCCTATCCGCATAATCGAATAATCGTCTTTTGTGTAAGACTTCAAATTCAGTAAGTCTTTTTAGTTGTTGGTTCGCATGAAATTCTTTCTCAGCTAGCGTTGATAAAACAAATGCGTATAACTGAGACATCATGTTTAAGATATACTTCCTCGACTTATTTGGGAATAAAGATAATCCTACAACCTCCTTGCTAAGGTTCGTGTGATTAAGATTTCGTTTACATCCATGTATGTATTCGCATAATGCTCTAGTATCAGAAGTATCAGTGTACTGCGCCTGAATCCCTTTCATCACATACACCCAATCACTACAATCGAATGTTTTAATCAAAACAAGAAGTTTGCTATCATGCATTTGTAGGAAATTGGTAGCAAAAAATAATCATAAATAATTGACAATCAGGTAATTATAAAATAAATACCAATGTAAATCTCATGGAAAATACGAAAATTTGTGTTTTAATTTAACAGTATAACGGTCTTATTTTTAGGTGTAAGCGATTTAATACGTCTCTAAATGATTAAGCCAGTGCCGTAGTAACCCAAATACATAAAATAGTTTGAGATAATATTTCAACACTAACTTTCTACTAGAAATGAATTATACACTAAATCTTCCAAAAACTGCCAATCAGATAAATCAAGATTGGATTAGCAGATTAAAAGAAAGCGAAAACAAAACACTCAAAGGTATCTATATCCAGTATCGTTCTTACTGCCTCAAACAAATCATAGTTAAATACCAATTGCAAGAAGAAGAAGCAAAAGAAATATTTCAACTGTCCGTGATCGTTTTTTATGATAATGTCATGAAGGGAAAATTGACTTCCTTAAACGTCAATCTCAGAAGTTATCTAATGGGTATTGCACATAACAAAATATATGAGCTCTATAGAACACAGCAAAAAGTGAAAAAATCGAAATCTGCTTTCTCTTCAATGTTTAATACCATTATCAGTCTAGAGAATAAGTCTGATGCTGTATCTGATTCTCGACTTAACCTAATCATTAATGCCATCAGACACATTGGCGATCCTTGCAGGTCAATTTTAGAAATGTTCTATTATCAAAATCAGAGTTTGCGAGAAATCACCGAACACTACAAATACAAAAATGAGAATACAACCAAGAATCTAAAATATAAATGCATTCAGCGAATAAAAAAACACATCCAACTATGAATAAGAACGAGCAATTCCAATTGATAGATAAATTTATAAAGCAATCACTTTCAGAAAAAGAAATACAACGACTACACTTACTAAGACAAGACCCCGATTTTGAAAACACTTTTTTACTAATGTCCGAATTAAGATCAGCTTTACGCAACGTTAAAATAAGTGAAAAAATGGCTTACTTAAAACACTTAGAATTATCTCTTTATTCTAAAGCAGGCGAAAAACCAAGCATCTCTGCCTCACTAAAAAAATTGATTTCGAAGATTAATAATAGGCATCAATTATTTTTGATGGTTTTGGGTTTAAAGTTGCATATATTACTACCCCACAAGCGTGTACTTAATTTCTTGCATTTGCAGTGAGGCAATCTTTAAGGAGTTTCAATCATGTATCTCTTTCATATACTTGAAAGTCAGTCAATCCTTAAGATGGATGTCTGACCAGCTTCAATTTTATGCTAAGCCAAATGTAATACACAATGAGTAAAATAGTGACCAATGGCCATAAAATGCAAAAGATGAAGGCATTGACTTCATAGTAACTTGTTCCTGACAAATTCGCAATGTTGATGATAAAATCTGTGCAATACCCATATATCCATAGTCCAAGTTTTACCATATGTCTTAATATTTCAGCCATGTGACAATTGTCTTATTCGTTTCTGTAACAATAAACATCGGACTAAAAGGAACCACATTAGCAAAGGCCAGCCTACTAGTAAAAATATAATATTTGCTAAGCCATAATTACCCGTAGACTTTAGTACTCCGATCATACCAAAATAGATTGGATCAATCCATTGCTTTATTGGACCTATGTATTTGATGTGATTTGTCTCGCAATAGGCTGTATTATTATGACATGACCAACTGCATGTTTTCATAGTACACACTTCTGGATTCATATTGGTGACAACACGTCTTGAGTACGGATTTTCTATTATACTTGAACGTACGTATTCATTCACTATTACCATAATCAGAAATGGTATGACTAATAACAGAAAAAATTTGAATTTTGATGTCAACATTTGTGATTATAGAACGAGACATAGACATGTTTAGATATAAGACGTCCATCAAAAATAACCACTTATCTTTCACCAATTATTAAAGCATCCGTTAAGGGGAATTGGTGAAAATATTTAGAACTCTAGGACTATGTTCACATTTGAGGAGCTGTCTAAAATTTATGTACAACTTTCAAGCTTTTCTATGCGCCTATCGAACAAACCTATATCTTCCAACATATACTCCAATATAGGACGACATCTATCTTTGCAAGCTGGATAGAATGTCTTATGTTTTTTAGCATTATTACTCATCGAACTACCCCACCAAAATTCTGCTACAGCGGTGGGTTTTAGTTTGTGCTCAATGGCATATTGAAGCAACTTAGGTGTGGCACATTCTCCAGCGGCAGTTGGAGGATATCCATGTGACGAGGTTTTAAAAATATCTATAAGGTTTTTTTTCTGTCCTGATAAGTTTGTAAAATGGTAGTTCTCAAATAAGCGTTGTTGTAAAGCAATTGATTTTGCCTTACTCTTTTCTTTTTGTATACTGACTTCAGTTGGATTGCTAGTAATTTTAATCGTATTTAATATTTCACTAAGTTCTGTCATCCCTCTATTAATGAAATAATCTCCTGTAGAAATATCAAAAACGGAAGGAATTAAATGAAAACATTGTGCCTCTGCTGGCAATTTTCCTGACACAGCTCCTAGAAAGCCATAACTGTTATCCTTTAGTTGTACGACAAGGACGCCAAACATTTTCCCCTTTTTCACTGAAATGTCGTAATCCCATTTCTGAGATTCATTGGCGATAAATGCTTGAAATTCTAGTGCCGCTATTTTAGCAATGGCTGGCACAAAGTCGGCAAAGGGATTATTGAGTGTAAAGGGTATACTGATTCTAGATATATCCGAGGTGAACCTAAAGAGTTTTTTCCTGTCTACTTTCATAAATTTACTAGTAGACACTTTTTTCATCTCTACACGACAAAGGTAAATATCTATTTGAATAGTGCTTGTCCAGCTTTAGAAATTGTTTTGCTGAAAGAAGTTCCATTTCTGTTACTTCTGGAAATAAAAAAGACCTGGAGTATTCCAAGTCTTTTTTAGTGGAGCTGCAGGGAGTCGAACCCTGGTCCAGACAAAGCAACAATATGCTTTCTACATGCTTAGCTTGTTCTTGGATTTTCGACATCTGGCAGGTGTACAAGCAACCGACCTTCAGCTTATCTTCTTAAGTTTCGATTCTCTACCGAAGCGTAGAGTCTCTAGTTCGAGTGCCAGCGCGAAGCGTAGCGGTCATTATACACTGATAGTAGGTATATCAAACGTCTCCTACACAGTGCAAAAAGCTTTGCTAATTCTAAATTAGGCAGCTAATGCGAATCTGTTATCGCCAATTATTGGTTTGATCACTATTTAGTACGGAGTAATTGATCACTGCTCCGACATGCTTACGTATCGATAATCTTTCCTGTCGATACCATTTCAGCCCCAATGCATTTAATTCAAAGAACATTTTCTTCGATGGACAAAGATAACGAGCTAATGGTTAGAAATGTTCCTTGGGTAGATAAATATTTTGAACGGCTGAAGCCTTTGGAATGAAAAGATAATTACCAATAGTAAGCCTGCGAGCGCCTCAACAGTGAGCCCATTTTCAAAATATATGCCCATATTTGATGAAATCGCCTTTATATTCGATGAAATATTTCATCAAATTAAAAATTGATGTCTTATGAACGACTTCAAAATACTACTTTTAACTATTCAACTTTAACTCAATGCGAGTATCTATTCTTTCTATATGGCTCACCATGCTGCTACCCACTTTATATTCAATGAACAACATTGACCCTGTTGATCTATTGGATTCAGCGGAAACATATCGATTCATTGATTTAGATAAATCACGTCAATTCATTGATCAGTTATTGTCTATAACCTCTCCATCTGAATTAAACTATTGTGAAGGAATTCGATCTAAAAGCATCGCATATTTTTACGAAGGTAAAATGGATAGTGCTGCTTATTATAATCAGAAATTACCCTATCTAGAGTGTTATCAAAAATCAGCTCTGATCCAATTCAAATATCGAACATTCAAAGCGAAGATCGTAAATCAAAATGGAGAAATAGATCAGGCACTTTCATTATATGATGAGGCATTAGAATTGGCTAAAAAGTATGAAAATGTTGATTGGAAAATTGAGGCATATGGAGGTATGGGCGTCGTGAATTATCGAGTCAATAAATACAAGGAAGCTATCTATTTTTATTTACAGGCAGAGGAGTTATTTGATCAAACAAATGAACTAAATCCTGTCCAGCAATGCAATATAGTTCATAACATTGGAGCATCTTTTAATGTAATTGGTGATCATAAGAGAGCCGAAAAACACCTTAAACAAGCCTTGGAGTTGTCACAAGATAGGCAAGTTCAGAAAATCCATTGCTTATTTTCGTTGGGTAGCCTTTACATAAATATGGACAGTCTGGAATTAGCAAATGAAATCCTCAAAGAGTCCATAATTCTTAACGATTTCAATCCCTATTTCAAAGCATTTTCTTATGCAGCATTAGCAGACCTTCTTATCAAAGAGAAACCGCAAGAAGCTAAAAAATATGCGGAAGATGCTTACGCTACATTCTCTAAAATGGAAGACCATTTAAATGCTGCTATATCTACTCATATCATATCTGAAGTTCTTTTAAATGAAGGCAAGTACCAAACTGCACAAATTTGGATCGAAAAAAATAAAATTCATTCTGCTAAATCTAAAAGTCCCGAAGAAATCAACAGATCAAAATTGCTAGAGTTAGAATATTTACTGCACGTCAATGTCGGTACAGAGAGTGCTACTGAACTAAAGAACTATCAACGAACAAGTGATAGTTTGTCTCAAGTATTATTAAATGGTGAGATTCTCCAAATGGAACAAGATAAGGAAATGCGGAAAGCTGTTGACTCTATTCAAACATTACAATTAAGTGTATCCAATTATCAATCAAAAACCTTTCTTAACAGAAACCTTATTGGCCTGCTATGTCTTTTATTACCTGGTTTATTTTTCTTAGGACTGAAATTTCGTAATCAAACAAGTACTACAACAAATGAAGAGACCGATAATGACAAAGAGCATAACAACAAAAACTCTACAGCTCAAATAGAAAATTCTATATTGGAAAATCAATTCATCATCGAAGGTGATAAAAAAATCCATACTACTTTTGGAGACATCGCCTCTGTCCAGGCGAAAAGTGGTGGTATAGAAGTCAAATTAATAGACGGAACAACATCTTTTCTCTGGACAAGTTTGGCAAAATACATTCAATTCCTGCCAAGTGAATACTTTATTCGAATTTCAAAATTTTACATTGTTAATGTAGCTCAAGTGGATACGATAGTCGACCTTAGTCTTAAACTAAAAAATGGTGAGGAGGTAAAATTTAGTCCCGCCTACAAAGAACAATTTTTTGAGGCTTATTCTAAACTTAAAAATAACTGACCCTATAATCTTAAGGTTGTGACAGAACATATAATAAAAATGTATAATGTGTTGTTTACTAGAGCCTTAGCCATTGTTTTAACTTCTTTTCGATAAGCAATTTATTTCATCAAATGCTCTACTCATTTCATCAAATTCGCGTGTTATTATTACTCTAGCCATAGAATTCTAAGTTGATTAGCATATCATTTACTCTATGTATCCAACTTAAATATTATGCTACGATTAATCACCTCCTTGTCTTTTATTTTATTATCAATACACGCATTTACACAAAATGATGAAAAAATCATCTTAGCGGTTTATGATTTTAATTACGACCCATCTTCTGAACTTATTTTCTCAGACCTGATGCCATCTGTAAAACAATACGTCATCTCAGCTTTCCAAAATAGTGGACGCTTTCAGGTTTTGGATAGGACAAGCACAGATAAAATTTCTGAAGAAATAAGACTGCAACGATCAAGAGACTACATATCAAATTCTATGGTTTCTGAGAGTAAAAAACTCGGAGCTAAATACATATTAACGGGCGACATAGATATGCTAACAGCTGAGAAGAAAGATCATGGTGATGTGGATACATACTCAGCTAATGTATCCTTTCTATTAAAAATTATAGATATTGAAAAGAATGCCATTCTCGCCTCGGAACAAATCAGATCAAAAGCTGGAGGTCTAGTAGGAATGGTAAGGGGAAGAACAAGTTCGCCTATTGATGCCGTCAATGGTGCTCTCAAGAATCAAGTCAAAAAAATTGAGAAATTCATTGAAAAGAATTTTGGTAAAACTCTCGTAGAAGGCCAAATAGTTGAGGTTACTGAATCAAGCAAAGGAGAGGCTAAAAAAGTTTTAATATCAGTGGAATCCTCGGTTGTGGTCGCTAAGAAAAATAAATTCATTGTATTTATACCTACAGAGACGACTGTAGCTGGTAAAACAAAAATTAGAGAAAGACAGCTTGGAGAACTTCAAGTAGAACTAGTAGAAGATGAAGAATTTAGCTTGTGTAAAGTCAAAGATGGAGGCGCTGAGATTATGGCGGAAATCAATGCAGGTAATACCGTATATGTTAAGTTGAAAGAAAAAGGTGGTATGGTCAAATTTGTGAAAAATAAATTTTAGTCATGTCATATTCTTATCCTATCCAACTTGTTGTAATTGTATTCCTCTTAAATGCCTGCCAATCTTCAAAACAAGCAATAGATGCTGCTCCCGCTTTTAGTGAACATGCTCAAGCCACAGTAGTAAAAGAGGAAATAGATGTATCTGGAGCTATTTTGATTGATCAAGCCAATCTCTCCCAGTTTTTAGAACAAGCTCTGTTTATCGGTATTCCAAACTCATCGCTAGAAGAACCATTAGTAGAAAGAAAATTCGTTGATACCGTACGCCAAAGTAAAGTCTACCAAAATCTCCTACAAAATGGGATGCAAAGCCCTTATGTAATGACTAGTGCTCGCAATCACTATTTCAACTATAAAGCATTTAGAGACGAACTCGTCTATCAAGGATTAATTAAAAAGTTCGGTTTATGAGATTTTGGGTTTTAATGTTATGCTTAATGTGTTGTTATGTCCATGCTTGGACTCAGCCCAATGTTCAGCCTTCTGTCATGGTCGTCCCGTTTAAGACATCTGATCAGACCTATCAAAGCATCATAGAGAATGATCGCGCAAGACGAATTGCAATAGCCAAAGTAGACGAGTATTTTCTAGCTAGAGATTTTCGAACAATCAATTTTCTTCAGCACCTAAACTCAGTTAATGAAGATCAGATACTCGAATCTAATAACCAACAATCGCTAGAGCAACAAATTGCTAAAAACACCAATGCAGATGTCATCGTCTATATAGATGCAGGTTATAAAAATTATAGAGCCAGCGATGGCCAACAAGTCTATGTGGTTAACATGACACTCTCAGCCATTGATGTCCAATCAGCACAAACACTATCGGCGGCTGAAGGTGAGTCAAAAGTCGGTTCATTTGACGATCCAGAATTTTATATGAAATCTGCCATTGATGCAATTGGAGATAACTTTCTTAATCGATTAAATAAACAATTTGGTGATATCGTCAAAAATGGAAGGCCAATGAAACTCTCCATTACGATCTCTACGTCATCATCAATTGATTTATTTACAGAAATAGGAGATGACTATGACGTACTTATGGATGTCCTTGAGGATTATTTTAAAGAGACAGCTTTTAATAATTATATGCGCTGCCCCATCAAAGTGCAGACCAAGTACGAATGCGACGATTTTCGAATCCCCTTAAAAGATCCTGATAATCCGCAGATGAATTATACAGCATCAGATTATTACAGAGAATTAAGAAAGTTTTTGCGCAAGGAGTTTCAATTATTCACTAAGCCAACAATCATTGGCTCTAATTTGAGGGTCACTATTTGCGGAACAGAAAAATGTCAATAATGAAATTCATTTATGTATTCATACCGCTCTTTCTTTACAACTTGTCATCATACGCACAAGATGATCTATTGATTGATGATCCAATTGTAAAATCGAATATCATTAACCTCATAGAAAAAGAATTAGGAACCATCCCCAATCTAAGGAGTAATTTAACGATTAAAAGCCAGCCTTCAAACATCCAACAAATAACTGGAGTCAAGGAATTATATTTCGCTAACTGGTCACACGACATATTTGTCAAAGGGCAGTTGGTCATGACAGTCGAAAGTCAAGGACAAGGAAACTCCTTGAAAGACAGCTACTCCAAATCCACGAAAGAACTATCTCTTTCAAATCAATCTATCCAAACATTAAAAGAAAATAAAAATAAATATTTTGCTGAACTACCTTCCACAGAAGATGAATGCAGAACACAACTACTCTTCGCACAAAAAGCAGCAAATGGCAATGACTTCAACAAAGCTTTTTCCATTATTGCCGAGTTTTCAAACAGCCCCAGCAAACAATGTCAATCAGATGCCTACGAAACATTAAACTCAATCTTTGACACACACTCAGAATATCTTTGTAGTAAAAGCTTCACACATGTAGAAGTAGAAATAGCGAAAGGTAACTACCAACAAGCATTAGACTACTTAGATAGTGGGGAGATGATTCCGCCTTGTCATTTACTGTATAAAACAGAAATTTTAGCACTTATTGATTTAGCTGTAAACACACAACTTGCAGATCAACAATTGAAAGCATCACTTCAGAAACAAGTAAAAGGATTAAGTGACATTACTTTAGGACAGACCTTTTCCTTTTTTCATCAGTGGTATAAGAATTATAAAAAATTGCCGTAATCGAAAATTATAAATTTCTACTAATGAAAATGCGAGTTGTTATGAAAAGAAATATATATCTAAATACCATCAAAATTATTATAGCAGTATGGCTTATCTTTTTTAAAATATCGATGATTGCTCAACAAAACTGCATATTTGATCCTTCCATAGTTCCATGCCCTGAATATTTACAATGCTATGAACAGTGTAGTACTTTAAGTCCTGATCCTTGCGGTGGGGAATTAAGGTTTCCAATATCTCTGTATACTAGTAACCAAAATGATAACTCAAATTTTAAAAATGCAATTTTACAAGAACTTAACACATTTTTTATTTCGGCAAATATTGAGTTTTATATTTGTGAAGAAAATGTTCTCCCTGAAGAGTTGGTTGAATTTCAATACAATTGCAATGTGAATGATTGGGATATGGTTAATAATATTAATACTGGTACAATTGCAGTTTATATTGTTGAAAGCATTGACGATTGTGATAATGATACTGATTCTAATATATTAGGTGGGACTAATCACTTAGGAGGTAATTGTGTAGTAATTAATACTCAACAAGGTCTAATTAGTTTAAATTCAATTACGAAAACTACAATCCACGAGTTTGGGCATTTATTTGGCTTACGACATACATGGGATGCGGTTGATGCAAGTACGATACCTGCCGGTACAACGAGAGATTTTGGTGAGTGTTATGAAGATCATGATTATAATAATGATCCAACAGATAATACAATTAATATTATTTCTGATGGAATTCTTGATACAGAAATTGGAATATTTCGACCAAGTAATGATTTCCCTATGTGCCCAATTCCTGACTGGGCTGCTTTAATGACTATTTCCTCTTGTGATTTTATCACAAATGATGGTATTTATCATGCGAATTATGAGGTTTCTGATTTAGGTGCTTGCGCACAACCTGGATTTCAAGGTATTGATTTCACAACTTGGCAAAACCAGATATCAAATATGATGAATTCTAGCTCTGCTTTAGAATTTTGTGGAAACACATTTAGCCCATGTCAATTAGAAAAAATGTATGACATAGCAAAAAACTGTAAAGATGATATTTGCCCTCAACGTATTGCAACTCCTAACATCGTAAACAATTATGAGTCTACGTATATCTTTGATTGCGATATCATACCATCTCTCCAAGCAACAACAACTGATGATGAAAAAAGACTAACAAACTGCAATAATATCACCTGGGAAGTCAACGACTTAGTTGTAATGTCAGGTTCAGCTTTATTTGATTTTGATTCTTTTGTGGATTCAAACGGACCAGGTGATTATGAAATTTGTTTTTATGAAGTCGGCATATATAATACTAGCTGTAGAAGTCCAGAAGATTGTATAACGATAAAAATAGAAGAAAATACATGTGAAAATTGCCCTGATAATTGCTCATGTGGATTAGTTGACGGATCTATAACCTTTTCAAATTTAAATTGTATAAATGGTTGTTTTCAATTTAATTTTGAAGGGGATCTAAATGAAAATTATGAAGCCTTTATTGATGGTTCGTTGACTCCTCGTATCGTTATACCTGGACCGACCTCACAAAATCAAATTTGCTTAAATGAGGTACAGGGTCCATTGGTTCAAATAGACATATTTAAAGATGGAGATATAGCTTGTAATATAGTTGATTTCATTCCTATTCCAGATGAATCTGTTTGTGATCCAGATTGTAGTTTAGTCGCAAACACAATAGGTATTTATGGATTAGATTGTGATACTGATTGTTTTCTCTTTGATTTTGAAGGCACACCTGGTGTAGTATATAACGCTTTCATTAATGGTTCTTCTATTCAGCAGGCAGCTGAAGTAGGAAGTTCAGATAATATCATCTGTATACAGCCTGGACAAACACAGGTTAGTATAAAATTGGTAAGCTTACAAGGTGTTTCACCTTGTGAAATACCAGAACAAACTTTTGATTTATCTGAGTTAGGTACTTGTCCACCTGATGATTGCACAGAAGTCTTAGATGTAAGTATTACAACACAATGTGATGGAACTGATTTCGATATTATTGCAATCATTAATACACCTGGCACATATGATATAACAGGTATACCAAATGTTGGAAGTTATGGTTCAGGATCTTCAATTAACTTAGGTACCGTTCCAAATGGTACACAGCTTACTATAAATATAATCGACCCAACAAACCAGACTTTATGTCCGTACTCAGAGTTTGTTACTGAGAATAGTTGTACTGTCACTCCTCCCAACTGTGATTTATCTGTGCAAATTTCAGAAGACGATTGTGATACACCAGGATTAAATTTTTCTATAACAATTGCAGGTACTGGTACGTATCAAGTAAACGACGGTGTGTCAATAATTCTAAACAACTTAAACGCAGGCACACATTCGATTAATTTGCCTTCTGGTACTACAGGTAGTTTTATTGTAATTGACCTAAATGACAATTCTTGTTTTATCAATAATTTGACTTTCCCTTCAACATGTAACACTAATCCTGTTTGCGATTTAATTGTAGATCAGATTTCAACCGAATGTTCCTCAGATGAAACAGTTTCAATATTCTACACCATTTCTGGAAGTTCAATGTATGACGTATTTATAAATGGTGTACAAATAAATCAAAACCCCTTGGCGGCTGGACCTAGAAGTGCAATTAATATTCCTTCTGGCTCTAATTCTATATTAACAGTTACTGATGTTAATGATTCAGCTTGTACATTTACCTCATCAAATATTTCACAAAACTGTACTATTGATCCAAGCTGTGACTTTGTCCTTGATGATATTAATGTTGTTTGTGATGGTTCAGTTTTTAACATTAATGTTGTCTTTTCAGGTAGTGGCCAATACAATATTTCTGGAAATGGAGCCTCATCAGTAGTAAGCGCAGGCTCATACAACATTGGGCCTTTTAACTCAGGTGTACAGGTCACAATGTCAATTATGAGCACATCATTTTCGGATTGTGGAACTGTTGTATCTGGATTAACTGAATCTTGTACTGTACAATGTAATGGAAGTTCCTTTAGTTTTCCTAATGATATAGAAATAGATTGTGGAGATTCCATAGAGCCTGCGAATACAGGAGAAGTTACTACTAATTGTAATGCCTGCGATATACAGTTTGTTGACTTGGAATCAGACTTTGGCGGATGTAACGGAACTGGTTCAATTATTCGTCAATGGATATATACCGATGAATGTGGAGATATTTTCACAAATGATCAAGAAATTGAAATTGAAGATAATGATGGTCCTTCTATAAATGCTCCAAATAATTTTACTCTTGATTGCGGATCTGATATTTCAGAATTAGAGGAAATGGTGACAGCTAGTGACAATTGTGACCCTAATCCATTCTTGACAAATGATTGGAATCCCGGGTTTATCGATGTTTGTCTTGGAGCAACAAATGGCTTAACAATTACTTGGAGAGCGACTGACAATTGTGGGAACACAACTTTTGAGCAAACGACTATTTTTATCCTCCCCGACACCGACCCTCCAGTCATCACCGCTCCACAAGACATCACCATCGGCTGCGATCGCATCAGCGACACATTCTCCCCTGCCGCGATCATCGATAGCTTACTAGCTGAGATTATTGTCGAAGACAATTGCGATCACGACCCTGTCATCAATCACGATTTTAACTCAGCTGAATTAGATATCTGCGCTGCCGTTCCTTATGATATAGAAATCACTTGGACAGCAGTTGATGATTGTGAAAACCAAGCGACACCTCAAGTCACTCGTATCCGCATCGAACCAGACAATACTGATCCAGTAATTGTACCGCCTGTCGCCCTTATGTTAACATGTGAAGACATCAGCGCAACCACAGATCCATCTTTACTGATCAAAGAATTTTGTGAAGGGGCAACAGCCACAGATGATTGTGATACCGAAATATTAATCACCCATGACTTTGAAGGCGATATACTTGATATTTGTGAAGCAGGTAGCATCACGATCAATTTTACGGCAACAGATAATTGTGGAAACACACATACTTTACCTTCAACAATCACCATTGATAATGATGGAGAAGAGCCAGAATTTCTCACAGAACCGTCAAGTCTCGATTTAGATTGTAATGAAATAAATGAGACGACAGCCTTAACAATCGAAGGATGGTTAAATGCAGTTACAATCAGCGATGAGTGTGACAGCAATCCATCCTTGACCCATGATTACACAACAGAGACTCTGGATATTTGTGATCCAGCAGGTGCATCCATACTAGTGACATGGACAGCCAAAGATGCTTGTGGGAATATGGATATAAGAACAGCAACCATAACAGTGAGCCCTGATGTGACCCCTCCGGAATTTATTGTCGAACCTAGCAATTTGACATTGGATTGTGAGGACATCAATGAAACAACTGCGGTCATCATAGAAGGCTGGCTAAATAATGTCAGCGTGTTCGATATCTGCGATACAGATCCTGAATTGTCTCATAATTTTACAATGGATATGTTAGATGTGTGCGATCCAGCAGGGACATCTGTCCTTGTCACATGGACTGCCACTGATGCATGTAATAATGAAGATACAAGAACAGCTACTTTACAAGTGAATCCTGATGTCACGCCACCAGATCTGACTGTACCAGAACCCTTGACAATCACCTGTCAGAATATTTCTGATATAGATGATCCAGCTGCATTGATCGCAGCATTTTTGACGAGTGCGTCGGCTACTGATTTCTGTGACACAGATCCTGTGATCACTCATGATTATACTGGGACAGCAATTGATGTGTGTACAGCACAATTGATCACTGTTACATTCACAGCTACTGATGCATGTATGAATGCCATTTCAATAGCATCAACAATCGAAATCATTCCTGATGTGACCGCGCCTGAAATTCCAGTGGGTGGTATCTTAGGCGGAGGCACTGACTTTTATACCTGCGAAGCAAATGTTGTCATCTCAGTACCTGTTCCAACGGATGCATGTGGCGTTACTGATTACAGTTATACCGTCGTCAATCCTGATGGTTCATCTGATGGTCCGTTTGACTTAGCAGTTATTGATAATCTGGGTGGCGGTAATACAGTTCATGAATTTGAAGAAGGTCAAAGTACGGTCATTTATTATGCCGAAGATGCATGTGGCAATTTGGCTACAGAGCGAGTTAGCGTATTTGTGATTGATGATCTCGATCCATATTTCGCAGACTGCCATGCAACAATTGTCGTTGCTAACGATCCTGACCAATGTGCTGCGTTAGTGAATTGGGATACTCCTATTGCCTTTGACAATTGTGACACACCAGATGGCTTAGACGCAAATGAAAATGAGATAACAGTTGTTCCAGATTCCTCAAATCCATATGCAACTGGAGATAACATACCCGTCGGTGGCCCTTATGAAATTACATATGTAGCTACGGACGATGATGGCAATATGGCCACATGTACATTCGACATTATTGTCAATGATACAGAATGTCCAGAGTTCATTACGACACTGCCGGAAGACATTACCGTAGATTGCCATTTGGTACCTGAGCCTTTTGAGATTATTCCAGCATGGCACCTTTCTGATAATTGTACAGCATCAGAGGACATTACAGCTGACTTTCTAGAAGTACGAACAGACGGTAATTGCCCTTTTGATTATGAATTGAAACGAACATGGACGATTACAGATGAGTCAAACAACAGCTGTGTCTACAATCAATTAATTACAGTTATTGATACCATTGCACCTATACTCACTTTACCAGAAGATACGCGCATTGAGTCATGCCCTATTGGTTTTGATACAATCATGGTACCACGAGTGATCATACTTGACACCATAAGTCAATTGGTTGCAGTGGGTGATGAATGGGTTTTTACACCAGTCGTCATTAAGAAAGATACCTTCGACCTTCTTGTTACGCCTATTTATATGGACCCAACTGAAGGATTTCAAGCAGAAGTATCTGACCTCTGTTCAGAAGAAGAAAACATTATTATAACTGTTACAGAAGAAATAGAGTTTGTTTGTAAAGGCATTAAAGCAGCCATCGTATGGCGCATATATGAAGCAGAAGATGAGTGTGGCAACATTACTATTGACACACAAAGAATAGAAGTGCTTGATCCCAATCCACCTGTGCTACAAGTATTTGATACCGTTACGGTGTCTCTTGGAGCTGAAGGTCATGTGGATCTCCAACGCGATGATATTGCTGTGGCTATTTTTGATGCATGTTTTGGTGATGATAATGAAATCACCACGTCTATCAGTCCAAACTATTTCAACTGTTCGGACATAGGACAACACACGGTCTTAGTTTCAGCTACTGACCCATGCAACAATATGACGGCTTACGAACAAGTGGTCGTCAACATTATAGATGATACTGCTCCAGTTCTCAATTGTCCCACTGGACCAATAAACATAAGCGTCAACCCTTTCAACTGTGATGGTACATTTGACAATATATTAAATATACTTGGAGGTAATGATTGTAATGTTACGTTGACTACCAGTCCACCTTTAGATGCGTCGATTGATTTCACCACTGATCAAATCACTGTTATTGCTACTGATGCCTCTGGCAATGTCACGACGTGTTTGGTTGATGTGTCCATTACATTAACTGAGCCTATTGATTTTGATGTGATCCTAGCTTGCAATGATCGTGTGAATGTTTCTCTTAACGAGGAATGTTGGCTGGAGTTAGAACCAGACATTATATTAGAAGGCAATCCGTCCGTTTGTACTGATTTACTCTGTATTGAAGTCACAGATTCGAATGGTGATGATCATTTGAATTTCTTTGAAGAATCGGACATAGGACAAGTGTTCACTGTAAGAGTCGTTGATTGCAATGGTTCTGGCAATAGCTGTTGGGCAGAAATTAATCTTGAGGAAAAACAAATTCCTCAGATTGTTTGGCCTGTCGATACATCATTATTATGTGTAGAACCCACTGATCCAGAATACTTTAAATTACAGTCACCACAAATACAGAATTGTGAACCTGTTATTGATATAGAATTTGAGGACGAATATGTAGAGTATGATCGCTGTGCAGATCCAAGAGCCACCATTACACGTAAGTGGACGGTGACTGATGATGAAGGAAACGTTGCTATCGACACCCAATATATTGATATACTGCCTTTCTCAACAGAACATGTGTTGTTCCCTAATGACATTACGATCGAAGACCCAATCAATTGTAAATTGGTAACTGAGTCTATTGACGATATAGAAAATAATATTTTAGATCCTGCATCGAGATTACATCCAGATAGTACAGGCCTACCAAGTTTATTTGGTATTCCATTGCTTTCTAACAGTGGTTTGTGTCTGATTGGTGTCGGTTATGATGACAATGTGATTGAAGTTTGTGGCGGCTCATTTTCTATTCTAAGGACATGGGAAGTACTAGACTTATGTAGTGAAAAATCAGAAACAAATCCATTAGAACATACGCAGATCATTACTGTATTTGATGAAGACGGTCCAGAGTTAGCAGAAAATGATATTCCAGGTGATCAGCAGTACAGTTACAGTCCATGGTCCTGTCAATATTCTGGCCCGCTCCCAGTTACAGGAATGACAGATGTATGCGGCGCTGTGTACTTTGACGCTTATGTTACGGGCGGTGGTTATGTTGAGATTGAGGGAAGTTTGGTAAACGAAGATTTATTAGTAACTGCTATTGGTTTTGAAGAAGGCAATCATTGGGTGACCTATGTTTATAAAGATGACTGCGACAATATAAGCTTGTACAAATTTGTGGTTACCATCATCGATGAATTAGAGCCAGTTGCTTTATGTCAAAATGGAATTACTCTGACAGTTACAACCGATGGTGTTGCCAACATAAATTCTGATGACATTGATGCTGGCAGTCATGATGCTGGCTGCGACCCTGTCAATACTTGCCTCGTAAGAATGGTCGATTTTGAAGCGGGTAGCTTAGGAAACATACAAGGCGTTCCTGCATACATAGCTGTTAATGATTGCACATTCGATGGCGAAATCAGGGATACAGTTTTTGACAAATTAGATCAAATAGAATCTATCGAGGTCATACCATATGTCTTATGCAAAGACGATTTAAAAATTTGTTGCAGTGACCTTGGTGATATGACCGTTGTCCTCCATGCAATAGATTCGGAGGGATTAAGCAACATTTGTATGGCAGCAATCACTGTCACGGATAAATCTAATGCAACACTACAATGTGAACCACATGAAATCAGCTGCACGGAAGACAAAGACATTGACGTACAATCACCTTCTAGAGAAAGTACGAATTGCGGAACTGAACTTTCGTTAAAATACGTCGATGAGAATGAATTTAGCGATGCTTGTGGAGAAGGTCAAGTATTCCGAATTTGGTATTTAGATCAAAACAATAATGATAGTCTAGATGTAAATGAGGTTAACTGCAATCAAGTCATTAATGTGACGAATACGACTCCATTTGACCCTTTCTCCATCAAATGGCCAAAACATTATACAGGTGAAGTGATCGCTGGTAAAAATCTAGAGTGCGACGAAGATGATAATTTGGTAGAATTTTCAGCGTCCATTCCAATGGGCGAAGTCTTTGCATGTGCCGTTACTGATCCTGGTGACTTCCCTCTTTGGTGCAACACTTCTTGTGGCTTAGTTGGTGTAAGTTCAGATATCGATACAGTCACTGCTGGCGACGCTTGTCTTAAAATCATCAAACGGTGGACAGTCATTGATTGGTGCTATTGGGAAACCAATGGTGACAGTCCTTCAGATTACGCCAATGATACTGACAATGACTCATTCGAACCAGTAGAAGATTGGGCACAAGGTATATGTGCTGGATGTCCAGATAACCTTTCAGTTGATCCTGTCTACTTCAGATATCTGACTGTTGATCTCGATGGATATTACACCTATGATCAAGTGATTAAAGTTGTCGATGACCAAAGTCCGACTATTGAAGTACAAAATATTATAGTTAACACAACTGGAGGAGCAGAAAGTAAAGATGATGACACACTGTGCACTGGCACCGATATTTTAACTGCCAATGCATCCGATGCATGTGGTGAAAATGAAATCAGTGGCGATTTATTAAGTTGGACCATACAATATGACAATGGAACAAGTGTAGAGTTATCGAACTATACTGGACCTGCCATTTCTTTTGAGACACAAGAAGGAAGTCCTGGTGATGTCCATACAATCTCATACACAGTAGCAGATGGTTGTGGCAACAGTCAAACAGCGCAAAATACAGTTACATTTGGTGATGATAAGAACCCTGTGCCTTTATGTGTTTCGGGAGTCACAACGGCCTTCATGGAAACAGACGGCACTGTAGCTGTTTGGGCTGAGGACTTTGACTTAGGTAGTTTTGACAACTGTACAGATGTTAGCTTCTCGATAGTCCATAGTGGTGGTGATCCAGATTCTGCAAGAGCAAGCATCACATTCGATTGCGACGATTTAGAGACATTTTACGAATTGGATGTTTATGTCACAGATGAAAATGGCAATCAAGATTTTTGCACTGTTAGTGTTTTGATTGGAGGCACGTGTCATGCAAATGAACAATCAAGTGCGATAATTGCAGGCAGTTTATTTACAGAATTTGGTGAGATGATTGAAGACGCTGAAGTCAGTATTCACTCTACATCCCTATCAGAGTATCCAAAAAGTATATCTACTCAAGCAGACGGGGTATTCGCTTTTGCAAACAATCCGACTAATGTTGATTATGAAATCACAGCATCGAAAGACGGAGATTATTTAAATGGCATAAGCACTGCAGATATTCTGGCAATACAATTGCATATAGCGGGTATAAAATTACTTGACACACCATACCAACTCATTGCAGCTGATGTTAATAACGATCAACTCATCTCCGCTATAGATTTAATCTCTTTGAGGAATGTTCTTTTAGGTAATTCTAGACGGTTTTCAAATAATACAAGCTGGAGATTTGTTGATGAACAATATGAGTTTGAAAATGTAAATAACCCTTGGCCATTTACGGAGATTATGACATTCTCTAATTTATTGGTAGATCAAATGTCTGAGAATTTCATCGGAGTTAAAGTTGGAGATGTAAATAATTCATCTGTTGCAAATTCTGTCGCAACAACAACGACAAGATCTAACCAAAATATATTCTTAGTAACAGAAGACCAAGAGTTTATTACTGGAGATAAAATACTGGTTGATATAAATACTGAAAAGGTAATTGACCTCACGGGTTTCCAATTCACTTTAGAACATCAAGGTCTAGAATTAAATTCTGTAGAAGCTGGCGCAGTAGATCTAAGTAGCCAGAATATCGGTATTCACAATCAAATGCTAACGGTAAGTTGGGAGACAATCGACGCTATACAGACAGATGAAGTGTTATTTACACTTGTATTTGACGCAACCACTTCTGGTAAATTATCAAATGTACTTAATACGAATTCTAATAACATCAAAGCTGAATTGTATACAGCTAATAATGATGAGACTTTAGATTTAGAATTCAATACAAGAGCTAGATATTCATCTGTCATACTCAATCAAAACGATCCGAACCCATTTGATAACCAAACGCAGATATCTTTCAGTTTTGCAAATACTCAAGAAGCCGAACTAAATATTTATGATACGAATGGAATTTTAATGTATTCATCTATAAACGAATACTCAGCTGGTAAACATCAAATAACTATTGATAAATCTATTTTAAAGGAATATGGAGTTTACTTTTATACATTAAAAACATCAGAAATTGCCATAACCAAGAAAATGGTCAATTTAAGATAACAACAGTAATTCTTCACGTTGTTGAACAAGGGATAACACTAATTTGTTATCCCTTCATTTATTAACAGCCTTTATAATTTCATCCTACTTCTATCTCATCAATATCAAACAAAAGAGTTTTAATAACAGATTCACTTATGCCCCAATGAAATAATTGTCCTTTAATTTTTGCGTCAACACTTACTTTTGTTTTAAATGATTTTTCTTCCAATAAAATAATTATCTCACCCTCGAAAATTGTTAATGTTGAAGGGATTGTAGCACTTAGTATTAACCCATCCGTCGCTTCATGAATTTCCTTTAAAGGATAATTATTTTTTACTAGTGAACATAGAAGCTTCACTAATATTACTTGAATACTATAATCAAATAAAAGTGTTTTTGATTTACCCGTTCTTATACCTAATTTTTCATAGATGGGGACAGCAATATTCGCAAGTGTTTTTAGAGACACATCTGCTGTTGTCGGGAATATTTGGTCCCAACTTGACAGATAATCATCTGCTGAAAGTGAATACGTTTTAGCTCCATTAAAACTTTGTATGAAATTTTGAACCTCTCTATTATTATTATTAAGTAGTTTTCTAAAATACTTTTCGTTCTACCAATTATAAGCAACTAATACATCTACGCTCCTTGTCGCAATCCCTTTAGTTCCACAAGTTGAACAGAATGTACCTAGAATTTCATCTTTGCATGTTGGGCAATATATTTTATTCATGTTTACATGTGTTTTTATATGATAACTAATGAAATATTTCTAAATTTTTAATTTGTGATCTCATCTTAATATTAAGTTGTTGTTACTTGGATATAATTTTTAGATGACTTATACTTTGAAATTCCGAATAACCAAAACTAATTCACTCTCCCCTCCTCATCTGTCTTTATAAAAATCAGTTGGTCCCTTCCAGATAGTCTGGTCCTTCCTACAACAGCAAAGCCATTGTCAGATGTTTGTATTAAATCATAGGCTTCCTGATTATCGTCGAAATTATAAACTCTCGACCATACCTCATTAAAGTCAATATCCAATTTCTGTAATTTTATATCACGAAATCCATCAATATTATCAGAGGTGCAATTCCCATTAACGTCTTGAACTGTACTCAACAATACATATCCATCTGAGACTGATTCAATGTCTCCAGCAAGAACTCCATCCATACATATTGTCTCGATTGAACCGGTGCTGAATCCATTTTGACTGCCAAAAGATCGCAATTGTGCAATATCACCAACATTACCATAAGCTAAAATATTAGCGTTTGGCATATCAGCAAATGCTCTAGCCTTAAAGCTACCAGTAGCTGCTACTTGACTCCAGTCTGTTGCTCCTATACTTGTACCATAAGATGTGATTCCAAAAGAATTAAACTCTCCAACTTCGAAAACAGAAACAACAACTCGATCATCTGCCTTGAATGGGATGGCTGGAGAAATGGGAATTTGAAAGACATCAAAATCGAACATTGAATGTTCATTGTCAGCTAAAATAAATGGTAGACTTCCTTCTGGCCAAAAATATAAAATAGGTCCATGAATAAGTCCATCATCACTGTATCCGACATAACTTAAATCGTTTTCAAAGAAAACCACTGAGCCAACATTCTGAGCGCCAACCAATGGTGCTTGGGAATTCTCCGAATCTTTTACAGCCAAGTCCTGCCCTATTGTCAAATGAAGTCCATTTCTACTAGCAACAAAAAAGTCCTCCGAATCTGTTTCAATAAAGTCAGCAAATAAAAAGTTTGGAATTACAGTATTGACATCCAGACTAGATGTTCGTGTCCCAGATCTGTCAAACTTCAATATTTTCTCTCTGCTAAATACAATATAACCGTCATCAACTTCAAGTAATCTAACTCCTTCATTTGCTGTCACATCGTTTATGCTGAATGTACCACTACAATCATTACAATCACCACCACAATCTATACCTGACTCGGCACCATTCTGAATCCCATCGAAGCAAGACGAGTCTGAATTACCAGAACTAAAATCAGAATCTAACTCACAAGAAGGAAATAATATGAGCATACAAGCGACTAATAAATAAATATTAATTTTCATTTTAGAAGTTTTTCTAATTTATTAAATAGTTAATTCGAAATAAATTCAACTGGTATTATGATGACATTATTTTTGATTGTTCCTGTGACAGCTACCCTGCTGTAGGATAAAATCTTATCTCTTGTTTTATATTCTTCATCAAATAATGATGTGATCATTTCCAGTGAATCAGATACAGATATTTTTTTAAGAATGTTGTCTTTTAAAACTTCATTCGTGATAATAAAAATAAACCGTTCACTTTTATCGTCAGTAAATTTCAAGGGAGGTAATGTGAATCCGAATGATTTTATGTTGGTTACTAATTGTTGCTCAGATCCATCAATCCTAAATAATTCTCTGTACGAATCGTTTCCCGAAGAATTAAAACAATACATCGTATAAGTTGGATCGGAATGATACACTTCAATGTCGTAAGTTGAATTTGATCTGTAGTCTGAAGACGCTAAAAAATACCTGTTATTGTTCCATCTGAAAAGTTCTTTCTCGGAATGCTTTTCTCCATCATTAGTAATCAATATTTGTCTATTGAAATCAATCATCAACGCAAATGGGTTTTCCAAGTTTTCGGCAAAAGTGAAACCATAACGTACATATTTATCAAAATCGTCGTATTTGATAAATGCAAATCCATCATCAGCCCATTCCTCACCCCAACTATTAATCACTTCAACGGTATTATTTAACTCATCAAATCCAATAGCAACCAAAGCGTGGCCACCTACAGGAACCTGAGATCCTATTTCACTATACCATATGTCTTCGCCTTTCTCCATACTAGCGAAACTCTCCAAAATATTCATCCCGATTACGACTGGATAACCATTGATCAATGACTCTTTCAAGTTTCTTAGCTTAGTCTGTTTTTGATCCTTTGGTGTAAATAGTTTCTTAAAACCGCCAATCTTGTTTTTCTGTGCTTTTTCATAAAGTGCATTTATCGGGGTCAAATCACAATCTTCTTTATTTTCATTAAAGTCAGCGAATTGGACATTGCCTGTTCGAATAAGAAACTGAAGTGCTTCGGGAATTTCAGCTCCCATTTTACAATCTTTTAATTTGATGCTATTGTAAATGAAGTGAGGTGAGAAAGCTATGCTATCAATTTTATTTTTATCCTCTATTTTTTCAACATAAGCTTTCCGTATAGTCTGAGCAGCATACCCCACAGACCAACCAACACAGTTTGCATCTGCACCTTGATTTCTTGGTGTAGGACAAAATTTCCTCAAACTGGCAGAGTATGTATTCTCAATTTTCTCATCCATGCTTTTTGAACCTACTGATGTTGTCTCAGGGATTAGTGCTAAACCCTCTTCGTACATCACCAACCCTTGCCCTAAACCAGTATGATTCATAAGCAAATAGAAAACACTAAATGCACTTATGTGAATAATAATTTTCATTCGATTTCGTCCCATGTTTTAAATCTGTACTTATCTATCAGATGTTTTTCAAGAAGATCATCATTAAATTTGTTCATCTCTTTTTTAATTTTTTTATAAATAGCAAATGCCGTTTTGGTGTACCCAATCAATTTTGGCATTAACGCGACGAATGCAAATCCAGTAATCTCACCATCAGTAACTCGAATGATTTCTTTCTGAAATGTGTTTTCATAAAATTCCTTTGCCTTATACAAATCAGCTTCTGTTTTTTTAGCAAAGTCCTCTGGATATTCTACCATATACTTTCTCTTCCTCTTATTCAAAAGGTCAGCTTTTATATTTAGCAATACGGAGTTATAATACTTAGCAGAAGCATCATAGGCATACATCACATCCATAACATCTTCCTCTGGGTATTTATGTTGGATGTATTTAAACTGCCTTACGGCATCTTCACCTTTGTCTCTAAGTTCTTCGTATTCCAAAAAGAAATCCTGACTTAAAAATCTATTTAATGCTTGAAACACACTTTGACCATTGACATTAATGGCGATCAATAAGAATAATAAAATGGAAAGTATTGTCAATTTCATAATTAAAATTTATAATGAATTGTTAATCCCACTGTAGATTGCGGCAGTGGTTTAAATGCATCAACTTGCGTTAGTTCTCCTATTCCGCTATCAACATCAAATTTGGAACTATAAGAATTGTAAGCAGATTTTTCCTTGATGTACCATATAACGCCAGCGGCAACAATTGCACCTCCTCCAATAACAAGTAATTGACCTGTTTTGAATTTTGAATTTAGTCTATCATATTCCTCTGTTGTGCGATCAGCTGTAACAATATCATTCCATTCAGACCTTGCGCCTGATAATGAAATAATTCCTGTAATAGCTAAGCCTCCCCCAGCTAATACTGGAAGGCCTAAAACTTTTATTATTGGAATTGTAGGTTTTGACAATATGTCATCTTCATCCACTAATTCTGTTTCTGGATTGGGATTGTCAGCTGTGACTTCAAATCTTAATTCACCTGCTATTTCAACAACATCATTTTCCCAACTCCATTCAATTTTTCTTTCCTTTCCTACTTTTACTGCCTCTCCAATATCGCCTCTGAGAGATCTCATTGGAATCAACACATCATCAACATATGCTTTAGACGTTATCTTTAAATAACGAAGATCTTCAAATTGTGGCAGTTCATATGAAATGACAATCACCTTATTCGTTTCATCTTTAAAATCCCATTTTGCGTTTAGCTCTTTGGGGAAGATCTGTGCTGCAATGACGTTGCAGAAGGTTGATAAAATAAATAAACTTAAAATTTGCTTCATGGTCGTTGTATAATATTTTAATTGATAAAATAAATGGCGACATCTCCTAAATCATTTGACAACATTTTGGGATTTTGAGGTTTCCCCTTTTTATCCATCACCATTCTCGGTACTTGCATTTTTAGAAAGTCTGACAATTCATTAACGGTTACTATAAAATTACTATCCGCATCTGCCTTCCCTTCTTTTAATCCTTGTAAGATTGCTTCTGTAAATGCACCATTCTTCCAGGAAGAATCTTCATAAGACAATTCATCTCCTTGACTAGAGACAAAAGTTGTCGTACCTGAGGCAATCTGATTTAACTTTTCAATTTCATAATTAAGATCTGCTACATTAAATTTCTCACCTGCTCCACTGTGACAGGCATCAATAAAAACTAATTTCTTACAATTAATCTCATCAAGAATGTCCATCAAGTCTCGTTTAAACTCAATCGAAGTGGTTCTCTTTCTGCTAGAATCGTAGTCATCCCCTTGAATTCGGAGTTTGCCATTATGTATAAAGCCGTGAGATGACATAAATAAAATAATCAAATCTTTATCCTTTATAATGCCTTCTTGCCTCTTTATTTTTAATTCCTCTATACGTCCTTTTATTTCACTAGTTGTTGCGTCTATCCCATTTAGCAGATCAATATTTATATTTCTGAATATGCCTAAATCTTCATTTTGATTTTGATAAATTTTTGAAAAGTCTTCAGCATCTTTTGACGTATATTCAAGATTTGTCAATGTGCCAATTGACAATAAATACAAACTTGGCTGATCTTCATCTACAGAAATTTGATATACCTTGGAATCTATTTTATCTTCATTAACAATTAGCCTTAAATAAAGATTATTTTCGACTGAATTATTTAACAGAATCGATCCCTTATATTCATAATGATTGGTTCCTATTTTTAACAATTTATCAGTTGCTTTAGGACTTCTTATGCCATTATTCAGTACAATCTCTATACTTGATTTCGAATTGATTTGAATACCAGTTTTAATCAAAACGGAAAAATGGAATAAGCTAGACTCAGAACGAAACTTAAGACCTTCAGTTTTAGCAGGATCTGGATACGTCCATAAAATCCTGCTTGTAAAATCATTGTCATCAAGAATTCTTATTTTCTTGTTTTTAATTTCAATAATTGATGAAAGAACTTGCAATGAATCCTTCTGAAAATATAGTTGAAATTCGTTATCAACGAAAGGCAAGTTCAAATCTCTCTCATATGTAAACTCGTGTTCAGCATTTCCATAAAGGCTACCAAAATCAGCTTTTGAACCCTCCTCTTCTCCATTGATTAATAATTTAATGTGCCTAGCTTCAATTGGAAAAGAAGCGAACAGTTTTGCTTTCAATGTCACTTTATTTTGTGCGCCAACAGAGGTGTTTAACCAAATGATGGATACCTTGTCCTTTTCTGTTGAAGATAAGTTAACGTATCGTCTATCTGATTGCCCTTGCAAAAGGGATATACTGAATAGAGAAATTGACAACGCCAGAAATAATATTTCACATAAATATTTCATACTGGAAGTGCATAGTTCATGAGGTGGTATATATTTTAATTACTTTCTGATAAAACATTTATAAATACATAGTCGTCATCTGGCACTATTTTTTTAATTCTAAAAAATTTCCGCTCTGATTCATTTATCTTGACAGTATACTTAACTGAATTATCAATATCACATAATACTGAATATTGTCTAACAGGTAGCAAGTCATCTTCAGTAAAAGATATAACCTCACTTTTATGCTCACCCAGGTAAGTGTACTCTAATATGACATCTAATTGATCTATTTCAACTTCAGAAAATTTGGATGTATCAGTTTCAAATTCCATCGTACGTCGATGTATTTTTATGTCTTCTACTTGTGAACTGATATCCAAAATGCCAATCCACGATGTTGTTGACACCCAACCCTTATCTTCCAAATCACCTACTTCTGATATTTCTACAATGCGGTATTTGAGTGGCTTTTTCATATCGACTGCATAAGGAAATCTTACTTGGAGTGTATGTAGATCCTTATTAATATTCAAAAACTTTAAGGGTCTGATTTTTATCTGATTATCATTTAGCCCCGACGCTTGAAATTCAATTGTTTTCATGGCAAGATCAGGCCTCAATTCATTGTAAAAGTCATAACACGCTATCTGTACAGCTGGATAGGCTGGTGGAATGCCTTCATTTAAATCTTTCTTCATAAGCACTTCAGGAAACCGTGTAATATCTACTTCGAGATTGAATGCATCAGCGTGAATAAGTGTTGTCGTAGCAATGGAATCTCTTTGTTTAATCTCTTCAACTTCCTCAAGCACACTATCGGCACTACTTTCAATACTGATCACTTCATCATTAATAATATCAGCATAGTAGGCATAGGAAACACTAAGACCAATTTGTTCATCTTCAACCATATCCCACAGGAGTTGTGCTTCATGATTTTCCAATCGAACAGTAAATATTCGTTCCGTCCAAAACGACGCTTTTGTTGAAGTACCAGCTTTACCAGTTGTATCAAACGAACCATTACCAATTGTTTTATAGGCACCTTCAAAAGGAGCAACTAAAGAAGCATGCACTTGATTCAATGATAAAGGCCGCAACTCAACTCGCCTACCCAATTCACGTTGGATCTGTTTTAAAATTTCATTATCGTGCGCTTTCATCTTTACTGTGAACTGGACAATATTCATAAACCTCTTTTCCCCTTGATCACCAGTGCCACCAGTACCCGTATATCGCATTTGAATCAGCTTAAAAGCCGGCTGTCCATCAGACTCTAGATGCAATTGGAGTTTATTGGGAGCGTAGTAATATTTACTAGCATCCTTATAATCACCATAAACCTTAATTCCATGCATATCTATTTTAGTCGATAGGACAGCCTGACTACTTCCACTCAGTGAAATAAGAAAAATTTGTATTGCTATGAAACATAGTTCTTTCATTCTGAAAACATTCTATCTATTTGTGAAGAACCAATGACAAGAAATAAATCTGTATGATGTTGCCATTCTGATTCTTTTACATTTCCGTCAGGTTCAACAATGATTAGTTTATATTCGAAATCAGGACTTTCGTCATCAGTATAGAATAAATCTCCACCATTTAAGTCAGCAAAGTCTTCAGAAATATTAAATGTTTTTATTACTGAGGAATTGCCTTTTGGATCAGCTTGAATAGATTTTAGTTTTAACTTCATCGTATGGGCACCAGTATATTCGATAGGGTTAATCACTGTAATCTCAATTGAGTGAGATCTTGGTGCAGTGGTACCCGACAATATTTTATCATCCACTGCATCGTTACAGCTCATACAATTTTTGTCCATTTCATAATCCACCCAGATTTTCTTTATCAAATCACCTTCTAGAATCTTATCTCTTTCAGATGCAGACCATTCGCCAAAATATTCGCCAGGTTGGATCTCATGTTCATTTGTTATTATCCGTTCAGCATATAAAGTTTTATTTGTTCGCTCACGCATAACAACCATATCTGAAATTGTTATCGGGTAATCGGTGACATTGCTTATCCCATTTACGACTCCTGCACCAGATAAATATTCAAATACGCCATAGGTGTCTTCGTGATTCAGCTTAAGTACGATATCCGAGCGTTCGATCTTTTCGTCATCTGAATAGGTCTTAAATTCTATTTTTCCCGTAATGCCAAACTGCTCTTTCATCAAGGCAACAAGATCGTCTATGCGAGACCCCATTCTCCAAGTAACATTAATAGGATCCAAGAAATCATCAGGAACAGTGATGGACATACTTGACACATCTACATCTAAAGACAACAATTCATTACCAAACTCAACTTTAGGATCATCACTTAAGATCATTGGTACTAGATTGACTGGATTACCGAATTGTGTGGATAGCATCTGCCTCGCTAATTCAATATCTTCACTAGAAACAGAAGGAGTCAATTCAGCTGTAACTAAAACCTGTCCATAGTTATCATCAGCAGCAGATAGATAAAACGTAGAAAAGCCGTATTCGCCTGTTTCTTTAGACCAATTCAGATTATACTTAGAAGGTAAATAATAAATCGTATTTGAATTTTTATTTACATCCCAATAGACTTCATTTCCAATATTTAGTTTATCAAGAAACAATGCGAAGGCTTCATCAGAAAACACATTATTTAAAAATATTCTACCTCCGATTTTCATATCTGGTCCTTGTATTGCAGTAGACACTTCTGCACCAGAGATTTCTTCGACAGGCTCCGAAGTTGTTCCTGTCCCTTTTGGTAAAATTACAAATTTTCCAGGTTTATAAACATTTTTTAAGAGGCCTGCAGTTACGACGCCGGTAGGGTAATACTTTATCAGGGTTAATTTCGGTTGGACAGCAAACACATTAAATTGAACACCGCTTTCCATTGCTTTTTTATTTGAATTATAAATACCCAATTTATCATTAGTCAAATTCACTGAAGTTGGATTACTATTGTATTTACCAGCAAAATTCTGTGTTGTAAAAACAAGATAATTCTTGGGAATAGTATTTGATAAATTAGTAGAGGTAGTCTTACTTTTAATAGTTCCTCTGCCAGCAATTTTAAATGTTCTCAAATTATTACCAGCCTTATGCTTCAGGTATTTTACAGCAGTAATATTCCCTTCACCTTCTAGGTTAGCACCTGAGTTATAAACAAACACATTAAACATTGTACCAATAGGCATCACCTTCCTATCTTCATTGTATATTTTCCACTTACCCTTGTCATACCAGACACCTGCAGTTGAAGTATTATATTTTCCATATACTTGAGTTATCAAAAGCTGACCTGCTTGTTTACTATTGGTATACCGATTATTTATTGTGGTAATATGTCCAGCGGTATTCGTCTTAGAAGTTTTATGTACGAATGACTGGGTTACTTTTGCAGGGTCCAAAACAAGCACATTAAATGTTGCTCCGACAGGTAATGCTTTTTTATTTTGATTGAAAATTGTCCACTTACCGTTAGTATACCAAACTCCAACTTCATAAGGATTAGCTGGTGACTTACTTGTTTGCTGAACAATTAAAATTGCTTTGGGGTTATTATTACAAGATTTATTATCGATCCTTGTGATATGAGTACTGGTATTATTACTTGTTGTTTTATGTGTAAATGCAGTTTGCGAAAATGCTAGGTTAAAACAAAGTAGTAAAGTAAATAAGGATAAAATGTGTTTCATAATTAAAATGTTAGAATTCAGGTAATATTTTACGTAAAGCGGATTCATTAAAAAATAATTCTAAGTCTTTTCCTTTTAGCCAGTCAGACTCCAAGGCGTCCCCCTCCGTCAAAAATATTTTCACCTTATATTCATAATTAGGTTTTTGGCCATCTTGGATAATCAATGGTTGTGACATATGTGTACTTCCGTCTTCAGATATTGATACTGACGGCAAATCAGTTTTAGTCGTAGAGTTAGGATTTGCCTGAGTTGATCTTAAATACACTTTCATATATTCTCCTCCTGTTTTGACAAGTCCATTCAAATTTATTATTTCAATAGCTTGCCGTTTTGCAGATCCTACACCTTTATCAATTTTACTCTCAACGACACGGTTACATGACTGACAAGGTTTTACTTCATATTCAAACCACATCTTCTTTATAGAAGAGTCATTTCCTATAGAAGAAGGTAGAGAACTGGGTTCAAGCCGTAATTTTGCCCTTTCAGGAACCTCTGTATTATTTGCATCCCATGTATAAATCCTAGCCCCGGTAGGCATAATTTTTAAAATATGTAGTGCTTTAACTACAATTGGAAAGTCAAAGTTATTCTCTAGTTGTTTTGTTTTCCATGTAGCAGGATTTAACTGAATATTGCCAAAGGTTTTATGGCTATCTATTTTTAAATTAAATTTTATAGGAATACTATTTGGCATTCGGTCTCCCTCTGGATAATAGTAAACATTACCAAATAGGCCAATATCATTCAAAAAAATATTCATTAACTCTTCAATTCTATTGGTCCTGAAAGAAATCAGAATTGGGTCAGTGAATTTGTCTGTAATACGCACAGAAATATCACTTTCTTCAACATCATATTGGAATAAATTTTGAAACTCAACCGTAGGCGCTTTAGAGAAAGGAACAGGTAATAATTCCTTTATTCCATATTTAGATTCAGGTTTTCCTTTGATCTGTTGTTTAATTAAATGTTTTGCTACTTCCCAATCTGTTTCATTAAAATCAGGTTGCAAAATTGCTGTAACTGTAATTGTACCTGCGGACGAACCATCACCCATACCATAGTTGACATTAATCCCGTACTTACCGGTATTAGACTCAAATGCCAGATTATATTCATTTGGAAGAAAGTAATAATAGCCTGATTTGATATTAGCATCTCTATATACATACTCGTTTAAATGAAGCTGTCTTGTTGTATGAAAATCCACATCATCTGATATTGAAGAAAAAATATTGTATTTCTCTAAATTAGCCGGGCCTTCCCTTTCAAATTCTTCATCATCAATTTCTTCTTCACTACTTTCTTTATTGAACAATAAATCTGTATTTGGAAAAGTATGTTTTATGTAAACTGCGTCCAATACATCTACTCTTTGAACCTTTGGAGATTGCGAAATAAGCGACATGGAATAAAAAACCAATAAAGGAAGTAGTGTAATCTTTTTCATTGCTCTTAATTTAAATTTCGGGCTTGACCTAGAGGAGTCAATGGAATAGTTATTACCATATTGTCATTACCTTTTAGTCTCCACTCTTTCTCATATTTAAAAATGAATTGTTTACTAAAAATATCAGTAAGTGGATCATCACCACCAAATAAGTTTTCTAAATCGTCGAATATAGAATCATCATCTTCATCTTTTTCAATCATTTTTATTTTGATATAGTCAGATGTTATGTTAGGAGAAGTACTCCTATTATTTGATGATACTGTAAACATCAAATCTACTGTCGAGGATCCCTTAGAAATTTCCTGTGGTTCACATTGAAATATCTCTTGCGCACTTTTCGCACGATCAAGCAATTGTCCTGTAAATACAAAACGCTTATCCGTTTTATCATACAATTCAACTTCTACTAGCATTCTTTCTACATCAGCACTTACAATACGAATATGCTTTATTGCAGAATCATCCAAAAATGATAGTCCAGACTCTATTGGTTCAATGATATCGCCCTGTCCAAGTACTAGCAAAGTCATCATCATTAAAATAGATATGAATAAATATTTCATAGGTTTTATTGATTTATGGATATGCCAAATAAATAGCATCTCGAGAATTCTCTTTTTCAATGAGATGCTGCATTTTCGAAATAAATTCTGAATAGGTTTCAGTATAAACAGAACCTAAATTACCCTCTCTAAATCGCCTGCTGTTTTTCTCCCATGGATCGTAAATGGTCAACAGTGTCCCTTCAGGAGAGCCATCTCCTGATATACCACCGATCACTCTGATATGAGCCTCAGCGCTTCCATCACCAGCTAAGTCCTCATCAGAGGCTACCCATAGTGGACCATAATTCCACAACAGTTCGGAAAGTGATTCCAATGTGAAATCGTATCTCGTATCAGGTATTAGTCCCCACACTTCAAACATATTCAGGTCTGAAGCGGCCAATCTATTATCGATAGAATATTTTTCATTATCGTATTGCGCCCAATACCCTACTCCCCCAACAATCTCTTCAACACTGATGGACACCTCATCAATCCAGCCAACAATCATAGCTGCACCTGCTGCCCAACAAGTAACACCGGTGACTTGACCAACAAGATCAATCTCATACTCGTGATTAAATTTATTTAGATCAGGATAATCACTTTCATCTATCAATTGTGGGACATCAATAGAGTCAAAAGTGATAGGCTCAAGCACTGTGACTTGAGCCATCGCACTTTCAACAATGAATATGAAAAATATTAGGGTATTCATTCTAGATAACATGCTTCTTAATTGTGTGCTATATAAATAGGCGCAGCCACATTCATTTCTAATTCAGCGAGCTCATGGTTTTTGCGTTCAAACTCTTCATAAGACTCTGTATAAACTGCACCCGTATTGTTAGATCTAAACCGACGCATGCCTCGTTGCCAAGGGTCGTAGATCGTTAAGATGGTCCCTTGAGGAGTGCCATCGCCTGATGCGCCAGTCACTACTCTTGCATGTGGTCCACCTTCATGAGTCGCAATCCACAACGGACCATATCCAGCTAATAAATTCACAAAATCTCTTGGCTGATAGCTCATTGGTGGTTCGTGTGCCAAACCCCAATGATTAAAAACGGTCGTATCATCTGCTTTGAGACCTTGTTGATACTGCGACCAATAGCCAACAGCATTTGCAATTTCAGAAGGATCAATACACACTTGATCTGCCCATCCTACAATCATCGCAGCAGCTGCTGCCCAGCAAGACATGCCCGTTTGTTGCGGAACAAGTTCAACTTCATAATGAACATTGATACTACTTTCCCCTGCACCTCCTCTACCCTGTGAAGGCCAAGATTGATTCCAATATTCTGATAAAAAGTCATTGCTATTCGTTGTCTCCGAAGAAGAGCTTGAAGATGTAGCACAACCAGATGCCGCATTAGGATACAAAGCATTAATAGTTGCGATATCCCCGGGACTTAAATTATCACGTTGTCCGAATGTCACTCCTGCTCGGAGCGCTCTAATCGTCTGTTTAGGATTTCCACTGGCATCCGGTTTACCAAAATCGTTAGGTCCATAGTGCATGATTGATCCGAAATCATATGATCCACGATCATCCCCATTTCTAGAAAAAAGATTATCCCACCAATCATTCATTGGATCAAACTGACTTACATAGCCATCTCGAATATTATCCTCTAAAATCTCAACATGATCATCACGATCGTCACGAGCTTGTTCGTGAAATATTCCAATCGCATGCATAAACTCATGTATTACCACACCATCAAAACAACCTCTGGTTCTAGTCTCATTAACACTAAGGTTTAAATCTTGTCGACCACCGATCATACCTAACTCAGACCAACAACCATCATCATCACTCCTAATTCGAATATAATTCTCCTCATTTGTCCTAGGTCTTATACATACATTTGTTTGTCTGTTTAATTCATTAATTGCCCAATTAATATCATCAATTAATGGGTGAGAAGGTGATACCGTGTATGGGACAATCGAATTTGGCCAAAGTAAATCGTCATCATTCGTCATTGCTCCACCTCTACCACCTGCATTAATTTTTATGCAACCTTGAAAAAAATAATTACCATTATTTTCAACTACAGGCAAATCAGTAGGACCATCCATAAATGGAAGTGAAGCACTTATTGCTATGACTTCTCCGTCACCTTCAGTAATTGCATAATTTTGAGCACTTGTATTTATTGATAATAGAAGTATAAATATTCCAATGTATAATTTATATAAATTCATGTCTATAATTGTTTTAAAAGTTTTAATTCAAGAATTCTTGAATCCCTATCTATTTCAAAGCTTCCGACTATTGAATTTTCGCCGGCTGTATAGTTTTTAAGTGTATTTTTTAATGCATCAGTTATAATAAACTCCGTACCATCAGATAAAAAATATTTTTCATCATTGTAACTATAGAATTGCGAATCTCTATTTTTAATGATGACATCAATGTTTTCAGTTTCGATTTTAGAATCTACTATTTCGACAACATCATATTGAAAGTCAGATTTATCCATATACTTACCATCTTCAATTTTATTAAGCACAACTGTATATGTCACCCCCCATTGATATTGAAGGCCTTTAAGGTTAGCGACCAATACTTCTTTACCATTAGCGAATTGAACTTTATGACATAAGTGCATATAGCCAATATCACAAGGAACTTTATAAGGATATACGGTTGCCTTTTCTTTGGTATTACAACTAGCATAAACACACACGAGAAAAGAGATTAAAATTGATATTTTTAAATTCATTTTTATATTTTATAGTATTCTATCAATATCAATTCGTCCATAATTTGTTGATTTTCTTTGTGAAGATTGTGGATCTTTACCTTTCTGAAAATAAGTAACATCGTATTCAAAATCATCTCCGGCTAGAGGTAATAATAATTCAACAGTAGTAGATAATTCTTCAGCATTACGAGTTTTTAAGTTGATGCTTTTTATATTTTCTGAATCACCCAATTTGCTATAGAATTTAATTTCAATGCCCCGTATTTCTTCATCTAATACAAAGTCTTCGTCTATTTCTACATATACAGGTTTTTTAATCACTGTTGGATTTAAAGCAATACTTCCAAACTCCGTATTCTCCCAATCAGTCTCTTCGCTGTATCCACCAGCATAACTCCACATCGTTCTGTAATCATAATTAAGCCAATCATCTCTATCGTTATCTCCTTTCCACCCATAAAGCATTCTGAATAAATTACCATCAGCATTAAATTTGCTTTTATCTATTTTTAATTCCCGAACAGTTTCATCACCATTCTCATGTTTCTTTTTCATGATTATGTTGACAAAATTGATGTAATCAAAATCAGTGGTATTTATTCCTCCTAGGGAAGCATTTATTTCTCTCTGTTGCATCAAAGGATCTTCAAGGTTTACTTCTAGAAAACATTTACGACACTGAGACTTGACATTTCCTGGATTATATGCAAATGGCATAGAACGAATTTCTTGTGTGTATTTATTTAAATCAATTGTGTATTTACCTGATCTTTTTAAAGTCTTTTGCTTGTAAGAAACAGCAACGGACAGTGAAGGCACAGGGACTTTTTTAGGAATATCCCCTGCTGTTAAGCCGCCCTCACCTTGACTATTTGTGCCTGTTCTAGCTTGAGACCCCTGTGGAGCAGTAGTGCCTGGTCTTCTTGTATTTCTTCTTTCTCTTGCACCGTTCCGTACTGTTCCCTCTCGCTTTCTCATTTGATCTGTCAAACCCTCTATACGCTTGTTTTCATCCATCGCTTCTTTTCTAGCGCTAGCCAAATTTTCAGTTGCTCTGTCTAGCATACTTTTCTTACCACCACCTGGAAAAAGTTCGTTCATATTAGGGACACCCGAGCCCCCTATTTTATCAAACATCAGACTAGTTAATTGATTGTATGCCGTCTCTTTGATCTTATCTAATTCTTCATCCTCTCCAATTTGTGTGACTTTAATTGCACCTTGATCAAATAGTTCATCATAAGCGGTTTGGATCTCTGCAGCTAGGACAGCTTCGCCGACATTTCCAGAGACACCAGCATCAAATAACCTATGTTTATATACCCTATCAAAATCAGCTTCAATTAAAACTCGTTTCGGAGATAAATATCCTTCCACCTCCATTTCAAAATTGAAAGAAAAATCTGGTGTGGATGTATTAAATGTTTCCCACAATATTTTAGAACCTATTGGATTAAGTTGGACAGCAACTGCTGACTTTTGATTTTCTAAAATTGGAGCAGCACCTAGTCCGACAATCTGTTCTGTCATATCACCATTTTCCTGTGCAATTGCAGATACAAGCGCAACGGTACCAGATTTAAATACAACTGGGCCAACAATTTTGCCATCACCGTCTATTCGACGCAATGCACGTTCAGCTTCTTTAATCATATCGTCAGTGACAGATAATTGTACAAGTGCGTGTATAAGTCCTCCTCCATTGCTGCCATCAAGAATAGACTCTGCACTTGATCCGTCACTCATCTCATTTTTCACATATCTAGTAAATGAAAAATGAGATTGACCTTGATCATTTAGTGCCAATTGCGGTTTATCTGGCAAATAATAATATTCACTTTGATTTTCTACTTCCGGAAATAAGGTGAGCTGTCCTGCTCTTACAGGTTTATCCAAAAGTATGCGTTGCGCATTTAAAGATTGGAAAATGCCAAGCACCAATATAAATGCTAGAGAAATTGTTATTAATTGTTTCATTATTAATTGTTTTGGAAGTATCGTTGAGTAATTATATACTACTATTTAATTTTAAAAATATTTAATCAATCTAATTCAATAGCATCTGTAGGAATTTCATCAACATACAACAATGTGTCTGATGTCTTTTTCCTACCTGTTGTCAATCGCCTATTCCCGAATAAACGCCAATTAATTTCATATTCATAGTCATATTCTCCACTTCTAAGCATGAATTCTGCTAAGTCCGCAGGAACCTCTTGATTAGCCTTTATAGTTATTTGTTCTACTTTTTCTCCAGCTCCATAGTCATAATAAAATTTAACCGTCGCCAATCTGATTTTAGCATCTTTCAACATATCAGGATCTGCTTCCACACTGACTTTTACTGGATGAAACGGTGGTGCAAGATTTAGGCCGACTTGATCTGTTTTTTGCCATTCGCCTTCTACAGAATGATCACCAAAAAAGCTCCAATATGTTTTTACATTGTATGTCAACCATTCAGCCCGATTTTCATCAGCCTCATTTTTCCACCCATACAACAATCTAAAAGGACTGCCTAGTGCAGCATTAAAATCATTTTCAGCTATTCTGATTTCATCAATTGTCTCGCCATCGCTACCATGTTCTTTACGCATACTTACTGTGACATAATTAATGTATTTGGAAAATTGATCTGAATTTAATCCATCTATAGAAACAAGTATTTCTCTTTGTTTATAAAACGGATCATCCAAATTAATTTGTGTAAAACAATCTGCACATTCGCTGATTTCACTACCCAGGTTCTCATCAAATCGAAAGCTGAACGTTTCCTTAGTTGCTTTGGACAAATCGATGGTATATTCTCCACTTTTCTTCTGCTCTTTAAATTCATAAGAAAAACTTAAACTGACCACAGCTGGTTGACTTTTTTGCAAACTAGAAGCACCATCAATAATCTGTTCTAATGTTCCCTTTTCTTTATCACCGTATGGCATAGAGAAAGGTGCAAACATCATATCAGCCAATTTTTTATAAGCTATCTCAATTAATTGCTCCATTTTCTCATCAGCACCATAATTAGTCACCACAATTGTCCCATCTTCTCTTAGTTCATCAAATGCGGCAGAGATATCAGCGCCAATGCACACAACGCCAGGATAGCATGCATTAATACCTCCCGTAAATTGCTCATGTGTATAGACTTTGTCCCAATTCACCTCAATCTTTGCATTCATAGGTGATCGATACCCTTCCAGATCCATAACAAATGAAAAACTCAAATCTGGGGTTGGTGTTTGACAAGATTCCCACAATATTTTAGCTCCCAATTTTGTGAGAGACATAGAGACAGCTGCTTTGTTACCAACAAAAACTGGCGCTTTACCAACTCCAACAACCTTATCTGTAAAGTCTCCGCCTTCATCAGCAAATGAAGACACAAGGCTGAATGTTCCACCATTGTAAATGATAGGCCCAAAAATGGTTGCTTCATCATTTTGAGTCTTTTCTCTTAATACAGCTTGAGCCCGACTAAGGTCTGATTCCTCAACTTTAAGTTCAACAAGGGCATGGACTATACCCCCGCCTTTACCCTCACTAATTGACTCTCCACTACCAGATTGCTTTGTATTCTGTACGTACCGAAGAAATGAAAATTGTGGTCCTCCAGCTTCAGTCGTACCCATTACAATTTTATTTGGCAAGTAATAATACTTTGTCGTATCTGTAATGTGTGGGAATACAAGCAAGTCCCCAGCTTCAATTGGTTGATCTATGAAAATCTGTTGCCCTAGGATTTCACCATAAGACATAATTATCAATATAAATAATACTAAATGTTTCATGGTTTTCTAATTAGTAACTGTACTAAAAATGTCTTTAAACTGATCGAGAATTGTATCAATTTTATTTACTTCTCCATTTTTAGGAGCTATTATTGTTTTTCCTAATTCGATTGCATTATTGAATATTTCGGTACCGACATCAACTGATTCAGGTGGGATAATCGCGTAGACATAATCATCATTAATTTTTTCTTCCCAAGGCATAACCATCTTTCCATGTTCCTTGTGCGTCATAATTAATCGATATGCATAACCTCTAGTATCTCGGTCTGTATAGATTGTCTTTTCTACCAGACTTTGTCCTTTAGAAACAGTTAAAGGGATATTGGTTTCAAATTCTTCACCGAACTTCATATACCTCATCTGAAGTGTGGCCCTAGGGAAACCTAATTCGCTTAACTCTGCTAGATCACATTCAAATTCTATATGTCTAGGCGCCACAGGAGCAATCAAATTAATTCCTTTCCAATCTCCTTTTTCCCAACTTGGATCGTCTGGATATACCTTACCTTTTAAATTCCAACTGGTTCTAAATTCATAGACATCTGGGTTTTTGTCTCCACCACGTGCATAGGTCAAAGATGCAAGTGTACCTGATTCCAAGGTGTTTTTATTAATCATTATGGCATCTTGAAATGGGTTACCATCACTTCTCTTTTTACGAATATCAACTGTCACAGCATTGACTTCATCACCAAACATATTTTCTGCTTCACCATCTAAGATCAAGTGTATATCACGGTGTTGAAAGAAGGGATCATTTAAATTGACAGATGTGACACAACTAGCATTGTGCTTAACTGCATCATACCAAGAGGCAAGATTTTCTGTAATTGAAATTTCACGTTTGACTGGAATTCGAAGCTTAAGATTATAAACCTCTTTTCCCTTACTTGTTTTATTTTCTATTTTCTCTGAGCTGAATGAATATTGATATAAATCTTGAGGTGGCTGGTACGGATCCGCAGGTCTCAAATCAGTTGGTTCTCCTTGTTTAGGCATACTTAAATCTTTCTCTGCAACAGATGCTAAAAAATAATCCATGTATGCCTGGGTCACTTCTTGCGCAATAGGATTATCAGGCTTTAGTTGATCTAGCTTGATAATAATTGCCTTATTCCGTTCTAAATAACTGAACAGAGAATCCCTTTCAGTCTCTGTAATGATATCATCCTTTAAGCTATTCCACCAAGGCATTGTACCATCGTCCAAATCGCTGTGATCATAATCATTTTTAAACTGGTTATAAACATTAGCAACTTCTTCCCAATCAACAACAATTGTCCCATCTACAGCTGGAGTTAATACGTCATACTCGAATCGCAAAGTAAGAGAAACATCAGATATAGATCTACCCTTCTCAAAAGTAGCGGCTAACAGTTGTGCACCATTCTTTTCCAGAATAGCTGCAACTGCCATTTTTGAACCAGGTAAAAGTGGTGCATGTCCAGAGGTTGATAAATTAGGTGTAAACTTTTCATTAGTCAGTGTTCCAGATACAATACGAAATGTTTCTCCTTCAACACCCGAATTCATTGTTGCAGGTCCTAGCACTTTAGGTTTTTTTACATTGGCATACAATGGGTTTACGGATTTTAGGTCACCTAATTTTTTAGCAATTAATTGTTGGAGTTCTATTTCCTGTTCAGGAGTCAACCCCCATTCCATTAAAAAGTGCATCAACGCGCCTTGCACGCCACCAGCAGATTCATCTTCATCAGTTGTATACTTCACAAAAATAAATTCTGGCGTACCATCATCTTTCTCTGACAGACGAAGATTGGTCGGCAAATAGAAATATTCATTTGAAAATTTACCATATGCTGAACTGGAAGCTGTATTTGCTCTACCGTAAGCAACAACTTGAGTACCATCTGACAATGTGATTCCTACTTTATTCTCAGAATCAAGGATTTGAGCATGCGAATGGTCTATATAAACCAAACTTAGAAGTGTTACAATTATAAATATTTTTTTCATTTTCAAATTGATTTAAGTGAATTAATTATATGATCCAAAGTCAACATATATATAATTTATCTTTGGAATCTATTTGGCTATTTTGATATATATTGGTTACTATTTTTGAATAAATGTTACCTATATTGAATGTATATTTTTCTCTTTTTCTAAACTGTGTTCATGCAGAAATTGCAATCATGTCATATTTAAATAATTCAATTTCATTACAAATACATGAAAATATGTTTTAGTGGAAGTTTCAAATCAATTAATTTATCTACCCCGTCAATTTCATATTTATAAGTGAGAATTAATTCCGCCTTACTTTTTCTCATGGTTTTAATAAATGACTTTAATTCTTTTACACTATTTTCATCAAAACGAAAAGAGAAGGCCATTTTTGCACCTGGAGTGGTGGGTATTGGTGGAATAGTATTCAAACTACTATTCAAAATGTTCACAATATTTTCTTTACCAAAAAATAATTTTTCATTAATTGATGGTTGCAAACTTACTGACCCAAGAACTACAGCATTACTTTCAATTCTATCTTCTAATTGCTTTTCTAACTGAGCCATTTGTACTTTAGAAATATCCCAATCTATCAAAAAATGTAAAATTGCTCCAGCAGCTACACCTTTCTCTCCTTCCCATTCGACCAATGAAATCTCAGGTTCATTATTTTTAACACTTACTTTTAGATTAGTCGGTAAATAATAGAAACATTCATTACAGTTTTTTTGCCTCAACAGTTCGACCTCAAAAGAAGACTCTAATCTTATTGTCTCTTTACCAGTATCAACAACTGTTTGTGAAAACAGAGAAATCTGAATAATTAAAAATGCTATGGCTATGATAATTTTCATTCGCTTTGAGGTAATTCATCAATTAATAAAACACCAAATTCATCTTCACCTTTTGTTGATATTTTGTTTCCGTCATTATACACCCACGTTATAGTGTAATTGACTTTATGAATATCATTGGGGAGTATTGCCTTAATAACCATATCATTATCGTTATTAAAGGGCTTTATGAGTCTTTTCTCCCTTTTCATTTTCCCGAAAAAGGGATACTCTATTTGTATGACTACTGCCATTATATCCATCTCTTTCAACTTGTCCATATCTCCCATTAGGTCAATTAAATGGGATTTATAGGGAGCATAAAGATTAATTACAGGAGCATTGGATATTTTCCATGTTGTTTGAAATTCACCATCTCGCTTAAATTGCCAGTTTACTGCATACTTATATTTCAACCAATTCTCTTTGTCTATGTCCTTTTTGTTTAAGTAAACCATTTTTAATGGCCCTTTGTATTCCTCAAGATTTGGCGCACTAAAAAATACTTCTCGAACTGTTTCTTCACCATTTTCATGTTCTTTTTTTACTGAAACGGCTACACTATTTACCATTTCTTCAAATTGAGATTTCATGTCGCCATCTATATTTACAATTATTTCTCGCTGTTTAAAAAGATCCTCATCTAGTGCAGCTTTTCTGAATACACTTTCATTTTCACCATAGTTTTTATGTAAGTCTCCAATATTAAAAGTCACAAAATGATGTCTGTCTACTACCTGCCTTGAATTAAGTTCGACAGTTGTTTTTCCACTTGTTTTAATGGTTCGTTTTCGATACACGCTTGAACCACCAATCAGACTTCCACCTAATCCTCTACTCCCAAATGTCTTTTCTACCCAACTCCTCGAATCCGCTTCATTAATACTATCAGGCTGCATCGGCTCATACATCATTTTTAATAATTTATCATAAGCAGCATTGAGCATATCTCCACCCAAACTGTCATCGCCATAAGACTCCATCGTTATTGCTCCAACTTGAGTTAGCTCTAAGAAAGTCTCTTCCGTATCTGAAGAAAAAAAGATGGCATCTACAGAAGTATTTGAATAGGAAGAATTTTGAACCATATTCCAATCGACCATAACTTTCCCATTGTAAGCACTAGTCAGTCCTTTAAATTGCAAATCAAACATGATGGATATATCAGGTGTACTCATCTTAAAACTCTCCATAAGAATTTGAGATTTCTTCTGATCTAACATAAAGGAGAAAGCCACTTTAGAATTTTGAAATACGGGGGCCTTTCCCATTCCGATTAACTCCTTAGATTCCTGTCCGTCAATTAAAATACTAGAAACAAGTACGAATTGACTACTCGTAACATCTACAGGACCAACTAGCTGAACACTGTCATTATCCATCATTCGTTTAAGCCTTTGCTCTGCACGTTTCACATCTCTGTCAGGGGTATAATATTCTACCAAGAAATGCAACAATCCACCACCTAGTGCTTGTGTGATTGAAGAACTAGTAGTTACATTTTCTTCGTTTTCAAAAGCATATTGCAAAAATGAAAATTCGGGTGTTCCATTATCCATTGACAATGCGCCTGTATTTGGCAAGTATTTATAGATGTTATTTTTTCCATAAACTGGAAAGCAGATCAATTCATCAGCTGTGACCATCTCCTCAAGTAATATAGGTTGTGCATATACACTACATATAAAAAACAAAGGAATTATTATGTATATAAATCTTGTCATAATTCTAATTCTCAGGTAGTACCAAAAACAAATAATCATCCTCCAACATCTTTACTTCATCTCTTATTTCTTTTCCTTTCGAATACCAATTGACCTGATAAACTACTGGTTCTTCGGAGTCATGATACAATACGATCTCATCAGTTGATAGCGAGTCTGATTTTCGCAAGACTTTCATGTTGGTCATCTTTGACTTGCCAAGTAATTTAATTCCAAATCTAATTCTTGCACTCTGAATGTCATTCTTGTCCATTAATTCTCGATCTAAATCAATGATTATATTTTTCCTTACTAATGGAGGTACAATTGATATTGATGTTTTTTCAGAATCAGTCCAATCAGTGACTAATGTTGTGTCCAAATCAGCTAAATTCCAAGACACTTTATACTGATAGTTCATCCAATGATTTGGCGGCTCACTGAGTCTTTTGTACTTGAATAATTTAATCAGTTTTCCGGAATCAATGGTTTCTGCATTAAACCTATACTCGTCAGTAAAATCATTATTTAACTTATCCTGGTATGTCTTTTTAAAACGTACAGTTGCATTATCAAATCCGTTTTTAAAACAGTCAGAATGAATACCATTTATTTGGAAATAAATCTCTCTCTCTTGAAATGCGGCATCATCCATATCGACAACTCTGAAATAATTTTCATTTTCTCCGTGTGCCTTATAAACCCCTCCTAAATTACCAGCAGAATAAACAGGAATTTTTATAGCTGTTGACTGATCAATCGTCATACTAAAATTGAAACTCCTAATTAGTTTTTTTTCTTTCAGCAATAATTGATTGTCTGGTATGTACATTTGATGTCCACTACCCATAATAAAATTAGTAACAGCATCCCTCTTAAATCTTCCAGGACCGTCATCTGAATCAATAGCTGACTCTACTGTGGGAATTTTAGCCCACCCTTCTTTTGTATTAAACATCATACTAGTTACCCGACTAGTTATTACTTCTAAGAGATTTTTATATAAGTCAATATTGACATCATAGGCTTCTGACATATCAACTATATCAATTGATATATCCCCAGTCTGTGCTAAGCTATCTAACACATTAGATATCTGTTCTTTCTTATAGCCCGATTGTTTATTTTCAAAACTTGAAAAGTGGTCATAGACAATTTCAAGATTAGCAGATACATTAGCAGAGAAACCAGTTACCAGTGCGGAAAAAAAGCCTTCTACAACAATAGAGACGTCTGATGTTTCGCCTTCAAAAGTATTCCAAAGTAAAGTGGCTGCTTTAGTATTTAATAAACAAGAAATAGCAGCTTTTGATCCAGGTAAAAATGGAGCTTTACCTGAACTGATTATATTAGATTCAATTAAACCCTCACTTTCTTCATTTAGAATAGAAGAAACAATTCTGAAACTATTTTCTTTTTCTGAATCATGTTGTAAATCAACGGGACCTACTATTACAGCTTCAGGATTTAATTTAATTAAACTTTCTTTTACTGACTTTAACTTCTCTGCATCTAAATCAAATGAAAATAGTGTATGAAATAATCCACCACTTTGCTCCAAATTACTTCCAACATATTTGATACATAGGAAATCTAAATTCCCATTTTCATCTGTTGAAATTCTTGGATACTGAGGTAAATAATAATAAGAATTTTTGTACTTATAATGTTGAAAAAGCTGAACTCCTTCGATTTCTAATCTCCCTTCGTCATAACTTACCATTGCGTAAGAAAGATTAGTAATCGTAGCGCTTAATATAATGCAAATTACTATTTGCACAAGAGTTGATGGAAGTAGCTTGTTCAAAATATTTGATTATTTAACTCCAAAATTAACTAGAATTAACGGACAATATCATCCCTATTTATGGGTATTTATAATCAATAATTCATTCCAATTCGATAAAATGCCCTGTGTAGAAGTAATAAACCGAAACAATTTATATGTCAAAATTTGAACTACCTAGGGTTTACCCTAGGCAAGGCTTAATCCTTTAAATTCACCAATTTTATTTTGGATTATTGAGGAGTCATGAATTTGCTCTATTTTATTTCTTTTCACCTTTATCACTTCTTATAAAAGAGTTGTTCCAACCAATAATGTAACTATTGGAAGACAGATTGATCACCTTTTCACACGTTGCCAATAGTTATATTTTTTCAAATTGAAAAAGTCATTACTCCGATTAACATAACATAATTCTCAACAGTATACCCTTTCTTGTATTTCGTTTTTATCATGTTTAATAGAAACTTGAAATAGAGAATAATTAGAAACAAATGATTAGAAAAGTAGTGCAATTAACAGTTAGTGCAATTGGATAAAACCATTCTTAACATTTGCCATTCTCATATGTTATCTTTGATCGAAATATTTAGCACATGACTATGAAGGTATCATTTAAAAATAATGACGGGGGATTATTATCTGCTCGGCTAGAATTACCAACGGGTGACCGTCCAGTTTCCTATGCTGTATTTGCGCATTGTTTTACATGTAATAAAAATCTATCGGCTATTAGAAACATATCTAGATCCTTAAATCAGAAAGGAATTGCTGTATTAAGATTCGATTTTACTGGACTAGGTGAAAGTGAAGGGAAATTTGAAGACACTAATTTTAGTTCGAATGTCCAAGATCTTGTCGCTGCTGCTGATTTTCTTAAGGAACAATATCAATCTCCTTCTCTGATAATAGGTCATTCTCTAGGTGGAGCTGCAGTGATTTTTGCTGCAGAAGAGATAGAGAGCATCCAAGCAATTGTAACTATTGGTGCACCTGCTGCCCCAGAACATGTCTCCCATTTGTTCAGTAGCTCTAAGGATGCGATAATAAGAAATGACGAAGCAGAGGTATCCATAGGTGGTAGGCCATTTACCATAAAAAAACAATTTCTGGAAGATTTAGAAAAGAAAAACCTCCCAGAAATATTAAAATCATTGAGAAAACCGATTCTTATTCTACACTCTCCACAAGACAAAATTGTCGGAATTGACAATGCTGGAAAATTATATTCAGGTGCTCATCATCCAAAGAGTTTTATTTCACTTGATGGCGCAGATCATTTATTAAGCAACAAACAAGACTCTCTATATACTGGTGAAGTCATCGCTAGCTGGGCATCGCGATACATAATCGCTGATGAAGAAGATAAATTAGAGACTAACCAACAAGTTGGTATCCATCTTGGTGAAGAAGGTTTTACGACTGATGTTGTTGCTGGAGTGCATCGAATGATAGCTGATGAACCCGTCTCTGTAGGTGGCCAAAATCTTGGACCATCGCCTTATGACTTACTACTAGCTTCTGTAGGTACTTGTACAGCAATGACTTTGCGCATGTATGCCAATCGTAAAAAATGGAATTTAGAAGAAGTTGAAGTCCATCTCAGCCATAGCAAAGAACACATTAAAGATTGCGAAGACTGCGAATCATCAGAAGCGAAAATTGATATTATCCGAAAGCAAATTAAAGTAAAGGGTGATCTGGATGCTGATCAAGTGAATCGACTACTAGAGATTTCGGCTCGCTGCCCAGTTCATCGGACAATCAATAGTCAAGTACAATTTGAAAGTGAGATCTATAATAATACGGAGAACGTCAGCTAATCAAACGTTAAAATAGCTTTCTATAAAACTATACTAGCTGTTATTGTCGTTGTGAAACCATTAACCCCTCAGTAGATAGATTATTAATTTTTTTCAACAATAAATATATATCATGTTAGATCAGTTAAAGAGAATGGCAATGCAGCAATTAATGAGTAAAATGGCAGGTAATGCACTTGGCGCTTCTCAAACAGAACAAGCAGCAGAAAGTGGTGCTAATGGGCTCGTAGAAACTATCACTAACGCCCTAAAAGGAGGCGATGCAGGTGAAGTAAAAGACTTATTAAGCAACAATGGCAATGCAAGCGAAAACAATAGCTTGTTCCAAAACATTCAATCAAAAATACAAGAGTCTCTTCAGTCACAAGGCATGAGCGAAGATGAAGCAAAAGCAGAGGCTGCTAATACAGCTCCTAGCATGATCGACGGTCTTAAAGAGAAGTTAGAATCAGAAGCAGAAGCTGATAAAGGTTTCGATCTTGGATCTTTCACACAATTAGCTCAAGGTGGAATTGGAGATTTATTAAAAAATCCAGGTGGTTTAATGGATGCTGCTAAAGGCTTATTAGGTAAGTAAGCCATTACATAAAGAGATTTATATCAAGGTCATTTCGTTTTTTCGAGATGGCCTTTTTTATTGAGTTGATACCTTTAAAAAATTGGGAGGAGAAAAATTTGATTGGCACGATTTCCACTAAAAACAGCATTCCCCTAATATAAATTTGGCATGATTTTTACAAAAAATCGCGCCAAATTGCGTCTTCTTGTATAACTCCACCACGGGATAAATCCCGTGGCTAATCAAATTTGATCCCGCTGGGATCATTGCTGCCCACCCGATTCTGTTTCGATAGCTATCGGAATCGTTCTTTCACTTTAGATTGACGTTTTGTCAAACTAATTCGCCAATTGGCGAAGCGCTCTGTCTTCGCGGTGATCATCTCAGATCATCCCAACTAAAAAATCTGCTGCCTTTCTAAAGTTAGTAGTTTATCCTTGAGTTATAGAAGGTAAAATCAAAGAGCACTTAGAATTTGACTTCTAAGTGCTCCTTTTATTATCTATAGTATAGTTGCTTAATAACTGGTGCCTGCGACTGCAGCCTGTGCATTTATATTACCCCAACCATAACTTCCGTTTCGACTTGGATAAATATCCGATGCTAGCTTCAGACGGTTAAGGACAGTTGTTCTAGACATCGATGGATTTGTCGCCCAAACCAAAGCAGCTATGCCAGCTGTTGTTGCTGTTGCCGCAGATGACCCGCTGATGTAAGAGGTGCCGTTTCCATTTTTAGTGATCGCCAATGATGTCCTACTATTACTAAAACTACGTTGCATTTGAATGGTAAAATCGACCTTACTCCCACTATGACAAGTATTGCATCTTTGATATGAACTCTGTGCTTTCACACCAGTGACGGCAGTAGTTTGTGACATATTTGCAGGAAAAATAACACCCGTCCAATTAGTGAAAGATGTTGAGGTACCCGCCGCCGCTAATAATAATTTACCTCTATTATATGCATAGTAAATACCATCTTTTACTGTACCAGAAGAGATAATATTTCCAATGGACATGCTGACAATTTTGACATCAGATCTATTACCAGCCAGCTTTAAGGCGTTCTTGACACCGTTCTTTTCATCAGAAGAACTGATGATTACATCTTCTACAGCTCGTACAGTTACTAGGTTAGCTTTGTAAGCAGCACCCAAGGCATTGCCATCAGTTGACCAAGGGCCAGCAGCGAGACCAGCCATCGATGTCCCATGTCCACATTGATCATTCGGACTGTCTAATTTTTTATTCCACCACCAACCGGAATACTTTGTACTGTACTTTTGGATATATCTATTTGTAGAGTTACCTGAAGTAAATTGACTACCTAAATTATCTTGACTATTTGAGGCCCCCGTATCAATAATGCATATGCTAATGTTGTCTCCATTGGATTGATTCCATGCACTTTGGATGTTATGATTTGAGAAATTCCAAGGAATTTTGGCATTGTAACTAGAGGTAGTTGTGAAGTCTGATCCGTTAATAGAAGAAGGATTTCCATTACAACCAGAAGAGCTTTTTTGAACATAGCCAGAAGCATCTGATGGGTCGTATCCCATTGGTTCGATATACCTGATATTTACATCTGACTCCAACATGATTACAGTTTCTGGAGATGTGATTCGTACAGCAATAGTCGGAATCTCATTATCTAATTCATAAGGAAGTATCTCTTTGAGAGTTAAGTCTTCATTGCCTGAAAATTGTTTCTCAGATTCTAAAATTGCATTAAGTAGCTCTTTTCTCTGAGCTAAATATTCTGTAGGCAATCCGTCTTGCAGACCTATTATTCCTGATAAGTCTTGTTGTCCATTAACTGTATAACCGATTGCGATTAATTCATCACTTGCCATTGCGGCACTGTGTATCATATCAATAGGAGCTTCCTTCCAATCAAAGATTTCGCCTTGACTTGTTTTGGATTCGATAAATGCATTTATTTCTTCATTGGAGTATTCTTTAAATTCCGAAGGTTCAATTGATTGAACTGTTTCTTCTTTGGAACAAGAAATTAGCACTAAAATTAAAAGTAAAAGTGGGAGAAGTTTTCTCATGTGTAGTGTGTTTAAAATATGTAGATATTAAAAAGTCAACAAATATAATAATATTTAGAACTTAGCCAATAAAGCTAATTCAATTCATACCATTCTTCGATTTCCAATTTCTTCCTGCGGCCAAGAGCTTCAGGAGCATAAAAATCAGCTAGATAATTAACAATGATCGGCTCGTGCTCACCAAGCTTAGGTAAATTTTGTGTTTCGTACATCCAATGGATCATTGACAACCACCCTTCTTTAGTTGCACGGTTTTGGGTGATTAGTTTTGCCGAATGACAGGAGACACAATATGTCAGGACAGACTCTAATCCTTGTCCTGCAATTAATCCCGTTGGTACATGGACACCATTTTTTACTTGAGATAAAATGTGCTCATTTGTGACCCCGAATGCTTCAGTGTCTTCCTTTAGTTTTGTTTTTTCAGATTCGCAACAGATCAATATTAAAGTACAAATACTAATTGCAATGATGTACTTCGTGCTCATCCCGTATACTTTACTGCTATTCGATGACAGGCATTATTTAGGTAACCTTTCGGATTCCATCCAGGCAACAACATTGGTTGTGCTCTGCCCTCTTCGTCAGTCGCTTTTACCCAGATTTCATAATATCCCTTTTTGGGGAATGAAACTGTTGATGACCATTGCTGCCAAGCCAGACGATTGACAGGTCTTTTTAACTCGCATTGTTTCCAAGTTTGTCCGAAGTCAATGGAGAGTTCAACTTTATCAACAGCTAAATCTCCTGCCCAAGCATGTCCCGCAACTGATAATGAATCCCTCGAAGTTAATGCACCAGATTTGGGTGTTGTTATGATTGACTTTACGGGCATTGATTCAATGATACACATATCTTCATCAGCCAAATTAGCACCAGGAGCGACTGGGTTGCATGGCACTCGATAGGACTGCCCACCCATTTTAGGACCATCATGTACTTTGTCAATCACAATAAGTGTTGTCAACCATTTTCCAGAACAGCTGGCAGGCCACCCACCAAAGACGAGTCTCAATGGATAGCCGTGTAACAATGGCAGCGGCTCTCCATTCATTCCCCATGCGATTAACGATTCATCTTCTAGCGCTTTGTGTAATGGTACACCTCTTGATATGACGACTTTATTTTCGTCTCCACTCAAATGCTTATCAGCACCATAATAGGCTACATAAACTGCATTGCTTTTTATACCTGCAGATTCAATTACATCTTTTACTCTTACTCCAGTCCATTGTGGACAAGCAATTGCACCTGTTGTCCATTGATTGCCTTTGGCAGGAGGGTCAAATTCGCTTCGACCGTTTCCACCACATTCCAATGTCAATTGATAGCTGTAATGTTTGAATGACGCTTTTAATTCGTCTAAGGTAAATGATAGCTCTTGATTAATGGAGTTACCACCAATCGTCAATTGCCATTCATCAACATTAGGGTCAACAGGAGGTAGCCCGTTGTTACGAACAAATAATTTATCAGCAGGAGTAATGGCATCTGCTAATAAATGAGCTGGTGTTTCTGCATTTAAAGGCCTATCGTTAAGTATGATTAATTCGGGATGTTTGCTTTTAATATCGTGCAATAATGAACTATCCTCTTCAATCAGTAAAGCTAAACCTTGAGGAATACAATCACCAAAAACAATAGGCACCCCGATGAGTTGTGCCAAGCGATTGATAAATTTTCTTCTACTAGAACGATTCATTTTACAATTACTCCTTTTGAAGTTTATGAAAATAAGAACTCGTGAGTAATTTAAGTAACTTAATCGTGATTAACATTTCTAAAAAATGAAAACAGATTTTACCTCAGCCTAATCATTCAAATTGATGATACCTAGTCTGCTTGCTTTTCTCAAGACTTTGAATGATCTAAAGTAGAAAATGGCCATCAGTTTAAGCGTTGATGATGCTAGATATTCACATCCTCATTACAGGCAGAGATTTATTTCGTCGTATTAGTAGAAAAGTTACTTTTCATGTACTATCGTTGATATTTTCAATTCTTGGGAAAAACTCAAAATGTTTTCTGTATACCGTATGGAAAGAATTAAAAATGTACATATATTTGCAGCCGCTTAACAGCTGGTTCAGACCGGTTAGCTCAGTTGGTAGAGCAACGCCCTTTTAAGGCGTGGGTCCTGGGTTCGAGCCCCAGACCGGTCACTTAAAAGAGTTCATTCGTAAGAATGTGCTCTTTTTTTTGTTATACCCGTTGGGCGAGAAGTATGATCCCGACTGGAGTGAAGCGGAACGGCGGGAAGCCCCAGACCGGTCACTTAAAAGAGTTCATTCGTAAGAATGTGCTCTTTTTTTTTGTTATACCCATTTGGCGAGAAGTAAGATCCCGACTGGAACGAAGCGGAACGGCGGGAAGCCCCAGACCAGTCACTTAAAAGAGTTCATTCGTAAGAATGTGCTCTTTTTTTTTGTTATACCCGTTGGGCGAGAAGTATGATCCCGACTGGAGTGAAGCGGAACGGCGGGAACTAGAAGCTAGAAGCTATTTAACCACCCAAATACTCCACAATAACTTCCATCAACTCCATA
>Ga0209187_1000527_pt1 | contig 63276 bp, 55 predicted proteins | sample BantaG_FD_187430 | JGI IMG/M metagenome (GOLD analysis project Ga0209187, IMG submission 187430) | Marine algal microbial communities from Bantry Bay, Ireland - BantryBay_4 metaG (SPAdes) (version 2) | ecosystem: Host-associated > Algae > Red algae > Unclassified | place: Bantry Bay, Ireland...
ACATCAAACATCATGACAGCCAAGAAATTAGAGACACCTATAAAACTTTTCTGTCAGAAAAAGACCCCCTCTAAGGGACTTTTAGTCCCGGGGAAACCTATGGACTTGTAGTCCATAGTGGTTTAGTTTATCGATCATTATCATTGGGATTACGCTCTATAACCTTTTTGTTCGAGAATTTGATCTACTTCTCATCCGTAGTGATTTTGTTTTGGAAATCCTTGAAGCTGTGGGTTCTGTCGTCATTGCGGTTGCTATCATTGACGTGGCCAAATACATGATTGAAGAAGAGGTCTTCAAAAATAAAGAGTTGCGTAAGCCAAAAGAAGCTCGCGAAACCCTTACCAAGATCATGGTGATTATTTCTATTGCGGTAGCGATCGAAGGATTGATCTATATCGTCAAAGCTGGTTCTGAAGACCTCTCGCTTTTGGTCTACCCTGCGATTTTGATTGCAACATCCACATTTATGGTGATAGGTCTGGGATTGTATCATAAGTTTAGCGTGAATGCAGAAATATCTCGTGATGAATGATGTATTGATAGATGGTTAATTTTTGTAAACATAGTGCTATGAAATATTTACATACAATGGTTCGGGTCAGAAACCTTGAGGAGTCGCTGGAGTTTTGGTGTGCTCAGTTTGGGCTAATCGAAACGCATCGCAAAGAAAATAAGGAAGGGCGATTTACACTTGTTTTTCTGAGTGCTCTGGGTGATTTGGAAACTGCAAAAAAGGAGAAGGCGCCGCTGCTTGAGCTTACGTATAACTGGCCAAGTGAAGACGTGGTGGAAGAAGAATATGATGGTGGAAGAAATTTCGGACACTTGGCATATGAGGTAGCTGACATTTATGAGGAGTGCGCGCGTTTGCAGTCTCTTGGTGTGGTGATTAACCGTCCACCGCGGGACGGTCGTATGGCATTTATCAAATCACCTGATGGTATCTCTATCGAGCTTTTGCAAGAGGGTGATGCTCTACCTCCTACGGAACCATGGAAGAGTCTAGAGAATATTGGTACATGGTAAAAAAATATATGATAAAAGCAATTATTTTCGATTGTTATGGTGTACTCTGGGTCAATGATTCTTGCAACACAAGACTTGTCACCTATATCGAGCGGCATCTAAAGTCGCGTTTTGCGTGTGGTATGCTCTCTAATGCATCACGAAGAGAGATTGACTCCCTTCTTCCTAGAGAGGTCCAGGAGGTGTTTGATGTACAGATCTTGTCTGGGGAAGTTGGCTACAGCAAGCCTGATCCTGCCATCTACACTGCAGCTGTACAAGCCTTGGATGTGGCGTTTTCGGAGGCTATTTTTATAGATGATCGATTAGCTTTTACTACTGCAGCACGAGCCTTGGGGATGCAGACAATTTGTTATGAGGACTATGATCAGTTCAGGGAAGAGATTTCCTTTTATTTAGATAATATTAAATCATATGAGAGAAATAGAGGTGAAGGCGATGGTGGCTGATTTGGATGCGTTGAAGGAGAAACTTACTGAGAAAGGTTGTAAGTTTGGTGATCTTCTTGTGCAAGAGGATCGAGTTTTTCTTTTGCCTGGTGTTACGCTTGATAATTTTTCTCCCGGTGATACGGTCTTGCGTTTGCGGAAGTCTGGAGGTGAGACGCTGATGACGCTCAAGATGCACGCGGGAGGTGATTTGGATAAGATTGAGTATGAGACGGTTGTGATGGATTATATGGGCGCGCGCAATATCTTGGAATCTATGGGATATGAGGAGATTTCCTTTGTACAGAAAGAGCGTGCAGTTGAGAAGTATGAGGACATGGAAATCTGTCTTGATCGAGTAGATGAATTGGGAAGCTTTGTAGAGATAGAAGTAACTCTCCCTGACTCTGATAAGACAACAGATAGCGAAGCCGTACAAGAGAAATTATGGCAGTTTCTCGCTTCACTAGGCGTACAATCAGAGGACCAAGTTTTTCATGGTTACGATGTTCTTATGCATCATAAGAAGCAGGGGGAGGAGTCTTAGATGGGCTGATTGCCCGCGGAGTTGAGAATTATTGCTGAGGGTGTATTATTAAAGATAGACAGCATCGTTTTTCTATTAACTAGTTAATGAATAAAAATGAAATTTACATTACCAGAACTTCCATATGCCTTTGATGCGTTTGAGCCGCGAATTGATGCACGGACTATGGAGATTCATTATTCTAAGCATCATCAGGCGTATCTTGATAAGCTTAATGCTTATCTTACTGAGAAAGATGGGGAAGATCAAACGATAGAAGAGATTGTCTCTGGTATCGATGCTAACAGTCCAGCGGTATTTCGCAACAATGCAGGAGGATATCATAACCATATGCTTTTTTGGGAGAATCTTACGCCTGACAAAAAAGAAGTCGGTGGCAGTTTGCAAGAAGCGATAAAGAGAGATTTTGGATCACTTGAAGCTTGCCTTGAGCAGTTGAAAGCGGGAGGCACTGGGCAGTTCGGGTCTGGCTGGGTCTGGCTCGTGAGTGACGCCAATGGCAAGCTCAGTGTGATGAGTACACCCAATCAAGACAGTCCTCTCATGAAAGCACTCTACGGTGAGGGTCACCGCGTCATCATGGGAATCGACGTGTGGGAGCATGCTTATTATCTGACATATCAAAATAAGCGACCCGATTATTTGGATGCAGTTATGGAGATCATTGATTGGGATGAGGCACTTAGACGGTACGAGGCTTGATAGTTGTAGATAATAGTTAATGTAAAAGTTTCATGCTTCAAAATTTTACTAAAATAATCAATCCTCTAATAGCCTTTGTTTTTTTGGTTGAGTTATTTTTTTGGTGAGTAGTATTTTGTATTGGTTTACGCCAGTATTTTCCTTATGGGATGGAATTGATGTTTTTCTCACCAGCATAACTATGGTTGCACTTTATGGTTACTTATTTAGAAAAGAAATATTATCGCAATTTCCATGGCGACATTTCTTTTTTGTAGTTTTAGTGTGGTCAGTGTATTATATATTTTTTGCTCCTATTGTAAATTTAGATAGTGTTGATCTTTCACAGTTTGGTGTTACACACGAAGAGCTAGAGAATCAGTCGTGGATACTGATTGATGTATTATATTATTTCATTGAGTTTATTAGTTTAACTGTATTGTATTTATACGCTTTCAGAAAACGTCTAAACTAATTTTGAATATTTTTTCTTATACTACTCACTATAAGAAAAACACACACGTATGGTGTGTGTTTTTTGTTTTGAAAAATGTGAGAAATGTGTCACACTATTGTTAAGTGTTAGGTAATAGGTATTACTGTTATTATGCGAAGTGCATCCTACTATCTTTTGTGGAAGCTTTTTTTCTGGCTGTACGCAGCTAGTATTATTTTGGCTTACAGATCTCATGAATACTGGCGTATCTACGAGACGATTGATGTGACGATGACTGCTATCGCGCTTTTTGGCTTGTTTCTCTTTGCTTGGCAAAAATACAATCGTTCGCATCATCTTTGGCGGCTTTTTTTGCCCGTTCTCATTTTGTGGAATGGTCTTTATCTGTTTGTGATTCCGCTTCCCGCAGATATCCTTGCACAGTATCCTCTCTCGCAGTTTGCCCTGGCTTTTCCGTTTTTTATCTACGCTCTACCGCTTTTTTATGGCCTTTATTTGTACGCTTTTTCTCAGAAAAAACCAAAAGTTAGGCCGGTGAGTGATGGGGGTGTGTATGTGGACCGAGAGTAGTCTCATGAAACATTAAGATTGAACTAAATATGATGAGAATTTTTTTTGTTATCACTTGTGTCTTTATCGTCTATGCCTATTTTTTGCCGCAGGCACATGCACATCCTCTTTTACCTCCAGAGGTCAATGCGTTTATCATAGAAAATCCTGAAGCAACAGATGAAGATGTAGAGAAATTTATTGTGGAAAACTACGGACTGGAGGAGCTTAGGCGCCTTCAAGCAATCCATGAAAATAGTGGTGATGACGGAATCTATAATGTTGACGAGTTGACTATTGCTGAGAGAGCAAACCTTTTACTTGATGTAAAAAATGATCGTTTGAGTTTTGGTGAAAATTTTGTGAAGTTCATGCTTCTGGGTGTTGACCATATTCTTAAGGGGACTGACCATGTACTTTTTGTCTTGGCTTTGGTGCTTGTGGCTGTGCCGTGGCGGCGACTGCTTCTGATGATTACCACATTTACGATCGCTCACTCGATCACTCTGATCCTTGCGGGACTCAGTATTATATCGCTTTCACCTCGGATTGTAGAGCCTGTGATTGCGCTATCCATCGCTTATATGGCACTGACAAGTGTTTTTTTGCGGCAGTATGCTTTTTTTGCAGCATTCCATAATCGTTTAGGTGTTATCTTTTTCTTTGGTCTTTTTCATGGACTTGGATTTGCAGGTGTTTTTGAGGAGCTTGATGTTCCTGTCGCGGATTATTTCTTTTCACTCGCATTTTTCAATATTGGTGTGGAGATTGGTCAGCTAATTATATTGGCAGTTGCAGTGCTGGCTCTTTATTTTCTCTCGAAGAGGCCAGCTTTGCATGGGATTGTGATCAAGTTCGCAGCTATTATCGTTTCGCTACTTGCTTTGTCTTGGTTTTTTGAGCGTATTTAGTCGACTGTAAGATGGTATAATTAAAATTCTATGAAAGATTTTTTGAATCGTATTTTTTCTTTGCCACACGCGCCTATCACTATCATGGTGTGTGTTGTCGTTTTTATTATCATCTTGTACGTTGTTGTTGATTTTCTACGCTAGTAAGAGATTGCAAAAAGATCTTATGACCAGATGCCCCAGTTATTTGTACCGTCTAGGCGGTGCTTCTTTGATAGGGTGAGTTGGTAGCAGCCAAAGACCAGGAGAACCAGGAGGAGTGTTGCTTTGTAAAAGGCCCAGATGTTTAGGGGCGTAGCACTGCCTATAAAGCCGTTGAGGATGCCGGCGCTTAGCATCATAATACCCCAGCGAATTTGGAGTGTCTTCCAACCGATATCATCAATGCCAAAAATAGTATCAAACATTTTCTTGAGAACGAGAACGTCTTTGTGTGCTGTGATCAGGAGTGCGAGACCAAAGATCCCGTAGTAGAGCGTATCCCTGGTGATCAGGATGCTTGGATCATTGGTGAGGTATGTAGCTACTGCGGCGATGATGGTTGTGCTGGCTACAAGTACTGCAAAATACGGGATGCGTTTGTGGACCAGGATCGAAAAAATAACCGAGGCTCCGGAGGCTCCTGCGAGCGTGAGTGCTGCTGGGAAAAAGCCTGCCAATGAGAACACCACAAAAAAGAGAATGACAGGCAGACTCTCTAAGACAAAAAATGACAGTACGATTTTGATCGTTTTAGGGGAGAGCTTCATGTGTGTTTGGTAAAAAGAATGATCATGTATACTATAGATAATATACAGTAATTAAAACGTTATGGCTAAATGGGATAAGATTGGTAGTCGTGGTCGTGTAGACGATCGTCGTGGGATGGCTCCTAGCGCTGGTGGGATTGGTGTGGCTGGGATCGTGCTGGTCCTGGCTGTGGCGTATTTTGGTGGTGGTGAGCAAGCTGCACAAGTCGCAAATATTCTGGAACAAACACAGACGCAGCAAGCGCCAATGACTGACGAGCAAGCAGCAGAGTTTGCTGGAGAGGATGATTATGAAGTGTTTGCTTCACAAGTACTTGGATCCAATAATGATCTCTGGACGAGAGAGTTTGCGGCTATGGGGAGAGAGTACCGCGCACCTCTGCTTGTGCTTTTTCGCGGGGCTACCGCTTCAGGGTGTGGCGGTGCAAACTCTGCGGTAGGACCTCACTACTGTCCACTTGATAACACGATGTACCTTGATGAGACGTTTTTTGATGAACTGAAGAGTCGATTTGGCGCGCGAGGAGGGGATGTGGCGGAGGCTTATGTGATCGCGCATGAGGTGGGGCATCACGTACAAAATGAATTAAGCATCAATGCACGTGTGCGTACGTTGCAACAGCAAAACAGAGATCAGAGTAATGCACTATCGATCAAGCAGGAATTGCAGGCTGATTGTTTCGCTGGTATGTGGGCACATTCTTTACGTGATCGAGGAATTTTTGAGGAAGGCGAGATCGAAGAAGCGATTGACGCTGCAGAGGCTGTAGGAGATGATCGTATACAAGAGACGATTAACGGTCGGGTCAATCCCGAGAGTTGGACGCACGGCTCTTCTGCTGATCGTAAGGAGTGGTTTAATCGTGGGTATAATTTGGGATCGTTTGAGCAGTGTGATACTTTTGGGTAGAGACTAGGTTTTAGGTTATCAGCCTTCGCCAAGGCCTGCCTGTCGGCAGACAAGCTTCGGCATGACAAGTAGTGGATGGTCTAGTTCCTTGTTACTAAATTCTAACTACTAACTACTAACTACTAAATATTATGGAAATTGGAAAATTGTTACTTGGGTATGTGCTGACTACTGGTGTTTTTTTCTTGATTGATTTTATTTGGCTTGGAACTGTTGCTAAGAGTTTTTATGATAAGCATATCGGGGAGTTACTTTTGGATGATTTCAATATCCCTGCTGCTGTTGGGTTTTATCTAGTGTATATCGTGGGTATTTTTATCTTTGCGGTCTTGCCGGGGCATGAGGCGCAGTCTGCCGCGAAGGCGCTGACGATGGGTGCGCTATTTGGGTTTTTTGCCTACGCGACATATGACATGACCAACCTTGCCACGCTTAAAGGATGGTCTACGACTGTGGTGATGGTGGATATTTTGTGGGGGACGATCCTTACAGGTAGTGTGGCTCTGGCTGGGTATCATATTATGCAGATGATTAAATACTAAGGTTTTTAGTAATTAGGAACTAGGAACTAGCAGGGGATCAGAGAAGAAGAAATGGGTAGGTGATAGGAATGAGATCTTCGAGATTAGATTTTCATTTTAGATCAATCAAAATGGGACTGCGGACAGTAGACAGGCCCCGTACCGTATAGTACAGGGCAGGCCTTCGCCAAGGCTTTGGCCTGACGAGTAGCGGACAGGACTAATTACTAATTACTAAATCCTAAATCCTAATTACTAAATCCTAATTACTAACTTTTAACTACTAACTTCTACTCATTATGGACATTGTTTTGCAGGGTGGCTTTATCGTGGGGGTTATGATTAGTGTGGCCTTTGTTGTTTCTCTTATCATTGGGCGTAATGATATCGCTGATGTATTGTGGGGTGCTTATCCTGCTGTTGTTGCGCTGTATTTTTGGTTTGTACAAGAGACGTCTTTTGTACAAGGATTGGTGTATAGCTTGGTAATTCTTTGGGGTGTGCGACTCACACTGCACATCGGTTCGCGCAATGGAAAGAAGAAAGAAGACCCTCGGTATGCTCAGTGGCGAGAAGATTGGGGGAAATGGTTTTACCTCCGATCATTTGCGCAGGTGTACGTGCTGCAGGGCGTTCTCTCACTCTTGGTCATGTCTCCTGTGCTGATTGTGGCGCACTACGGTGCTGGTGAGAGCTTGGGGTTGCTTGCTGCTATGGGTACGCTTATCTGGACTATCGGGTTTATCTTTGAGTCTGTGGGAGATTATCAGCTCAGGCAGTTTATCGAGGACAGTGCAAACAAAGGAAAGATCATGACGGCAGGTTTGTGGCGCTATACGCGGCATCCAAACTACTTCGGTGAGGTGACGATGTGGTGGGGGATCCTCGTGATCATCGTCAGTACGTATGGATTTACTCTACCGAGTACTTATGGTATCATCAGTCCTGTGGTGATCACGATTCTTATTCTAGGCGTGTCTGGTATCCCGATGACAGAGCGACGCTATAAGGGAAACGAAGAATTCGAGAAGTACAAAGAAAAGACCAATGCGTTTTTCCCTGGACCATTCAAAGGGTAAGTAGCATGTGTAGTGATTACTCTACGTTACTTGCAGAACTTTAGGGTATGTCATTCTCATCCGCCAGCTGGCGGACTAAAATCTACATTCTAAAACTGGGCCGTTAGTTCCAACGTGAATACAGTGTAGAGCGCACGCGATCGGTATTTTCACAACTAAAACCACGGGCCGTTAGCTCATTTCCCGCCAGTCGGTGGACAGGGTCCGAACGTATCCAGGACACGGATAGTCCAGATTACGTTTCTTTGTATAATTTACAAGTATACCCCCATTAGGGCCGTTAGCTCATTTGGTAGAGCGCATCCATGGCATGGATGAGGCGAGGAGTTCGATTCTCCTACGGTCCACATTAATAGAAATGTTTGCTCTATATATTGATTGTGCTTTGATTTGGTGAATGGTAAAATATTTGTATAGACTACACTGCAGGGTAAAAGTCCTGAGTATTAAATAGTGATATGAGTGCATATGTTTGAAAAACCTGTACCAGAAAGCAGTGTTGTTAAACAGAAAAATTCTGATGAACATCATTTTGAGCATCTGTGTATAAAATTCGTATGAAAAATTTTGTAAGATTTCTTAAGTGGTTTGCTTTGCTTGTACTTCTTGGAATGATTCTTGTCTATGGAGGTTTTCGTCTTTATATGTTTTTGAATGGATCTGATGAAGCGTTACGTGATGACTCGCATCTCTTTCCTGTTGTTCCTGTGGTTTCTGATTCTGAAAACGCTTTTAGTGATCTTGAGCGGGCACAGGATTCTTTGGTATTGCCTGCTGCGATCGTGGGGGCGCAGGATTTGGAGCCTTTATATGCTGGAGCTGCGTGGGATCAGCAAGCTGCTGATCAATTATTAGGTCAAAATGAGCGAGCTTTACAGTTTTTTGATAGTGCTTTGGAGAAGGAATACTTTTTGCTCCCTGCGCTTCAAAGTAGTGAAGAGATTGCGCAATATGATTCTTATACAACGATGCCTGATTTGAGATCACAGAGAGTTCTCGTTGCTGTATCTTTGGTACGTATTCGTGATTTATTTGAGGGTGGGGATTTTGACGAAGGTTTTGATCGTCTTAATGCACAGATTGATTTTCTTTCGATTGAACGATACTCACCACTGTTCAATTACCTACTCAAAATTTCTTTGCAAAAAATGACGCTTGCAATGATTGATGCAGTGTTTAGGCAAGAGGAGATTTACAAAAGTAATGCCATAGAGTTACAAGGAAGCCTCGAGGGATTTAAGGATAATAGTAATGACTTAGCAACCGCAATGCAGTTTGAGTACTTGGGTTTTCGCAGTGCTTTTTTGACGCGTGATTTTGACACGCTTGTTGGTTCAGACGTTTCGGATGATGATCGTTTTACGAAGGCTTCACAATTTTATTTCAAACCAAACGTGACAATTAATACGTATCTCATACCTGACCTTGAAGAGAATCTCGCTTTGGCTTCGCAGGATTGTGTAGCCTTTGGGTCTGTGAATACACGTTCTACAGATCGAAATTTGCTGCATTCCACACCTGTGCCCAATAGTTTGCGAAGTTTGCGAGAAAATATCTTGGGACAGACTATTGTAGATATTATCAGTGTTGGGCACGGCGCTTTACATGAGCAACGATGTGAAATGCAATATCGCACTATTGCTACGCAGATTGCACTTGGAGCAAATGCATTCAAACGCGATCGAGGAGCTTTCCCAGATAGTATAGATATGATGATTCGTGAGGGGTACATAGCAGTAGATATTCCTGAAAAAGTTTATCAGTGGGATGTCGTTTATGATAAGGGAAGTGGTATGATCGACGTTTCTGAGAATTTTTGATGGTCAGAGATTTGATAGGCGTGATATAATAGACAGCATTAAAGGATCAGGAAATATATGAAGCTTATTAAGTGGATATTTATAATTTTTGGTGCTGTTGCTTTTTTAGTGATAGGTCTTATAGTATTTTTTGTGCTTTTTTCTGGAAATTCAGAGAAGAGGATGAATAATCACCCTATGATAGGGCAAGTATTTTCAGCTGGTGAGAAAGTATTTTATATGGAGGACTGCAATAACTTTGCAAGCTGTGGTGAAACCAAGAGGCATAAAGAGGTAAATAGATCTCTAGAGTGTAAAAGATTAAATAACACGGTCACCCCAATCTATAATAAATCATATGAAATTCCTGAAACAACAACTTTTGAGTTGATTGAGCTATACCAAGTGACTCCACGAGGGATAAATGCGGTATTTTCAGGTGGGTATAAGTATGCAGTTCTTAAAGATAACAATGGCGTGTTATCGACTCAAGGCTTCTCAATTTTTGATGAAGATGGAATCACCCCTTTTTATTTCTATGGAGGAGAGGTCTGCACAAATTCTATCGATGGTGACATCAGTTAACATGTACATCTTTAATTTCTTTAGGGAATATACAGTGCCATTTTTTAATCTCTTGGATTAAAGAGTTGCAATTTGCAAAGTTACAGTCCACAAATTTGAAAAGACAGCAGAGACGTTGTCTTTTTAATTTGTATTTTAGTAGGAGGGTCGAACTGGGGTTGTGAATATGAATATGAATTTTTGATTGACAGATTCCCAAATATACTGTAAATTTGTATATCATATCTTGCAGTGGGAGTGAGGCATCCTCTAGAACAATGTCTAACGAGTAAAAGTAATAGATATGAAAACTGGAATTATTAAAAAGATCATGGCAATTTTGGGAATAGCGATTCTATTCCTTGTATCGACTACAATGTCAGGCCTTCCTGTCCTTCTGAGTTTGCCGTCTGGTAGTTGGCAAACAGCTTCTCCTTCGGTGACAATGATTACTATGGTAGTTGGTTTGTCAGTGTTGATGGTGACAGTTTTGTACTGTGCGATGTTCTTTCTCCTATATTATCTCTTTTTTGCCAAGGAGGTTAGAAACAAAAGAATTATCGAGTGGTTCTGGGCTTATTGTGTCATTAGTCTTTCGATCGCATTCTTCTCATCGTTTACAGGGTCAGCATATCTGAATGGGATATGGCATGCAGGAGGATTTATGCTTATACAGTCGGCAGTAGATATGAATACGGTATCACTTTTCGTAGTTAACCTATCATCGCTTTCTATCATGTATCTTGTGGTTAAGTCTCTTTCATGCTCAAAGAACTGAAAGGATTGACCAATGCTTTACAACTTGTTGCCTCCTGCACAGGTGTTAATTTCATAATGCTTAAGCAGGAGAAGGTCTTAGACTTTAATGGATCACCAGGTGCAAGCTATACAATCGCTGCTTCACAAGGCACTATCGTGCCATTGTATCGGTTCTATAGCTCACTGCTAGACTGTCACTTCTACACGATCAGTGAATCAGAAAAAGATCAAGTAGCAAATGGCGATCAAGGCTCGCACTGGGGTATAGAACATACCGAGGGGTGGGTACTAAGTGTACAAGAGCCAGGAAGTCTTCCTGTCTATCGATTCTGGAGAAACTACAATGTAAAGACTAACGATGTAGGTTGTCATTTTTTCACAAATAGTGAAACTGAGCGAAGCGCTCTGCTTGCTGAGAAGCTTCCAAATAGTAGCTCCATTCCTGCGCAATACTGTGGAGGAGATATGTGGAGACCTGAAGGACCAGGTGGTGTAGGCTTTTACGCTTATCCTTCATGGCGATCAGGAACTGTGTGGATGAAGAGAGCAAGAAAAGAGTCAAACAATGCTCACTTTTTCTCTATCGGCACTGCGGAGTATCAAAATGCGATTACACCAACAAACCAAGGTGGTTACGGGTACACAGAAGAAGGTAATGCTTTTAGAGCATTTCCAGCTTTGCCAGTAGTACCAGCGCCAGTGCCACAAGCGCCTGCGATTGTGAAAAAAGCAAAGAATGTTCAACTAGAGATTGGCGCATCAAGTGTAGCTGATCGAATCTTTGATGAGCGTGATGACTTCTTTCTTGGTGAGACAATTTACGCACACGTCATTGGTGACGTGAACGTAGATCATAATTGGAAACTGAGAGTCTTCAAGAATGGGAGTATTGTGAAACAAACAAACAGCGCACTCATTCAAGATGACACACGAAGTGACCACAACATTTCCTATGAACCGACCTCAGTCGGAACCTATACTATTGAGGCAATGGTAAATATGGGAAGTGGGTTTGTCTCGAAAGGCTTGCAGTTAGTAGATGTTGGGATTGCGCCTGTACCACCAGCACAGTGTTCCATTGTACCAAACCACTCCTTCGAAAACGGTATCACAAACTGGTCTAATCAATCTTATGGTAACGCAGTGAGATCTATCACAGCCTCAAGTCAGGCATATGATGGAAGTGGTAGTGCATACATCGATATCACTAGTTATACAGACGGCCAGACAAAGTTCGTCTCTGATGCAATTGATATCATTGGTGGTAATACCTACAATCTTAGCTTGTTTGCAAAAGGTACGGTAACTTCCGCTTATGCCCAACCAGTTGCTTACGATGCTAGTGGTTCTCCTATTAGTTACGGAGGCACACTCGGCACTGCAGTTGGAACAGATTGGCAGGAGTTCGCAGGTACGGTAACGCTACCAGCAGATGCAGTAACGCTCAAGCTGGAAGTACGTGTTGAATCATCAGGGGAACTCTTTTTTGATGATGTGTGGGTAAATGCTATCCCAAGGGATATTTCTTGTTCTGTGGGAGGTACAACGGGAGGTGGAGTTAGCACAGCCTCAAACCTCATTACCAACCCATCATTTGAAAGCGATCTTGCTTCCTGGGGTGATCAGTCCTATGGCAACAATCAAAAAATGATCCAGGTAAGCTCAGACGCCAACACTGGTACTAAAAGTGCCAAGGTAGACGTCACAAGCTATACAGACGGACAAGTGAAAATTGTAAGTGACGCAATCACAGTAAGTGAAAACGAAACCTACAATATCGCAGCCTTCGTCAAGGGAAGTACAACAAGTGTCTATCTACAACCAGTAGTACTAGACGCAAGTGGTGCAGCTATTGGTTATCCAGGCTATACAGGCCTTCCAATAACGGGTAACTACACTGACCAAGCAACTTCCATTACAACACCACCAGGAGCGACCAGTATCAAACTGGAATTCCGTGTTCAGTCTGCAGGTGATCTGTATGTGGATGATGTTTGGATCAGTACTGATCCACGACCATAAAGACCCTAAGACTATAGTAGCGCTAGAGTGCAACGCACTAACGTGAAACCAAAAGCCCACTCGACAGCAATTGTCGGGTGGGTGTTTTTTTGACTTTGGTATAGTTGAGACAGTCACCTCACACTCTCGGCTATACGTAAAAGTATATAAATCCTCTACCCAGTGGTTTCGCTTGAGCATTAATCATCAGCCAAAGCTTGCTTAAAAAAGTGGTTGTGAATATGAATATGAATTTTTGATAGTCAGAGATTTGATAGGCGTGGTATAATGTGGTGTATGGAAAGCGTATCACTTAGTCCTGTGAAGATCTTGCGAGAGATCGGTGTCTCTGGTGACTCTTATGTTGCTGATTTTGGTTGCGGTCCTGGGGTTTTTGCTTTACCCGCAGCTACTCTTACTGACGGGGTAGTTTATGCGATTGATATACGTCAAGACGTGCTGGCGCATTGTATGCGAGAAGCGTCCCATGAAAATATTGATAATATCGTTCCCAGGCATGCCAACCTAGAGCGAGACCGTGGTAGTGAGCTTGACTCGGAGAGTGTGGATTTCGTCATTATGCGAAAAGTTATTTCGCAAAATGAGAACAAGGGTAGGCTTTTTCGTGAGGCGCATCGTGTGCTGAAGGAGTCAGGCACACTTTTGGTGATTGGTTGGGTTGATGGTAGTCCTGTGGGACTTGCGCAGGAAGATTTAGTGAGTCCTGAGTCTATGCGCTCACTTGCCCGCGGAGCTGATTTCAGAGATCCTCGTGGTATTATATTAAATGTACATCACTTTGGTATTGTTTTTTCGAAATAACATTATGCAAAAAAAAGCGATTATTGTAAGCATTGTATTTTCCTTCTTCGTTTTTGCAGGGTTTGGCTGCAAAGAAGAGTTGGCTACTTTTGATACGACACTATCTGTGTGGGGTGTCTTTGACAATGAGAGTGATTACCGCGAGGTGTTTAACTCGTACGTTGGCTCACACCCTTTTGTCAGTGATATCAATTATCGGAAATTTACGGTGGATACGTACAAGGATGACCTTTTGAACGCTCTGGCCGCTGGGAACAACCCTGATATTTTTATGATTCACAATACGTGGCTTCCTGAGTTTGCTGACAAGATTGCTCCAGCGCCAGAAGGTATGATGGATCCCGCATTGATTACGCCCAAGCTTGCAGACGTTGCAACGCGTGATATGATTTTTGGCGGACAGATGTTTGCCCTTACACCAACAGTTGATTCGCTTGCGCTGTATTATAATAAAGATATTTTTAATGCTGCGGGCATCACTTCGCCACCAAAAACCTGGAATGAGTTTGACGACGTTGTAAAGCAACTTACGCAGATTGATGATAATGGTCGGATTACCCGCAGTGGGGCGACTTTGGGAACAGCTCAGAATATCAGTCGTCCAGAAGATATCCTTACAGTACTTATGATGCAAGGAGGTGCTGAGATGGTGCGTAATGGTAGTGTCCATTTTGATAAGGGGATTGATTCAGGGAATGGCATCATCAACCCTGGTCGAGATGCGCTTTTGTACTACACGTCTTTTGCACGAGGAACTTCACCTGTTTACACGTGGAATAATGCGCAGCATTATTCGATTGACGCGTTTTTTCAAGGTACAGCGGCGATGACAATTTCGTATTCTTATAGCTACGATACGATCAAGGCAAAAAATGAGAAGTTGAATTTTGCTGTTGCTCCACTTCCACAAATTGATGGTGAGTCTCTCGGTCAGCAGGCAAACTTTGCAAACTACTGGATGTTTGTTGTTGCTAAAAATCATAAGCTTGATCCTCCAAAGCAAGGACAGACTTTTCAGGTGAACAATCGGATGAAGATCTGGGAATCGTGGCAATTTCTCCGTGTTTTTGCATTGCATCCTGGAGGTGAGATTGAGTTACGAAGCCCATTGGACAACTCTACATATACGACACTTTTTCCTATTGATTTAGCCAAGAGATACCTCGAGATCACCAATAAACCACCTTTGCGTAAGGACCTCATCGAACTACAGAAAGATGATCTTCGTATGGGCTCATTTGCACGTGGAAACTTGATTGCGAGGACATGGTTGCGTGATAACGCCGATCAAGTAGATGATGTTTTTGCAGAGATGATTGATAGTGTCAATAAGGGCTTGAGCGTAGAGAAAGCTTTGGAGGCTGGCGCTGGAAAAACTGGGCAATTGATCCGTACACGATAAAATCATGATAAAACGTAGCACAATTTTTCTGTCACTGGTGATGCTTGTATTTTCATTTTTTGTATTACCGGAGTCTGTTTATGCCCAAGGAGAGCCTCTGCGCTCTCCTGACCAAGGTATCGTGCCTTGTGGTGATGCAGGAGAGCCTCGGTGTGATGTCTGCCAATTCATTGTCTTGGGGTTCAACATCATCACCTTTTTGCGTAACCTGATTGTTATCGCGTGTATTGTGGTTATCACGATTGCTGGAGTGATTTATATCGTCTCAGCAGGTAATACCGGTATGATTACTACGGCCAAAAATGCTCTGAAGTACGCGCTTCTTGGCGTGCTGGTTATCCTCTTTGGGTGGGTGGTGGTGACGTTTATTATCCGTAGTATTGCTTTGGATCAACGTGATAAGGTCCCCGCTAATGGTAGTGTCGGGCTGTATGTACAAGAAGGTTCTCTGTGGACATTTGACTGTAATGCTCCAGCATCTGCGTCAAAATAAAGAGTGGGTATGGTTGGGATTGTCGCTCTTGTAGCAAGACATTCTTTGGATATGGTATAGGATTATCAATTTCAGAAGGTTATATGATTATTCAAACGGCACAAGCGCAAAGTGTCATGGGTGACGCTCCAAGTGTCCTCGAGCTTATATTGCGGGTTTTACAATTCTTACTTACGATCAGTTCGGTTCTGGCGCTAGTTGCAATCGTCTTCGCAGGGATTCTTTATATGGTAGCAGGAGGAGATACTAGTCGTGTAGCGCTAGCCAAAAAGGCTTTACTTGGAAGTGTCATTGGCCTTGGCGTCATTTTGCTTTCTTTGGTTATCGTGACCACAATTATTGGTATCGTTGGCGGCTAGAGAACTGATAGCCTTGTTTCGTCTTTAATCTGGGCAGGGCAAACGCACTAAACTCAAAAAATTATTATATACTAAACGTAGAGTTTATCGATACTTTCTGGATCCCTGCCTACCGGCAGGCAGGCCGGATAGAGGTTTTTCACACTCTTCACTTCGTTCGCAGAGAAAAATCGCCTGTCTGCCGACAGGCAGGCTTCCGGGAAATTATAAACGGCTTTATTACATCAGATTTCAATGTGTTTGCCCTGTTAACCTGGGAGACTTGCGCTCTTTGAGATTTGAGATACACTGTTGGTGTATCTATAAAATACTTTTTATGAAGCAATTGCAATTCCTTTTTGCCCTCTTTCTTTTTCCAGTAGTTACAAACGCTCAAACGGCTTTGCCTGATAATCCAGGGCTTGCACAGGGGAGCCTTGCTGATATTTTGCAAAGCATTACTTCGCTGGCTGCTAGTGCTCTGGCACCGCTAGCCATCCTTGTGATCGTTTTAGCAGGTATCATGTTTATCGTATCTGGTGGCAATCAAGACCGTATTTCTGGCGCAAAGCGAATGCTTGGTAGCGCAATCTTTGGTCTGATCATCGCGCTCCTTGCCTGGGTTTTTGTGAATACTATTGGGCAGACGTTAAATGTTGGCTAGGTGAGACATTACTAGTTATTTTTTTGATCATTTTTATCGCGCCTCATTTGGATCATGTGGCTTATACATATTAGCTGATAATGACTATGAATGTGTGTTTGAAGGTATGGTATAATTTATTTAGTAGTGTTTCACTTTTAGTTTCAAACTCAAGGTAAACTCCTCGGGATAAAAACAAAAACACGAAATAGCTGTTTATAAAAATAAAAGGAAGGGAGGTGAATGTGATATGACAAATACTTTACAATCATATACAAAATATTTACTGTTTGTAGGTGTAATGCTTGCGATGTTTTTGCCAGCTCTTGCATTTGCTCAAGAAGGTGAAGGATTTTTTGTTTCGGAAGATCCTAAATTTGGTCTTGCATCAGGTGGAGATGAGCAAAACATCATTGGTGTGATCGAGCAGATCATCAAATTCTTTGCTAGTATCCTTGCAGTACTTGCAATCCTTGTGATCGTGATCGCTGGTATCCTCTACATCACTTCTGGTGGAGATGAGGGCCGTATAGCCACAGCCAAGACGTGGCTCACGTATGCTATTATCGGTCTGATCATCGCACTTCTTGCATGGGTTATCGTCAATACAGTTGCTGGGGCGCTTTCTGCTGGTGGACAGTAGAAATTTCTCGGTAAAAACACTCCCAATGGGGAGTGTTTTTGTTTGTGTCAAAGTACGTATATAATTTGCTGAGAAAAAAAGAGTGTCTAGTATGGTATAATATTATCAATAAGAGTTTCGTAAAAATACAAATATCATGTCAGTTTCCTTTTTGAAAAATTACTTTGCCGTACTGTTCGGGCTGGTTTGTGTATCTTTTTTTTCATTGGTAGGTAGTGTGCAGGCTGATCGTAATCACGATGGTGGGGACCGCATTCATAATCACTGCGCTGATGGTTCTCTGGCGTTTGTGCCTGAAACATGTGCTGAGGATAATGTGTCTGGTGATTCAAATGGTGATCCTTGTGCAGGTATCCCAAATACTGTTTCTCGTGGTGGTATCTGCCTACCAACGAGTGAAAATCTCGGGATTCAAGACGATCCTGTGGAAAATATTCTTTTGAGCGTCACACTCTTTGTCACGGGCTTGATCGGTGTGCTTGCAGTCCTCATGATTGTGGTCAGTGGGGTGATGTATATGCTGAGCGCTGGGGACACTGCTCGCGTAGAATCGTCCAAGAAGATTCTTACGTACTCCATTATAGGGTTGGTAGTAGCTTTACTTGCTTGGGTGATTGTCAGTGTGGTTTCGCGTGTCACTGGTGCAGGTGGACTAGAGGCTAATAACCCGGATGGTCCAGTAACTGGAGTTATGGTAGAAGTTTGTCCCACGCCAGACTTCTGTTTTATGGTAGAAAATAATCAGTAGACTTATTTAACTTTCAAGAGCGTAAGATAAAAAATAAAAAAAGGTATGAAAAAATATTTAATGATTATGGTGTTTGGCACCTTGGCTCCCATGATGGTGCAAGCACAGTATTCTCTACCAGGGAACTTTGGCCTCTCAAATCAAGTGGGAGCTGTGGCGACGATCTCTGCAGTTGTCGCGTTTCTAGCAAGTATTTTAGCTGTGGTTGCGATCCTTATGATCGTGATTTCAGGTATTCTCTACATGGTAAGTGCAGGTGATACTGGAAGAATCGAAACAGCGAAGAGTATTCTTACTTATGCAATCATCGGTTTAATCGTAGCACTCCTAGCTTGGGTGATCGTCAGTGTGGTCTCCAATACGCTTGGTGCTGGAGACAATCAGGGTGGCGGTGGTGGGGGTATAACTATCGATTTTTGTGTAACCAATCCGACTGCAGTAGTCTGTGGTGGAGGTACAATTGACTAGATGCGGGGAAGGAGAGTTCAATTCAATTACCCGCAATATAAACTATTTAGAAAGATTGTATGAGTCAGATTATTACTAGAAAATCCTTTTTTACCCTTATCTGCTGGCTCTTTGTATTTGCAATTGTGAGCCTCTATTTTTCAGCGCAAGCTTTGGCGCATTCTGCAACTGCACAACATCAACATTGTAAAAGAGGGAGTGAGGCATCTTTTCAATCTAACGCAACTGCTGGATGTCCTGATGGTACGACTGATGTAACTGCTTCTACTGATGGGCATGGTGATTCTGATAGTGATACGCCAAATCAATCGGGAGGCGATGATGGAGAGAGTGATGATAGTACGATACCAGTGGATGATAATGAAGAGAATGATGATAGTACGATACCGGTAAATCCTACTACTTCGACAACTACACCAATAGCATTTACAAACCCTATTGCATTTGATACCGTAGACGGCCTTCTGGGTAGAATCCTTGTGACAATTCAGAGTATTGTGGCTGTGCTCGCGATCCTCTTTATCGTTATCGGCGCGATCATTTATATCACATCTGGTGGTAATCAGCAGCGTACAGAGCTTGCCAAAAATGCGATCTTTGCAGCTTTGATCGGACTCGCACTTGCGCTGGCGGCGCCAAGCTTTTTGAAGGAGATCTACACTGCAGTTGGTGGTGACATTACAAATAATGACGTCAACAATGCTCGCACATTGACAGAGATCGCTCTGAGTATCACGCGCTTTCTCCTTTCTTTGGTTGGCGTTCTATCAATCGTCATGCTTGTCTCTGGTGGAATTATTTATATCCTTAGTGCAGGGGATCAGTCACGTACAGACATGGCTAAGCGGACTATTATCTATGCCATCATTGGTTTGGTGGTAGCACTTGTCTCACTAGTTGTCGTCGGGCAGGTAGTCGGAGTGATCAGCGGCGCGTAGGATTATATTTGTAGTGAATTGAAAACGACCCTAAGCATGATTGCTTAGGGTCGTTTCGCTTTAGTTTCAAAATCATGTTACTAAAGCAGTCTAGGTAGGAGTTTTGGGCTCGAGTGTGGTTATGCTTAACCCTACTCCAAACCCATTGCTGATACCCTTTGGTACATAGAATTTAAAGTACACCGCATCAGACTTGAGCTTCCCGATTTTTCGCGTAAGCTCTTCTTGTGTGATGTCTTCATTCTCTGATGTGATCACCTTGTAGGTCTGGTTATCAGTACTATACATCAGAGCGCCGTAGCAAGGTTTTTCACTTCCTTGATATGCTGGTAACTCTTTCAGAATTGACTGTGGAAGTCTGTTTTGAAATTTACAATTTCCTGCAGGATCAAAGTCTTCTTTGGTCCCATCAGAAAGTTTATCTTGGTAGTAACCGTCCACTTCTACGTAGCAGCCACTTTTCTTGCAGTCTAGTGAATTAACAGTATTCTCCTTTGTTGATTTAAAGTTTTTGAATTCAATTTCTGGATCAATCTTCGCGTACAACTCTGGATAATCTGATAAAGGTACCTGTAATTTGCTTTCTTCGGTACTTTTTACAGAACGCTCGTAAAGGTTTACTGATCGTTGCTCGAGGAAGGAATAATTTCCAAGAACAAATAGCAAAGCTATTGCTCCTAGAAAAGCTAGCCCTCGACTATTTTTTGCGCAAAGGGCGATCATTGCGATGAGGGATATGATTCCCCATATGAGATAGTTGCCTTCAAACAAACCCACAAAACTTTTCCAATCTATAATTGGTGCATCAATGAACTTCAGTGCAATAAGGGTGAGGTTTACAAAATCAAAGGTAACTATAGTACATAGGAAAATGAAAATTACCCATATACCAACTCTTCCAGGTAGACCATATACTTTGACTAGTATTGAAATTCCTAGGCAGCCAAGCATTATCATTCCTATTGACTCCCAGTTGCTTCCATCCTCATACAGTCCAAGGCGAATGATGCCGTAGACTACACTTAGAATGATGGCAATTATTGGCAGTGTTGTAGGATTTTCATACCACCTCACTTTACTACTTGGTGGACTATCATTTGGTGAAGAGCGAACACCTCTTTTACTAGCGATTATCACTAGAAAGAAAGCGATTGCAGGTAATGCAATTAGTCCTATCAGTACTGCATATACAATTAACATTTAATTTACTCCATTGGTTTGGTAGAGTCCAGCGGTAATCTTGTCTGCATTTCCGCCGGTACCATTAATTGTTACCATGCTTGCTCCATTTTTTTCTTGAGCAAGAATGGCTCGATCTAATGCTTCTGGAAACGTAATCGTAGGGTTACCTGCTTGATCTTGACTTTTCTCTATTAGATCAAGAGCAACTGTCGTAAGTGTTTTACCATCCTCCAAATACTTTTCTCTTTCAGTTATTTCGATTAACTGAGCATTGATGGCTGCCAAAATTGCTTCTGGTAGCTCAGCTGAGGAGAGGGTAACTTCTAATACTTCAATTCCTACTTCTGCTGCCGATTGAGCTATACCAACTAAATCTCCAACAGCTGCCTGCTCTTCATCAGTGTATAAACTTAGATCGTATATATCAGGATTTGGTTTCAGAATAAGTTCAGATTCATTTGAGTCCCCTGACTTTTTCGACCCACCATTGACAATCAAATCTTCCCATTTTGTCAATGAGCCTAGAAGTGCAACCGCATCAATTCCACGGTGACGCTTATCTTTTACCTCTTTTTTGATGAATTTTGTGAGCATGACGGCAGCGTTCCTCACTCTATCTTCACCGATGTCTGTAAGATATGGAATGATGTCAATTTGACTTACTTCAAACAAATATCCCTTCCTTACTCTGTAAATAATTGTGATGTCTGTTCGTTGTAATTCAGATCCGTCAGCAAAAGAAATTGGTTTTTCGCCTTTTTGACCTAGTACATTTCCATCAGCATCAGTCATTACGATACTGTTTTTCGAAAAGCATAGGTTCAGTAGTTGTCTATTGATACTATATGGAGGATCTTGAATTTCCATAATTGGACGTGGAATCATCCAGTAAATACCCTCAGGGGATTCACCTCGTGTCTTCTCTCCAAGAATTTTTTGTAATCCTATCTCATTAATCTTGACGCCATCTGGACTGTTTTCAGGGCGTATACCTACATAAAAGGTTAATCCGGAAATTATTAAAAAAATAATAGTTCCGGCCATTGCATAAAACGAGCCACCGATTGGTAAGATGTTTTCTTGATCAACGATATCTTTGATTAGTACAAATACTAATAAGCTTGGAACTGTGATTAGTAGCGCTAAAAATGTAGAGAAAATGATTCCAAATGGAAATCCTTTCCAAAACATAATCTTTGCGTAAAAACCACGATCGACTTCAGCAAATTCAACTTGACTAGGGGCTGTCATTTATTTCTCCGATTGTAGATTGTTAAAGTGCTTAGGTATCACCCTAATCACCTATGGTTGATTTAGATCTGCTTTTTGAGGGCTGATCTGGGTTAAATACACTATATCATATAATCTAGTATGTGTCAATATCGATTTTTGTAACCCCTCACACCCTTTGATCACTTAAATAAAACCCCTTCGCTAATTATAAAACAAGAGCTAAAGTGACCAGGTCACCCTTGTCGCCTGTGCCCTGGTCACTGATAAGACATACGCAAGAGGGAAAGTTATAAATATACTGTGAGGGGTTACCGATTTTTGTAGACTTATAAGCCGAAAGAACGTAATTCTCAGTAAAAGGCTGCAATTATGCTAAAAAACTTGGAAATTGTATCAAGCTTCAGAAATCAATGCTTTGATAGCATTATAAGTAATAAAATTAAATCATTAAAGGAAACCTATTAAATAAGCACTTTTATCAAATTTTTTATAAATACTACCATACTATAGAGTATGGTAGTAATTGTTAAAAAATGTCTGAAAAGACTTAATTTAAGGTATTATTTCATTATTTTTTGTATTTTTTTGAAAAGATCTGACTTTTGTTTGGATTTTTCCATATTTCTCATGACTCGTTTGATGTCGTCTTGTTGCTTTTTGGAAGCTCCGTTTATGATGGATTCTAGGAGGATTTCTGGCCAGTAGTACATTGGGTAGCGCCTTTTGATCTCGGAAGTAGTATATACTGGTGTTTTATCTAACGCTTTCTCTATATCGACGTTATGTATGCCCTTTAGAGCTTTGCGGTAACCATCTCCGGAGCGTTTGAGCCACTCGTTTACTCGGGCAATTGTTGATGGAGATACCTTTAAATCTTCTTGGATTTAACTGTATTTTGTTCCTTTTATGAGCTCTTGGGCAATTACTAATCTCTTGGCGATCATTTCAGCTTCTGAGAATGAAAGTAGATCTTGCAAAAGTGCAGAAGCGTCAGTGACGTTATCGATGCTGGCGATAGCTTGTGAGAGCGTATAGAACATCTTTTGGATCTGTTCTTTTGGTAGTTCTTGCGAGTTTTGCATATTTCTTCCTTGAATAGTTAATTTGTCATATTTTAATTGTATAGTACCACAATCAAGATCTTTTCTTAAATACTACTATACTCTGTAGTGTGATAGTATTTGGTGTTTGTGAGTTTATTCTCATTCTAAAAAGAGATTTATTCTCTGATGCTCTGTATCGCACAACTATTCACAAGCGAAGCGAGTAGGGGATGCTCTGATAGCTTGGCTGTGGGGTCGTTCATTTTTTTATTATGGAAATCTGTGGAGTTGGCGCAAGGTAGTGAAAGGTCTTGTAATTTGTTTTGTGTGTTGGTGTGCGTTGATGAAGACTAAATATTGACAGTGATTTTTGGGCGTGCTATATTGCACATACGTATGTGATAGAGTTCTTGTTTCGCTGATTTTTTGAATCGCGATTTTTTTTCTTCAAATTTTGATTTGGTGAAAAATGAGAACTTCTAGAGAAAGTGCATGTAATTGATAAAAAATTTTTATGACTCAAGAAAAAACAACCCTCGGTGACTTCACAGGTGCCATTGGTGCACTGGCAGAAGAAAAGGGCATTGATAAAGCGCAAGTTCACGCTACCGTGGAGGCAGCGATTGCTGCGGCTTATAAAAAAGAATATGGAAAAAGAGGTCAGAACATTCGCGCTGAGATGGACGCTATTTCTGGGGCGATGAAGTTTTATCTTGTAAAAGATGTGGTCGATGAGAGTACGCGTGAGTTCGTGGAAATCTCTGATGAACAAGATCATGAAGAAGATGAGTCTTATAAAAAAAGTAATGATGGACCTCAAGAAGAGAAAGATGCAGTTGAAGAGGAGGATGAGGTCAAGAAGCCACGTTTCAATACAGAGAGGGATATCACTTTGGAAGAGGCGCTTGTGCGTGATAGTGCGGTGCAGTTGGGGGATACGATTGAAGAAGACCTTCCTACAGAAACGGAATTTGGTCGTGTTGCTGCACAAACGGCAAAACAGGTGATTATTCAGAGGATTCGAGAGGTAGAGCGAGACGCAATGTACAAAGAGTACAAAGAGAAAGAAGGTGAGATTGTTAATGGCACCGTTCAGCGAATTGAAGGTCGTACGGTTTTTGTCGACCTTGGGAAGTCTGTGGCGGTTCTTTTTCCGCGAGAGCAGGTACGTGATGAAAATTATTCCGTCGGTCAACGAATAAAGGTGTATATCGAAAGTGTTGAAGTGGATACGCGTGGTCCTGGTATCAAGCTCTCACGCGTGCATCCTGAGATGGTGCGAAGCTTGTTTGAGATGGAAGTGCCAGAGATTTTTTCTGGTGTGGTAGAGATCAAATCTATTTCTCGTGAGGCTGGTTCGCGATCAAAGATTGCTGTATGGACAGATGACGAAGACATCGATCCAGTAGGATCGTGTGTTGGGCAAAAGGGTATGCGTGTAAACACTGTCATTGACGCTTTGGGTGGTGAGAAGATTGATATTATTGAATGGGACGAAAATGAGGAAGCCTTTATTGCAGCTGCGCTTTCACCTGCAACAGTGCTCTCTGTAGAGTTAAATGAAGAGACTAAGCACGCACGTGTATCTGTACCAGACGATCAGCTTTCATTGGCAATTGGAAAACATGGACAGAATGTGCGTTTGGCTGTGAAACTTACTGGTTGGAATCTCGATGTAGAGTCTGAGGAAAGTGCAAAAGAGAAAAGACAAAAAGAAGATGAGATGGCAGAAAAAAAGGCGCTAGCAGCAAAGGAGGCGGAAGTTTCTACCCCTGAAGAAAGTGTAGTAGTAGATCAAGAGGCTCCAAAGAAAAAGAAGAAGGCCTCTTCGAAAAAAGGGGATGACCTGACAAAGATTGAAGGTATTGGCCCAAAGATTGCTGCAACTCTGACTTCAGCCGGGGTTGTGACGTTTGCGGATATGGCAAAGTCTAATGCAGACGATTTGGCTACAATGATTGCGGATGTACGAGGCTCTCATGAGGCTACGACATGGCCTGAACAGGCTACTCTGGCTGCAAACGATCAATGGGACGCACTTAAAGAATTGCAAGATCAACTTGATGGAGGTAAGAAAAAATAGATAATTCCTGAGGTGGTAGGCGTGGTGTGAAGAAGCACTTGCATATAATCAGAATTCGGTAAAAAAATTAGTAAAAATTTTTATGGCATATACGTCAACAACAAATGAAGGGTCAGTAATCGTCAATATTACTTTGCCATGGGAACAACTCAAAGATCCTTATGAAACTGCCGTGAAGCAAGCTACCAAAAAAGCAACGGAAACAACAAGTGTAAAAGGATTTCGCAAAGGACATGTGCCGGAGGAAATGGCTAAGGGCAATGTCGATCGGATGCAGGTTCTTTCTCAAGTGGTGGATGAGGGTATCAGAACTGACTTTGTGGAAGCGGTCACAAAAGATGGATTGAAAGTCGCAGGAAACCCACAGGTTAGTGTGAAAAAAATGGCTGAGGGAAATGATGTTGAGGTGGAACTTACTGTCGCACTTATCCCGGTGGTCGATCTGCCAAAGGATTGGAAAAAAATTGTCAGTGGAGTAAATGCTGATTTTGCGGCAAAGAAAAGTGATGGCGGAGACGCGGTGGATAAAGATGAAGTGGAAGCTGAGCTGCGACGTTTAGCTGAATCTCGTACAACCACTACAGTTGTAGCGCGTGGTGCAAAAGATGGTGATGAAGTGAAAATTGACTTTGACGTGAAAATTGATGGTGTCGTTATCGAGGGAGGATCTAGTAAAGATTACAATCTGGTTCTTGGGAAGGGCGCTTTTATCCCAGGGTTTGAAGAAAATATTATTGGCATGGAGGCTACTCAAGAGAAGTCATTTGACTTAGCCTTCCCTGAAAAGTACCACGCAGAGCATCTTGCTGGAAAGTCCGCGGTGTTTGAGGTTACGCTTCATGAGGTTTCTGAGCGTGTTGTGCCTACGCTTGATGATGCATTTGCTGTTTCTCTTGGAGGTACATTTCAGACACTTGAGGAGCTGCGTGCAAACATCTCAGAAGGCATGCAGTCAGAGAAAGTGCAGTCATTTGAGGAGTCTCGTAAGACTGCTTATCTCGAAAAATTAAGCGATGTAACAGAAGTTGTCATTCCACAAGCCTTAATCGATGATGAAATCGCGCGAATGGTGAGTGAAATGGAGGGCAAGGTAAGTCAGAGTGGGATGAGCTTTGATCAGTACCTGGAGGGAATGGGTAAAACACGTGCAGACCTTGGTGAGATGTGGTCCCCACAAGCCAAGAAGCGGATTATTAGTGCGTTGCTATTAGAAAAACTGGGGGATGCGTTGGAGATAGATCCTGCTAGTGCAGATGTGGAGGTGGAGATGAATAAGACGCTAGCGATGTATCAGGGTATGAAAGATATGGAGGAGAAAATTGATATGAAGCAACTCTATGAATACACGAAGGGTATTTTGCGTAACAATCAGGTCTTTGAAGTTCTTGGGAAGCAAAAGTAAGACGTTTTTATTTCATGTAAGCACTAAAGAATCTTTATGCAAGAGAAGAGTAATTACATTGTGCCGACAGTGATTGAGCGATCAGGTCAGGTCGAGCGAGCTTATGATATCTATTCACGTCTACTGAAAGATCGTATTATCTTTTTGGGTAGTGGAATCAATGATGATGTGGCAAATGCTGTGATTGCGCAGATGTTGTTTTTGACTGCGCAAGACAGCAAGGAGGATATCACAATCTATATAAACTCACCTGGTGGTGTGGTCTCGAGTGCATTGGCGATTTATGACACGATGAACTATATCACACCTGATGTGCGTACGACGTGTATTGGCATGGCAGCTAGCGCTGCGTCACTACTTCTGTGTGCTGGGCAAAAGGGGAAACGAACGATTCTTCCTCATGCTGAGGTGATGATTCACCAGCCACTTGGGGGCATGCAAGGGCAGGCCAGTGACATCGACATTCACGCCAAGCACATCCTTAAAACAAAAGCGCTTCTCAATAAGCTCCTGGCGAAGCATACAGGGCAAAAAGTAACCACGATAGAAAAAGATACAGACAGGGATAATTACATGAGCGCAACGGAAGCCAAGAAATATGGACTCATTGATAAGATTGTTCAGTAGGGATAGTAGTTAAAAGTTAGTAGTGAGAAGCTCATCCTACGCCAAGGCTTCGGCCTGACAAGTAGTCACTAGTAACTAGTATTTGGAATATCAAAAACTAAAAAGCTCCATAGGGGAGCTTTTTGCTTTTACTTGTCGCTATCTTTGATAACAAGACGCCCAAAGGGCATATCGTTAAAAAAACATCTGTATTTGCTAGAGTTCAATACCTCGCGAAAAGGTGATACTATAAAAATATAAAATGATCTACAGTAATATGAATATGGAAAAGAAAGATTTTTCTGGTCAAAAATTTGTGTCCAGTGAGGCGCATGAGATTATCCGGATCTACGGCTACATCGCTCAGTTAAAGGCGCTTCACCGTCAGGGGTGGATCAGTAAGTGGCATATGGATCCCGCGAAGGTTGAGAGTGTGGGGGATCATATCTTTGCGGGGTGTTTGCTCACCTTTTTACTGGCTCGTGAGTACGCGCCAGAGGTCAATGCAGAGCACGCCCTGAAAATTTTTCTCTTTCATGACTTAGGAGAGAGTATCGTGGGGGATTACACACCATATGATGATATCACTGAAGACGATAAGAATCAGCAGGAGGCTCAAGCGTTTGGAAAGATCTTTGCTGACCTAAAGAATAAAGAGGAATATATCGGGTATTGGGAGGAGTATCGCGCGCAGGTGACCAAAGAAGCGAAGTTTGCAAAGATCATTGATAAGCTTGAGGCTGTTATGATGGCTTATCTTTATGAAGCAGATGGACAAGAGATTGGTCTTGCGGAGTGGGATGCGCATTTTCTGCAGTATGCACCATCTGGAGAGGTGGAAAAAATCTTTTTTGCTTTGCGTGAGATATAGTTTTTATCTATCAAAAAATCCTTCAAGATGATTGAAGGATTTTTTGATTTTTACTTTAGTGCACCCAGTAGGCTTTCGCCTTGCATCTCTGGGGGTTTTGGTAAGCCCATGATTTCGAGGATTGTAGGGGCGAGGTCACTGAGGAGGCCGCGGATTTCTCTTTCTTGCATTGCTAGTTGCGCGGCAGTTTTGATGCGGTGATTATTTGGTGTGAGGTACCACAGAGGGATGGGGCTTGTATTGTGCTTGGTGTCCATATTTCCTGATTGCGGATTATGCATGATTTCTACATTGCCATGATCTGCAGTGATGAGCATTTGGCCGCCAGAGCCGAGTACATGTTTGACGAGTTTGTTCATGCATTCATCAAGTACTTTTATAGCGACTTTTGCAGCTGCTTCGTTTCCTGTATGGGCTACCATGTCGGCGTTTGCGTAATTTATCACGACAAAGTCATATGGCTTTTCTTGTAGTATACCTATGAGCTTGTTGGTTAATTCGTAAGCACTCATTTCTGGTTTTTCATCGAACTTATCAACGGCAGGTGAGGGTACGAGGACTCTGTCTTCTAGTGGAAAAGGATCTTCTGCTCCACAATTGAAAAAGTACGTGACATGGGCGTATTTCTCGGTTTCCGTGATACGCAGTTGGTGTTTTTCATGGGCGCTCAATACTTGCCCTAAGGAGTTGTAGATTTCTTCTGGAGGAAAGGCAACGAGAACGGGAAGATCTGAATCATACTCCATCATCGTTACAAAGTTGATGTCGAGAAGTTCTGGTCGCGGGAATTTATCAAATCCCGGGAGACTAAAGGCTTTGGTGATTTGGATTGCTCGGTCGTCACGAAAGTTGAGAAACATCAAGCTGTCTCCATTTTTGATTTGGGCGATGGGATTTTGGCCGTCCTGCGTGATGAGATGTGCCTCTAGGAATTCATCGGTGATATCGTTTTCGTATGACTGCTTAATCGATGTGATTGGATCACTTGTAAGCGTGCCTTGGGCATTGACAAGCATATCGTAGGCTTTTTGAATGCGGTCCCAGTTGTTGTTGCGATCCATGGCCCAATTTCTCCCAATGAAAGAGGCGATTTTTCCGACACCTGTTTTATTTAGTTGTTCTTGGATTTGAGCGATCACGTGGTCTCCTGCAGCTTTGGCGAAGGAGTCACGACCATCTGTGAAGCAGTGGATGAAAACCCTATCGACTCCTTGGTCTTTGGCAACTTGAATCATTGCGTAGAGGTGGTCTCGACTGGCATGCACTGCCCCGTCACCTACCAAGCTCATAATGTGTAAATCACCGCCCCTACTCTTTACGTTCTCTAGGAGATTGATGATTGCGGGATTCTTTGCAAAGCTGCCATCTTGGATGGAGAGGGAGATGCGTGGTAGGCTCTGATACATGATGCGTCCTGCACCCATGGTCATATGGCCAACTTCGCTGTTTCCTGGATCACCCCATGGCAATCCGACGGAAATACCTGATGCTTGCAAGGCTATCATCGGGTAATTATTATTGAGAATGTCAAAGGTGGGTAGTTCTGTTTGATTGATGATATTGGTGGGTGCGTCTGAAAGACCCCATCCATCAAGAACAACGAGAACAATAGGTGCTGGCATAAATCTTTGTTTTAGAGAGGTTTTGTTTTGCGGAAATCTTCTATCTGTATCGGTAGAGTATATTTTTGACATTTTCAGTATGTGTACTTGCAAATGTATTGTACCAATCCCTTGGGCTTTTGACAAAGCCTCTTAAGTACGCTAATCTACATTTAGATACAGACTCTCGTTTTTTGAGTATCTGGAATAAATGGACAATAAAACTCCTGTTACACAGCGAACTCTACGATTTCTTACTATCAACTTCTCCTTCAAACAAGTCGTTTGAAGTAGAACTATCGACATACATGAAGGAAAAACTACTCTTTACTGAATATATACCTGCATATTTGCTATAGCCATGATTTTTGGATTAAGGCCATTATCGTGTGATAGTATTTTCTCCTGTAAATGATTGTGGATACTCTTTGTGTGATTGAGAGCTCTAAATATTATGGATGGATCTATGATCCTGGCTGCCATGGTCTCACTTGCTGTTGGAGTAGGTGCAGGGTATGTAGTGCGCCAGAAACTTGCCAAAAATGACATTGATGCTGCTGAGGGTAAGGCTAATAAGATTCTTAGCGACGCAAAAACAGCCTCGCAAGAGGTAGTTATTGAGGCTAAGTCAAAAGCAACAGATGTGCTGGAACAAGCACAGAAGGATGCGAAAGTACAAAAAGATGAGGCACGTCAAGCGGCGGAGCGTGTTTTGAAGCGTGAAGAAACAATGGATAAGCGTTTTGACGAAGTTGAGCGAGCGCGTAAAGCATTGGAAGAAAAAGCGCTTGAGATCCGCACAGCGCGCGCAGATGTGGATGCTCTACGAGAAGAAGAAGCAAAAAGGCTTGAAAAAATTGCTGGACTTACCCATGATCAGGCAAAGCAAGCACTTTTGCAGTTAGCGGAAGAGCAGTCTCGAGAGACGCTCAGTGAGCGCATTTCAAAGTTGCAGCGTAAAGAACAAGATGAGTGGGAGAAGGAATCTCGCAATATTATGACGCAAGTCATTCAGAAATATTCGCGTTCTCACGCTGCTGAAGTGATGACTTCTACGCTCTCGATCCCGACAGAGGACGTGAAAGGGAAGATTATCGGAAAGGAAGGGCGCAATATTCGTGCGCTTGAGCGCGCTACTGGGGTAGAGCTGATTGTGGATGAAACGCCAGAAAGCGTCGTGATCAGTGCTTTTGACCCAGTGCGCCGTGAGATCGCCAAGATTGCTTTGGAGAAGTTGATTGAAGATGGGCGCATACATCCAGCCAAGATTGAAGAGGTAGTTATTTGGGCTGAGAAGGAGATCGATAATCGCATCCGTGAAGCTGGAGAGGCAGCTGCCTATGAGGTCGGTATCGCTGGACTTGATCCGAAGTTACTCTATATACTGGGTCGCTTACGCTACCGCACAAGCTTTAAGCAAAATGTGCTTTTGCACTCTCTGGAGGTATCATACTTGGCAGGAGCAATCGCAGCTGAGGTTGGGGGTGACGTGCGACATGCGCGCATGGCTGGGCTTTTTCATGATATTGGGAAGGCTGTCGACCATGAAGTGCAAGGCACGCATGTCGAGATAGGCATCAAGATCCTTGAGAAATTTGGCATTGATGAGCAAGTTGTACTGGGGATGCGTTCTCATCACGATGAGTATCCCTACGCAACACCTGAGGCTTACATCGTGACAGCGGCAGATGCGCTGAGCGCTGCGCGTCCTGGAGCCCGCAAAGACACCGTAGAGAACTATATCAAGCGACTTGAAGAGCTGGAAACACTTATAAATGGTTTTGAGGCGGTACAGAAGTCTTATGCGATTCAAGCAGGTCGTGAGGTACGCGTGTTTGTCAATCCTGAGCAAACCGATGACTATGGCGCACAAAAGCTGGCCCGTGAGATCGCCAAGAAGGTAGAAGAGGAATTGAAGTACCCTGGCGAGATCAAGATCAACGTACTGCGTGAGACACGTTCTATCGAGTATGCGCGATAAAGATAGATTTTAGATTTTTGCACATAGAATTTAGAATGGAAAACTCCGCTAATGCGGAGTTTTTAGTTTGGCTAAATTTCAAAAGTATGTTTAAGTGTAGTCACAGTAGTTCTTTCCTTTGTTGGATCAAAACTCATAGGAGTAAAATATTATGTTAGGAAAGTTATTTGATGTTGTAGAAGAGGTTGTTGGCACAACAGCTCAAGTAACGGGCGTGGTGGTGGATACTGCTGCGACAATTGCGGTCAATACCTTGCTCGAGCCATTTCATACGTTAGAAGACACGCTAGACTTTCTTGATGGGCTCTCGGCGGGCGATATCCGTGCCGACGCAGCAGCACGCTTTGCTAGTCGCTACGTTGAAGCCATGGCTATCGAGCAGGTTATGAGACTATACACTGATGGATTCGATTGAGTTCTCTTTTGCCAAGCTTGCGGATCTGAGATCTGTAAGCTTTTTTGATTATCTACGACATGAGTGATGTTTGGGTAATATTATCTACAATGATGTGAGACACAGCTGAACTACATAGCTTGAGCATTTGAGGAGATTTGGTATGACACTTTTATCACGTCCTTTTTTTGTTTGATTTTGCGTATATATACCCTCAATTTCTCCGATATTTCTGACGTGTGTACCTCCGCATGGAATCCCAAAGTCGCCGTACATAACGACCCTAGCAGGCTTTTTTTCTGGTAGATATTCGGGGACGTGTTCACAGATCTTGGACATATTGCATTTCTCGACAAAGCGAATTGTTGTTGTTAAATTGCTGATAATGATTTCGTTGCATGCATTTTCTAGGTCTGTTTTTAAATGATCTGACGTTACACTCAGATTTCCGCAGTATTCAACATAGGGACCATCAGGGAAATGGTATCCTTTCCTAGGGATCTATGTGATGCCAAGCCTCTTTAGTCCCATATCTACGATGTGGCCTGCACTGTGGAGTCGAGTATGAAGTATCCTGCGATTCTTATCGACCGCACATTGGATGGCGGAACCGTCTTGAAATTTGCCATGTTCAAGCAGGCCAATATGGTGAACCTGTCCATCAATAAATCTAACTTCCTCGACTTTTAGGGAAGAAGATTGATTTGAGATTATTCCAGTATCATACGGTTGTCCGCCACCCTGAGGGTAGAATACTGTCTGGTCGAGAATCAGGATGTGCTTACCTTGGGCTTCTTTGACCTCTTGAATTATTGCAGGGCATGTCAGTACTTGCATGTCTTCCATGTACAATAGCTTTGTATCCATAATGTGTAATATAACGTGTAATGCTGTTAGTGTAGGGATTGTAGACGTAAATATCAAATTTTATACTAAATATATAGTATTTGTATCATTTTGTTATGTATGATAAATTTTTTATATGAAGAAAATACATGAAGCAGTCAAGAAAATACTTTATTCGGAGCAGGAGGCTCTCTATACCCTCACACAGGGGTATATGAACTTGTCTGCGTACGCCAAGAGAATCCAAGGCGATGTTGAAGGATTGACTTTAAAGGATGTAAAAGTATCTGGTATCGTTGTTGCTTTATCACGATTACAAAAGGAGTTAGGAGGGATCGACCCATTACAGCAAGATGTGAAAATCAATAACATCATAACGAAGTCACCTTTGGTTGAGATTGTATATGCTAAATCACAGGATGTGATCGGAAAATTATCTTCTCTCTATGAGGAGGTTCATACTAACTCTGATGATTTTCTTAATGTAACACTCAGTACAAATGATGTTGCAGTGATCTGTTCTGAGAGATTACGTACAGCAGTCACAGATCATTTTGAGGAAAGACCTCGACTGGTGACATCGGGGCTTGCTTCACTGGGAATATCATTTGACCCAAAGTATTATGATCTGCCAAATGTCGGTTACTCTCTCATGCATCGGGTTGCACAAAGGAGGATAGTTCTTGCTGAGATAGTGTCTACGCACACAGAAATGATTTTCATCTTTGATCAGAAATACTTAGCCGAGATGATGGATGCGTTTTCTTGATCGTCATATAAAAAAGTCTGATCTTTCGTAACGACTTTTTGAACAACATCTCTTAGGTTTTATAATTCTCGTTTTATTTGTACAGGATTGAATGAGATATTTGGGTAGCTTGCAGATCTGATAGCTGTAAGCTTTTTTGTTTGCTGAAAACCTAGGTTTTATGGGTGTGGATAAGTGCTATTTGCTCAAAAAGCCTTTACCCGTGTACAATACATGCGTTAAAGACAATGTTAAATAATAATTACTAGAAAGGGTGGTGAAAAGTATTATGGAAAAGATTTCAAAAAGTGGACTCGTAGATATAATGGCTGTGAAGCTTGATATGTCAAAACGAGATGTAGAGACAGTTGTCGACGGTATGATTGCAGAAATCACAAGTCAACTACAAAGTGGTAATGAGATTACTTTCACAGGATTTGGTTCGTTTAAGACATCAGATCGTGCGGCACGTCAGGGTGTAAACCCAAAGACAGGCGAGAAAATTCAGATCGCTGCTACAACTGTGCCAAAGTTCAAAGCTGGTAAAGCATTGAAAGACGCAGTCAAAAAATAGTTAGTTTGAATAAGTATAATCGTATCGGGTGAGATCGGTTATAACAAACGAAAGTATCGGGGCTATTTGTCCTTGATTCGCAAAAAACCTGAGCCTTTGTGGCATCAGGTTTTTTGTTTGCGTGAAGTTTCTTATTGAAGATTTTGTTATGCACCACAGTTTATCGTGCTATGTCTGGATCTCGCCGCGCCTGGCTAAAGCGAGCTACGCACTGCCTGCCCGCATCGCAAAAGCGAAGTGTAGCTGACGGGTGGGTAGGGGTATTTGATTTTACGCTGCGCGCACAACCTTAAAAAACTTCAGTCAAAGACTGATCAGCCTTTGGCTGAAAATCCCAAGATGACACTATTATGCGATTTGTCTTACCTAAGGCTTCTCTCTATGTTTTGTTCCAACGAAGGAGCGTGTGTACACATCGGGTATTTGCTATAATGATCTTATATGAAATACACTTTGCTTACTATTGTGGTTGTCATGACTGTCGCTGGATGTGCCCAGGGTGAGGTTGTGGTGAAAAATTCTGCACAGGAATATACTCAGGTTGAGGAAGATGCTTCAGCTTTTGATCCGCGCATTACAGGGGTGCAGGCTGTAGACTTTACAGAAACCTCTCAGGAGACTTCTGTTGATAATCCTTTGGTGATCACAGAACGTTTCGTTGACTGGGGTTTTACTGCAGCTAGTCGTAGTGGTGCAGACATCGACACGGTAATCATCCATAGTGTGTACAATCCGTTTGTACAAAAAGAGGAGTATGACCTTGATGAGATCCTTAGCATCTTTGAAGGCTACGGCGTTGCGCCGCATTACATCATTTCACGTGATGGGCAGATACACTACGTCGTGCAGGAGAAAGATGTGGCTTATCACGCTGGCCGCTCTCGTGTGCCTGATGGCCGTACAAATGTGAATGATTTCTCACTTGGCATTGAGATGATTAATTCTCTGGATGATGAGTATACAGATGAACAGTATGGTGCTTTGCGCATGCTCTTGGAGCAAATCTCTGAGCGATATGCGATTCAATACGTACTTGGACACGACGAGATTGAAGTAGAAGATCCTTGGAATTTTGATTGGTCTCATATCAATGATTTGCGGCACGAGGCACGCGTGGATGTATAGGAGAGACTTAGTAGGACTTTCGCACTTTGTACCCTCAAGGGGCAGCTCCTACCCTCAAGGGGCATAAACCTGCGCTTCTTCGTTGCTACACTAGTATTTTCGAATCCCGTCACTCGTGAGTCCTGTCGCTCGCGAGCGACAGGACGAGTGACAGGACAAGCACCATATGTGAATACCTGCCTGCCGGCAGGCAGGTGAGTTATGTAAAATACTAGTGTGCGCCTTGAATTGCACTAAAGTGCGAAAGTCCTATTTAAAATTTTTTTTGTTTAATACCCTATGGCTTTACATAATGTTGTACTAAAAATTGAAGAAAAAAACATCTCCCTTGTTGTATTGGATGAGAGTACTCACATAGGTCACGATCAGTGGGTTGACGAGAATAACTTGCTTGAGGAGTTTTTTCCTCGATTGCAATCTCTCTTGGAAAGTAACTCTCTTTCTTTGGGTGACGTAGAACGGTATACACTTGAAACTGATATACCCACTGGTTATACTATGGCGCGTATTGCTCAGACTCTTGTTTCTACGCTGAATTTTGCTTTGGAGACGTAGAATTATCTCTTTTCCTGTAAAGTAGGTTAACTTCTTTACTCGCTTAGGTTTTTCATTACCTCTCTCAATCAATTTAACACCCTATCATCTTGTGGAAACCTCTGGATCCCAGATAATGTATTTTCTTTTCAATCACTTGCGTTCCTGAAGAAAAATACATTCCAGGATGACATGTCTCAGAGGGATCACCTATACAATGAAATAATGAAACTGAATGAAAAGTGTGGTATAATTGATTCATAGAAAAAGAGATTTTCTTTTTTACTGGACGTCCTCACTTTGCACATATCTTCGTTACAGCTCTTATATTTTCCAACATCATATGTGAATATGACTTATGTAAAATATAAGAGTGTGCCTTGCAATGCACTAAAGTGAGAAAGTCCATTGTGGACAATTACCGTATAATGTGGGGATAAGTTATGGATTTGGACCATTTATTCCTCAAGTCAGTGTTTGACACATTTTTTTATATTTGATAGTATTATCGTTACGGAAAATAATCCACTTTTTATTGGTATAAATCGTCTGTGCTAGGTGGTATGATCTTGTCAAGGCAACGTGCCATTCATACTACATTTTTATCAGGTGAGTGCATATCATTGGGGATGAGAGTTACACACGTCCATACAATTAAATAATAATTCATCTAATTCCATTAGGAAAAAATTCTTCATCAAGGCTTAATGCTGCCTATGTGATGCGGGAGAATTCTATTGGAGGTTTTTTATGTCTAAAGATGTCAAAAGTGCAAAGGTTTCTAAGGGTGCAAAAGTTTCTCGGTCTGTCTCGATCACGTCTGACCTCAAGGTGAGGGACACGTTTAGTCCAACGTCGTCACTTGCCAAGAGAAAATTTTTTAAAAAACAACTTGCTGTTTCTTTGCCGAACCTTATTGAGGCGCAAACCAAGTCATATGACTGGTTTTTGGAGAAAGGCATGCAAGAACTCCTTGAAGAGGTCAATCCCATCACGGACTTTGTCGGTAAGGAGATGGAGTTGACGATTGACGATTATTTTTTGGATGAAGCAAAGCATGATGAAATCACCGCCCGTGAGAAGAATGTTTCTTATGAGGCGCCTCTTCGTGCTCGCGCAAAGCTTACATTGAAAAAAACGGGTGAGGTGCGTGAGCAGGAAATCTACCTTGGAGATTTCCCCCTCATCACTGATCGAGGCACATTTATCATCAATGGTGTGGAGCGCGTGATCGTATCTCAGCTTACACGAAGTCCTGGTGTGTTCTTTTCTATGGAGTATCAAAAGGGTAAGAAGCTCTTTGGCGCAAAGATTATCCCAAATCGTGGTGCTTGGCTGGAGCTTGATGTAGATCGTGATGGTGTGATTTCTGTCAAGATTGACCGTAAACGAAAGATTCCTGTGACGACGCTGTTGCGGGCTTTTGGGTTTGAGAAAAATGAAGAAATCACCAAGCAGTTTGATGATGTTTCTATCCTCGATACGGATTATATCGCACAATCCCTAGCAAAAGATATTACCAAGACGCAGGGAGAGGCATACCGTGAAGTCTATAAGCGCATTCGTCCGGGGGATTTGGCGACAGAAGAGAATGCGAAGCAGATGATTGAGGGAATGTTTTTTAACTTTGATCGCTACGACTTTGGTGCAGTCGGTCGCTATCGTTTGAATCAGCGGTTGCAGACAGATCGGATTGATGCAGAAGAAAACCGTATTCTCAACATCGAAGATTTTATTTTGATTATCAAAGAGCTTATCCGTATGAGTGATGATGCGCAGGCAGTTGCTGACGACATCGACCATTTGGGAAATCGGCGTGTGCGTGGTGTGGGAGAGCTGATTCAAAACAAGATGCGTGTGGGATTTGCTCGTATGGGTCGCAACATCAAAGATCGCATGAGTACGTGTGACGCAGAGACTGTTGTACCAGGTCAGATTATTAACTCTCGTCCTGTCGCTGCAGCAATCAAAGAGTTTTTCTCTAGTTCACAGCTTTCACAGTTTATGGATCAGGTTAATCCTCTGGCTGAGCTAGAGCACAAGCGGCGCTTGAGTGCGCTTGGTCCGGGTGGGCTGACGCGAGAGCGTGCAGGTTTTGAGGTGCGAGATGTGCATCATTCGCATTATGGACGTATTTGCCCTGTAGAAACACCAGAGGGTCCAAATATTGGATTGGTTGGCCATCTCGCCACGTACGCGCGCATTAACACTTTTGGTTTCTTGGAAACGCCGTATTTTAAAGTACACAAAGAAGTCAAAAATTCTGAGAAGGAACTTGTTGGTCGTATCTTGCAAGAGGGTATAGCTGGAGTGAAAAAAGGGACAAAGATCACAAAGGAACTAGCAAAGAAAATTGCAAAGGACAGTGCAAAGATGATTGCTGTCGTGCCGTTTATCAGTGATGATATCGAATACATCAATGCTACCGTAGAAGATCGGCAAACGATCTCCCATGCTGGCACTGAGCTTGATGAAGATCGAAACTTTAAAGCGCAGATGCTCGACGCTCGTGTGCACGGTCATCCTGATATCGTGAGTGCTCAGGAGATTGATTATATGGACGTCTCACCAAAGCAGTGTATCTCTGTGGCTACTTCGCTTATTCCTTTTTTGGAGCATGATGATGCAAACCGCGCACTTATGGGATCAAACATGCAACGACAAGCTGTGAGCTGTGTAAAGCCTGAGAGTCCCATTGTTGGTACGGGTATTGAAGATAAGGCTGCTACTGACTCTGGTCAGGTCGTTTCTGCAAGGCAGTCTGGTGTTGTGGTGAGTGTTGATGCTGGTCACATCACCGTAGAAGAAGACGCTGTGGCCGCTACAAAGAAAAAGAAGTTTAAGAGAGAGTACATCTTGCAGACATTTGCCAAGTCAAATGCCTTTACTTCGATGAACCAAGTACCACGCGTGGTTGTGGGACAAAAAGTAAAAAAAGGCGACTTGTTGGCAGATGGCGCATCAACGGAACTTGGAGAGCTTGCGCTCGGACAGAATATGGTTGTAGCTTTTGTACCGTGGGAAGGGTATAACTTTGAGGATGCGATTATTGTCTCAGAGCGCGTACTCCACGCTGACCGATATACTTCTATTCATATCGAAGATTTCACGATTGATGTGCGTGATACAAAGCTTGGTCCAGAAGTTGTCACCCGAGATATCCCAAACATTGGTGAGGATCGACTGAAGAACCTGGATGAGTCAGGTATCATCCGTATTGGAGCCGAAGTGAGCTCAGGGGATATCTTTGTGGGAAAGATCACGCCAAAAGGTGAAGGTGACTTGACTCCTGAGGAGCGGCTACTACGCGCGATCTTTGGTGAGAAATCTCGTGATGTAAAAGACTCGTCACTGTATTTGCCACATGGAGAACATGGTAAAGTGGTCGATATCAAAGTTTTTACTCGTGAACAGGGGGATCGTTTACCGACAAGTGTGTCACGTCAGATTCAGGTCAGTGTAGCCCAACTTCGCAAGATTGCTGTGGGTGATAAGCTTGCTGGACGACATGGAAACAAGGGTGTGATCTCACGTATTGCACCTGCAGAAGATATGCCGTATCTACCAGATGGAACACCAGTTGATGTGATACTTAACCCACTAGGTGTTGCCTCTCGTATGAATATTGGTCAGATTCTTGAGACCCACCTTGGGTGGGCAGGGCTTGCCCATGGATACAAAGCAGCGACCCCACCGCTTGATGGTGTGAGTGAGACTGATATCAAAAAAGAACTGAAGTCGGCTGGTTTGCCAGAAAGTGGAAAGATTAGACTGGTGGATGGAAAAACAGGACAGCTGTTTGATAACGAGTCAACTGTTGGTGTGATGTATATATTGAAGCTGAACCATCTGGTTGATGATAAGCTTCATATGCGATCGATTGGTCCGTACTCACTGATCACGCAGCAACCGCTTGGTGGTAAAGCCCAGTTTGGCGGACAGCGTTTTGGGGAGATGGAAGTGTGGGCACTTGAAGGCTATGGTGCAGCGCACATTTTGCAAGAGATGCTTACGATCAAGTCAGATGATGTCTTGGGGCGAGCCAAAGCGTACGAAAGTATCATCAAGGGAGAAGATATTAAGAGTCCAAATATCCCTGCTTCTTTCCACGTGCTAGTTAATGAGCTCAAGGGACTTGGATTGGATGTTGAGCTTACTAGTAAGGCACTCAGTCATGATGATGAGAAAAGTGATGATAGTGAGGATGAACAAGTTCCAGCGAGTACAGTTAAGGACAGCAAATAATTAATCACTCTTAGGACTTTCTCACTTTGCACTCCTCTTCGTTTCTGCTCATGTATTTTTCGACAACATATGTCAATAGGTCTTACGAAAAATACATGAGCGAGCCTCGAGGAGTACTAAAGTGAGAAAGTCCTAATGTAACCTGAGAGTACTTTGCGCAAGACAAACTGTTTTGCACAGATACTACTCACAACAATATGTTTAACGAAAACGAAACATCGACAAAGGTCAGTGATTTTGAGAGCGTTCGTCTGCTCGTTGCTAGTCCTGAAGCAATGCTTGAATGGAGTAGTGGCGAAATCACAAAGCCAGAAACAATCAATTACCGCACACAGCGCTATGAAATGGATGGGCTGTTTTGTGAGCGCATTTTTGGACCTAGTAAAGATTGGGAATGTTATTGTGGAAAATATAAGCGCATTCGCTACAAGGGGATTACGTGTGATAAATGTGGAGTAGAAGTCACACGCTCTATCGTGCGACGTGAGAACATGGGACACATTCAACTTGCTGTGCCTGTTTCTCACATTTGGTTTTTGCGAGGTGTACCTAGTAAGATTGGTTTGGCATTGGGACTTTCTCCACAAGCTTTGGAGAAAGTAGTCTATTTTTCTTCTTACATTATCACGCATGTTGATGATGATGCTCGTGAGACAGCGCAGAAAGATTTGGAGAGTGAGTTCAAAGCAAAGCAAAAAGAATTTAGTGATGCTGAGGATGAGGAAACTCTCGAAGAACTGAAAAAACAATTCAAAGCAGCCAAGGACGATCTCAAAAGTATGAAACTGTACCAAGTGCTCAGTGAGATTGAATACTTCAATCTTTCTACGAAGTTTGGTCAGGTGTTTAGCGCAGGCATTGGAGCGGAGGCTATTAAGAACCTTTTGGAGGAACTTGATGTGGATGCAACGCTTGCACAACTCCGCATTGATCTCGACGAAACAGAAACACTAGAGCGAAAAAAGATCATCAAAAGGTTAAAGTTCTACCAAGGGATCAAAAATGCTGGTATCAAGTTGCACTGGATGCTCCCGACTGTTATCCCAGTTATACCACCAGACCTTCGTCCGATGGTTGCACTTGATGGTGGGCGCTTTGCTACTTCTGACTTGAATGATCTCTACAGACGCATCATCAACCGTAACAACCGTTTGAAAAAACTTGTTTCACTCAACGCCCCAGAGGTGATTACGCGTAATGAGAAGCGTATGCTGCAGGAAGCTGTAGACGCACTTTTTGATAACTCTGCACGTCGTGGACAAGCGAGTGTGGCGGCTTCAACAGGGCAACGTCGGGCACTACGATCTTTAGCTGACTCTCTCAAAGGAAAGCAAGGACGTTTCCGCCAAAACTTGCTTGGAAAGCGTGTAGACTATTCTGGTCGTAGCGTTATCGTCATTGGACCGCAACTGAAACTGCACCAAGCAGGAATTCCCAAGAAGATGGGATTGGAGCTTTTTAAACCGTTTATCATTAATAAGCTTATTGAGCGAGAATATGCGCATAATGTGCGTACTGCTGGACGGATGGTTGATGGTGAGGCTGAAGAAGCATATGAGATTTTGGATGATATCATTCCTCACCACTACATCATGCTTAACCGCGCACCTACACTACATCGTTTGAGTATCCAGGCTTTTCAGCCAGTGCTTATCGAGGGAAAGGCGATTCAGTTGCATCCTATGGTGTGTGCGGCTTTCAATGCTGATTTTGATGGTGATCAGATGGCGGTGCATGTTCCTCTTACAAAAGAAGCGCGAGCTGAGTGTGCAAATCTTTTGCTGTCGAGTAAAAACCTCCTCAAGCCAGCGAGTGGTGAGCCAATTACCACACCGACACTTGACTTGGTACTGGGTATTTACTATTTGACACATATCAAACCAAAGGCAAAAGGTGAGGGTAAGATTTTTGCTGATACGGAAGAGGCGATTCTGGCTTACCAAAATGGTTATGTCGACATTAACGCTGCGGTGAAGCTTGCTTGGGATGGTGGCACTATCGATACGTCTGTTGGTCGGGCAATCTTTAATGATTCTTTGCCACAAGAGATGCGATACATCAATGAAGAGATGACGAAGGGTGTGCTCAAGAGTGTGGTAGCTCGTATGATTGAAGAGATCGGTGAGGAGGAGACTGCACTATTTACTGACCGCATCAAGACGCTTGCATTTTCATCGGTTACGCGCTCAGGGATTAGTTGGGGTATGGATGACCTCACAGTGCCAGAGTCAAAACAAAAGACACTTGCAGATGCTGAAAAAAAAGTGACGGAAGTTAAGGAACAATTTGCGATGGGACTTTTGACAGATGAAGAACGTCGAAATCGTAGTATTGAGATTTGGAACAAAGCAAAGGATGACATCACGGAGGCGGTGCGATCAGGACTTGATAAAGAGGGCCCTGTGTATTCCATGGTTTACTCGAAAGCGCGAGGTAGCGAAAGCGTTGTCGTACAGATGACAGGAATGAAAGGTTTGATGGCTGGAGCAACTGGTGAGACGATTGAACTTCCAGTACGAAGCTCGTACAAAGAGGGTCTCAACGTTTTGGAGTATTTTATCTCAACGCATGGTGCGCGAAAAGGAATGGCTGATACCGCCTTGCGAACTGCCTCTGCTGGGTATCTGACGCGACGCTTAGTGGATGTGTCCCAAGATGTGATCGTCATCGAGAAAGACTGTAAAGAAAAAAGTGGTGCATTTGTCTATCGGAGTGATAGTGATCGTATCGGTACTGACTTCCGCGCTCGCGTAGAAGGACGATACACTGCAGCTGATATCATGGTTGGCAAAAAGGTGCTCGTCAAAAAAGGAGGTCTCATTGATAAAAAGATGGCAATTGCTATAGAGGAATCAGAGATTGCTGAGGTTGCTATTCGCACAATCGTGACCTGTAAAACACGCCGTGGTGTATGTCAAACGTGTTACGGTATGGATCTCGGCCGAGGACGGTTGGTGACGATTGGTCAAGCCGTTGGTGTGATCGCTGCCCAAGCGATTGGTGAGCCTGGGACGCAGCTGACGATGCGTACGTTTCACATCGGAGGGGTCGCTGGAAGTGATATCACGCAGGGACTTCCTCGTGTGGAAGAGCTTTTTGAGGCTCGCGCACCAAAGGGTGAGAGTATCATCTGCGATACTGATGGCAAAGTTGTGGAAGTGCATGAGGATGGCGGAAAGATTATTACGGTGAAAATTGAAGGCACAGATGCAGAGAAAACGATTACAGAGTATCATGTCCCAGCGGGAACGACGCTAAAAATTGCCAATGGTGACCTGGTTGCAAAAGGCTCTATGCTTAATGAGGGGCATATTGACCTTAAAAAGCTTCACGCTGTCATGGGTAAAGATTCTGTGCACCGTTATATCGTCAGTGAGATCCAAGATATCTACGCTTCACAAGGTGAACATGTCAATGATAAGCATGTGGAGGCAATTATCCGTCAGATGTTCTCACGTATTCGCATCACGGATTCAGGTGATACGACATTGCTTCCTGGTGACCTCGTAGAACGGGATGCTTACGAAGAGGCTAATGATCAGGCTAAGGCAGATGGGAAGACTCTTGCTGAAGGTGAGCAACTGATCCTAGGTATTACCAAAGTTGCTCTGTCGACTGACTCATTCTTGAGTGCTGCCTCTTTTCAAGAAACGGCTCGCGTATTAATCGATGCGGCCGTCACTGGTAAGGAGGATCGCCTTCGCGGATTGAAGGAAAACGTTATCATCGGACGTCTCATTCCTGCAGGATCAGGGTTTCGATCTAAGAAATAGTGCTATCTAATTGAGATTCTACAGAAAAAACCTGGAGGTTAGCCTCCAGGTTTTTTTTCACCAATTAAACTACGAGCGCTAGCTAGTGAGTGCGCCTGCCTGCCCCGTACCATACGGTACAGGGCCTGCTGGTAGGTTTAAAGGCTTAGCTCACGTTGTCATGGCGCCCCACAAAACAGTTACAGTCTCTACCTAAGCCCGCTGTGTCCTTTGTGTCCTTTGAACATCTCCCCCTTGCGACAAGGGGGAGAGGAAACTCTTACTAGGCAGGCGTTAGCCTCCAAGATAAAAGCCACCAGCGATCGCTGGTGGTAGTTTACTACTTTTTCTAGGTGTCCTTTTTTTATCTGAAAGTCTAAGTTGTACACAGTATTAATTTATTACATAGTGTATAATGCTTACATATAATGTTTTTTTGTGATCGAGGTATAGAGGAATAAAAGGAACTGAATTATGATATTCAATAGGACTTTCGCACTTTGCACCACAAGGGGCATCTCATACCCTCAAGGGGCAGCTCCTACCCTCAAGGGGCATAAACCTGTGCTCCTTCTAGCCAAAGACTGACAGGCGTTGCTACACCAGTATTTTCGAATCTCGTTGCTCGCGAATCCCGTCGCTCGCGAGTCCTGTCGCTCGCGAGCGACGGGACGAGTGACGGGACGAGCGACGGGACAAGCAACATACCTGCTTGCTGGTAGGTAGGGGGGTTATGTAAAATACTAGTGTGCGCCCCCGCCTGCTTCGCGTGTGCCTGCCGGCATCGCAAAACGAAGCGTCGCTGGCGGGCAGGTCGAATTTCATCAAAGTGCGAAAGTCCTATCGATAGACTTTAGAAATAAAAATGCAAAAAAAATATCGTCAGAACAAAATGTATTTCCACGGAGCCTTTTTTATGGTTGCAGTTTTCTTTGTGGTAGTTGGAGTGGATTATGTCCGGGCCTTTGTCGAGCCTACAGTTACAGCACCTGGCGGTAATGTGACGGCACCTATCACAGCTGGTTCCCCTGGGCAGGCAAAAGAAGGTCCACTCATTCTCAATACTGATGGGACAGCACAAGAAGGGCTTGTGGTTGATAAGGGAGAGTTTGAAGTGCGTGACGGTGAGTCGAGCTTTTCTAATGGTTCTTACAGCGATCCTGATAGTGGAAATGATTATGATGCAAAATTTGGTGGTTCAAACAGGGGGATTGTGGTGCGTGGTGTCAGTTATTTACTGGACGCGCTTGGGATAGGGGACAGCACTCCTGACACTGATCTCTTGCTGGATGTAGAGGGGAAAATCGGCGCTACCGAATACTGTGATGAAGATGGAGCCAACTGTACGCCTGCTGGTGCACTAGGCGGTGGCGTACAAGAGATCGACGATCTGAATGACGGCAAAAGTGACGCGACTAGCGTATCTACTGGCAGCGTGTTTCTGGGTCACAATTCAGGTACGGCCGATGATGGAGCAAATCGAAACATCGGTCTTGGTCGTAGTTCACTTGCTGCCAACACATCTGGTGTGTACAACACAGCGATCGGAAATGCTGCTCTTTTGAATAATACGACGGGAGTGGGTAACAGTGGAATGGGTGTCAATGCTTTGCGCAATAATCTAACGGGTAATTACAATTATGCCGTTGGTGTGAACGCACTGTTTGCAAACACAACTGGTGTGGGAAATAATGCGGTTGGATACTTGGCAATGCGGTTTAATCAGGGTGGAAATTACAATAATGCTAGTGGATATCAAGCACTCTACCGTAACGTCAGTGGTAGGCATAACTTGGCAACTGGATTGACTTCATTGTATGAGAATACTACGGGAAATTACAATTCTGCGTATGGAACTTATACCTTACGTAATACTACTGGAACGGGACACACAGCAATTGGTTACTATGCGGGACGCAATACTACATCGGGTAACTACAATACGTATCTGGGCTATGGTACTGGTAGCAACGTCACAACTGGATCGAGAAACACAGCAATTGGATTTGAGGCGGAGGTGCCTGTGAATACAGCTAATAATCAGCTGTCAATCAAAAACATCATCTATGGGACAGGGCTTACTGGCACAAATACAACGATCTCACCTGGGAATATTGGTATTGGAATTAAAGCACCTTCTGAAAAACTTACTGTGGACGAGGGGAATATTCTCATCAGTAGGGACGCGGGAGTTCCGAAGCTTCTTTTGGATGATGGTCGCTCTACTTTTACTGGGGAGGTATCACAACGCAGTGATGGTCGCATCTCTATTTCTACTAGGGAAGGTGTGTATGGATCTAATGGTCTGGAAATTATGGACAGTGGAAGCGTGGCAATCGGAGAGGCTGCACCAGATGCTACTCTCAAGCTTGATGTGGAGGGTCAGATTGGCGCTACAGAGTATTGTGACGAGAACGGTGCTAATTGTACTCCTGCTGGGACACTTGGAGGTACAACAACCTTTACTGGGCTTACGGATACGCCTGGGAGTTATACGCCTGGATCAGTGTATTTCGCAGGGGCTTCTGCTGTGGCTGAGGATAATCCAAATCTGTTTTGGAATGATTCCACAAATCGTTTGGGGATCGGTACCGCTACCCCTACTCGGTCACTTGAGATTGAGAGGGCAAATACTGCCCGACTTCGCATTGATGCACTTAATAGTGGCGCTCCTGCGGCTACTGCGGCTATTGAGCTTGATGGTTTTGGTGGTCGTGCAAAAGGAATTTTCCTTACGGATAAAAGCACGACAAATGAGTGGTTTATAGGTGAAGGATTTGGGTACCAGGGTATTGGTATTGGACATGACTCTACTGCGAGTGGTCAATCTGAATACAGTGCCAATGCAACACTTTTTGTCAATGCGAGCGATGAAGTAGGCGTCAATACTGTGAATCCTGCAACGGAGCTAGATGTGGTTGGGTCAATCACTTCTGGTGCTTCGTCGGCTACAACTGGTGTGACTTTTCTTCAGAGTCGGTATATAGCTAATGAGACTTTAAATACTTTTGGCGCAAAGCGTAGTAGCGGTGTTACGACGATTGGTTATGGTGTGCGACCAAACTCTGCAGCAAGTAATTATATCTCATCTGTTGATAATGTTCCTTGGACACGGGGTGTGCTAGAAGTTGGAGCAGGACTACGTTTTTTGTCAACGCCAAGTGCTACATCTACAGCTACTGGGACTGTCGAATCTGGGCTTGCTCAAGTCTTTACAGTTCAACCTGGCGGCGATGTCGGTATAGGTGACACAACACCAGACGGCACACTTAAGCTTGACGTCGAAGGACAAGTAGGTGCTACCGAATACTGTGATGAGAACGGGGCTAATTGTGTTTCATCGACTGTTTTGGGTACTGTGGATACCTTAGATACCGTTACAACGGCTGGAAATACGACAACAAATGATATCTCAGTGGGCACTACAACAATTGGTGCAAATGAAAAGCTTGAATTTGGTGATTATGTAAGTACAAATGATCACATAAGTCTTTATGGCTCTGGCACTGCAGGTTATGGGATCGGTGTTGAGGCTTCAACTCTCTATAATCGGTCTGCAGTTAATCATCGTTGGTACATTGGAAGTCTGGCTGATGGTGGCGCTTCAGAAAACATGGAGCTTGATTCAAACAGTTTGAATTTCAATAATAAAAATGCTCTTCAGTACAATGATACTTGGCTTCGTCTGAATAATAATAGTCAGTTCACATCTGGTGTATATACTCCAGGAAGAATACGTGCAGATGCTGGATTTCAAGTTGATGGAAAAAATGTCATCAACGCTTCAGGAGCAGTTATCTCTGCACGATATCCTAATGATACTCGTTACGGATTTTTTGAAGCTCGTAATGATTCTGGAAGCCGAGGTTTTTATTTGGGTAATGGCAATGGTGGAAATACTGTTCAATTCAATATTGATGCCGCAAATATTCTAGATATTTCAGGTGGAGATGTAGGTATCGGTGATTCAACTCCAGACGGCACACTTAAGCTTGACGTCGAAGGACAAGTAGGTGCTACCGAATACTGTGATGAGAACGGGGCTAATTGTACTCCTGCTGGAAGTCTTGGAGGTATTACCACTTTTACTGGGCTTACGGATACGCCTGGGAGTTATACGCCTGGATCAGTGTATTTCGCTGGGGCTTCTGCTGTGGCTGAGAATAACACCAACCTTTTCTGGGATAACAGTAGTAGACGATTAGGTATAGGGACAAACACCCCAACGGAACAACTTGACGTCCGTGGTAATGCCCATATTGGAACTGGAGACTCAAATCCTAAATTATCCGTTGGACAAGCTGGTGCTTTTGCTTTTGCTGATCCCGTTTTTGAGTTTACGGGTATTCTCAATCGCGCGTCGATCAATATGGGATTTGATTCAAATCCTGAGTTCTATCAGTTTGTGACACATCAGACTTGTAGAAAAATGTATATAGCAACTGCTAACACCCCTCGTTTATCTATTGGTCAAAATGGTTCTGTTGGGATCGGTCAATTTCCTTGTACAGATGTCGCAACTGAAGACTTCTTTGTCAAGGGGCGCGCTACAAATGGTCGAACAACAGCCTCTTTTGGCCAACAAGTTGGTCTTGGTCGGCTTATTACTGGGATTGAGATTGACACGGTATCAAGTACGTCAACATATGCAAAAATAAACGCTGTAGATAATGATTCTGGTGGTACTGACCAAGGCAAGAATCTTATATTGCAAAGTAATGACGTTATTGGCAATGTGGGAATCGGTACTTTGACCCCTACCGAAAAACTTGAGGTAAACGGAAATGTAAAATTGGGAACCAATGATTATTTGGCTATCACCTCTGGCGCTCCTTCCACGGGCCAAGGAGGGTATTTTCAAGGAACTTCTGAAGCGGGATCCAATGCTGGATATGGTTCGTGGATGAATTATAATGCCTTTTGGGATGGCTCAAGCTGGATACAACCTCGTGGTACGTTACCATCAAAACTCTATACATCAAACTATCACCTTGATTGGTCTTGGCAGGTAGCTGCTGCTGGAGGCACCAATGGGAATGCCGTCACTCCTACGGAAGTAGCTAGTCTTTCAAGTGCTGGTGATTTCGAAATCATTGGTGCGGGTAGTCAACCAGGAGGTGGTTCTTGGACGAACTCTTCAGATATTCGCCTCAAAGACATCGGGAAAAATTACACATACGGACTCAAAGAAATTAATCAATTGCGTCCAGTACGGTTTAATTATAAGGTAGATAATGAGAGAGGTTTGCCGAGCGACGAAGAATATGTCGGGTTTATCGCGCAAGAAGTGAGAGACGTCATTCCTGATGCTGTGTCAGAAGGGGAAGATGGATTTCTCGATTTCAATATGCACAGTGTAAGCGTAGCGATCATTAATGCAATTCAAGAGATTGATCAGAAGATTAGTGTACTTTTCAATCGAGACGCTTCGCAACAACAGGAAATTGACTTACTCACGGAGCAAGTTGAGCAGCAGAAAATACTCACTGAGCAAGCTCAAGAACGTTTACGGACAATTGAAAAGTCTCTGCAAGAATAAAATAAACAACAATATAATACTATGAAAAAATTTCTTATCTGGCTGGTGGTTGTCATCGTTTTGGTTTTGATTGGCTGGTTTGTTTGGCGCATAATTTCTGGTGGTCTCGTTGATGATGCGCCTGACACTGCACAAGACAATCTGCAAAATCAAGTGGTTGTCGCAAATGATCAATCAATTGATGACGTCGATGATCCATTTTTGCAAGAGCCGGCTATTGCTTTTGACGATCTCTCTTCACAAATTAAAGGTGAGTATAAGAATGATCCAGAATTTCAGTTTTGTGCTAATGAAGTGGTCCAAGGATGTCTAACTCAGTCTATTGGAAAAAAAATTACTGAAACAGGAGACTTAGAGTTTTGTAATGATTTTTTGACGTCTGAGGGTCAAGAAAGTTGTCGGGTTGCACAGAGTTATAACCTTGCACGCACGAAAAAAGACCCTTCTTTTTGTGCAGCATTGGATCAACAACAGAAATTAACGTGTTTGAGTGAGGTGGCAGCGATCCAAGCTTTTGACAGTCAAGACCTTTCGAAGTGTGATGTGGTAGGAGAGGAAAAAGAGCAGTGTGTCAGTGGCGCTGCGTATCGCTTGGCAATCGAAACGAGAGATGCTCAGTGGTGTGAGAATATTGTGGAGGATCAAAGAGAATTTTGTGTTCAGGAGATCGCATTTCAGCAAGAAGAGCTAGAGCGACAGAAAGAGATTGAAGCAGAGTTTGAGCAGCAGAGAATCGCCGAGGAAGCCGAGCAAGCCGAGCAAAATGAAGCGCAGTTGCAACAACAAGAAGCACAACAAGATGAGGTTATAGATGAAGTGGAGCAAGTAGATGCAGACGTGGTAGAAGAAGTGTCTATAGAAGAGGAAATTCCTGCAGAAAACTAGGTGACAGAACTTGTACAAGGGTAGGGACTATTACAAAATGGAAAATTCCCTTTAGGGCAGAGTTCAATGTTAGCTCCTCACTCTGTACCCTCAGGGGGCCTAAGTGTGCACCTCTTGGTTGCTACAGAAGCATTTTTGAATCCTGTCGCCCGTCCTGTCGCTCGCGAGCGATAGGAGACTCACGAGCGACGTGCCTCGTATTGCACGCAAGTGCGAAAGTCCTACAGATTAAGTCGTTGGGATTTGTTGATTTTTGGACTACTCTAGGGGTTGTTTTTTTTCTATGCTAAAATGCTTATATTATTCGAAAAATCAACTGTAATGGCGCGGAAAAAAAATATAGATGAAGAATACGAGGGGGATGGGGAAACATTTGCTTTTCCTGACTTTGACCTCAGCGTCGGTGCGAAGCGGACTATTGCTGCAATTTTACTTGTTTTGCTGGCCATAGTTTTTATACTGGGACTTTTTTCTGCTGCGGGACCTATGGGGGATAAGCTTGATGATTTTGTAGGGAGAGTGTTTGGGTATGGGAAGATTATTATGCCAATTATTCTACTGATTGTAGCGCTCTTTCTTTTGCGAACCAAGATGTCCAAGGGACGCACTGCGACAAAGATTAGTGCTGCTGTAATTATGTTTGTGTCGATTTTGTCTCTTTTGCATTTGATTCCATACACTGTGGAGGAATTTTCTTACCGAGCTTCACTTGGTCAGGGAGGTGGTTATATTGGTTCATTCATGGCTTCTTTGATGGTGGGGTGGTTTGGGAAGCTCGCTGCTGGAGCGACATTCTTTTTTGCGGGGATCATTGCGGCAATTCTTGCATTTAATAAGTCGTTTGTCGGGTGGGGAGACACTGTAGCAGATAAAGTCACCAATGCGACTAGTCTTGAAGGTGTAAAAAAAGGTACTGAAGCTGCGCGAGGAGGATTTTTTAGCAGAATATTTAATCGTGATAAAAAATCTTTACAGGAGGACCGAGAGTTGGAGGAGGACTTTGATGATGAGCAAGAGTATGAAGATGATGAAGAAATAGAAGAGATTCCTCACGACAAAAAGAAGGCGAGCTCGCCACATGCAGAGGAGGAATACGACTTAGATGAAGAAGGATTCGATGATGATGACACGCTGGAAGAAGAAGTATGGGAAGATGGAGAACCTGAATACGAAGATGAGTACGAAGAGGAGGTCGCTTCTGTAAAAGAAACAGCAAGTGAGAAGGCCTCGCGTATTTTGGGAGCATCAGCAACCAAGCAGCCACGTACTGAACGAGTTGATTCTACCGAACCACTTGAGTGGGAGCTTCCGCCGCTGCGACTTTTGGCTCGTGGTGGCAAGAAAGCTAAAGGTGGTGATACCAAGGCACGTGCACAGGTGATTCAGGATACTTTTGCAGATTTTGGCATCGATATGGAGCTAGAAGATATCGTCACAGGACCAACTGTGACACAATTTAGCTTTCGCCCACCCAGTGGCGTGAAGCTTACGAAGATCAAAACACTCGCCGACGACTTAGCTTTGGCTCTTGCAGCCCACCCGATTCGCATTGAAGCGCCAATTCCTGGCAAGAGCTTGGTTGGTATTGAAGTGCCAAATAAAGAAAAGGCAATGGTTCGGATTCGTGACCTGATCAATACTGATGACTTTGAGGATGATTCGAAACCGCTGCTCTTTGCTTTGGGTGAGGATGTAAATGGTGATCATGTGATTGAAGACCTTGCAAAGATGCCGCATCTTTTGGTGGCTGGTGCAACTGGTGCTGGAAAGTCGGTGACGGTCAATAGTATGCTCTTGTCACTTCTGTACAAGAACTCTCCAGATGATTTAAAAATGATTCTTATCGATCCAAAGCGAGTGGAGCTGTCTTTGTATAATGGTATTCCACATCTTTTGAGTGAGGTAATCACAGACAATGGAAAAGTTCTCAACGCTTTGAAGTGGGGTGTTAGCGAAATGGAGCGTCGGTATGAGATTTTGCAGAAAGTGGGAACGCGAGATTTGAAATCGTATAAAGTAAAGCGAGAAAGTGGGCAAACAATGCGAGCTAAAAATCCTGAGACAGAACAAATAGAAGATATGCCTTTGGAGAATCTGCCAATCATTGTGATCGTGATTGATGAGATGGCAGATCTCATGGCTTCTCACGGAAAGGAAGTGGAAGGTGTGATTGTTCGCTTGGCGCAAATGTCTCGTGCCGTTGGTATTCATTTGATTGTTTCGACCCAGCGACCGAGTGTAGAGGTTATAACTGGTACGATCAAAGCAAACCTACCGACGCGTATTGCCCTTCGTGTGGCTACGGGTATAGATTCACGGACGATCATTGATTCACCTGGAGCTGAAAAACTCGTCGGTCATGGAGATATGCTTTATGTGGGAACGAACAGTTCAAGTCCGAGGCGATTGCAAGGAGTGTTTGTAGATGAAGAAGAAGTGAAGAAGGTGATTGACTTCATTAAGCGGCAAGCAGCCAAAACTGGTGCCTTTGATATTGAGGAGAATTTTGATTCCGAGGGATCAACTTCGGATCAAGTGAGTGCAGAGGCACAAGCTGCTCGTGGCATCACATCGGTTAATTTTGACGATGTTGCTACGACTGCGTCTGGAATTGGTGAGAGCAGTGAGGATCCGATGTATGAAGAAGCAAAGGCGATTGTCATCGCAGCAGGGAAGGCTTCAACGTCATACATCCAAAGGCGATTGCGGGTTGGTTATTCTCGGGCAGCTCGCCTGATTGATGAGTTGGAGGATAACGGTATTATTGGTCCTGCAGAAGGTTCCAAGCCACGTACGATCCTTTCAAGTGGAGACGAAGAAGGATATGGTGAGGAGTATGAAGATGATGTTGAGAGACAAGAAGATCGAGAGAAATGGAACTAGCATAAAAACAAAAAAAGAATTTTCTTACCACATGTTGTAAATGAATGAGGTGAGAAGATTCTCATAATTTAAAAGAGTTGTAAAGGCAAAAAACCTTTGGAACTCTTTTATTTCTTAAAGAATGTCGTTGGATGATTACTATCCAGATTAGGAATCTTTGGATTTCTCTGTGGTAGCTGACAAATAGACTTTGATTAACGCAAATGTATGCCGAATGATTTTGAACGAAAAAAAATTGACTCCCTTACGCTTGGAGAGAAGCTGTTTTCACTACGTAAAGATCATCATGTAACGCTCAATGAATTTTGTCGTCACACGAAGATCAAAAAAAAATTTGTAGAAGCTCTAGAGGCGAGTGACTATGACGTACTACCAAGCGCTGTTTATATCCGTGGCTTTATCCGTTGTTATGAGGCATACTTTGGTTTGCCAGAAGGTACGCTGATCAAGCATTTTGAGAGAGAATATCAAATTCACGAAAATATTTCAGAAAAAGATACTGTTGATCCATTTGTGGATTACAAAAAAAGATCTTTTTTTTCACAGTATGTTATTACACCACGATTGCTTTTTGCGATGGTTATTATGGTGTTTATCGTTGGGATTGGTGTGTATATCTATAGGGATGTGGATCAATTTTTGCAGGCTCCACCTCTGGATGTGCGAGAGCCTGTCAGTGGACAGAGTGTAGACACTTCCCAGGTGACAGTATCTGGTACGACACATCCTGAAGCGTTTGTTTATCTGAATGATGAAATCTTGCCAGTTGATACTGATGGTAGCTTTGAGGAGTCTGTTAGTCTTGGACGTGGAGAAAATATTTTACTATTGCGAAGTGAGAGCAAATCTGGCCAAAAGACTGAACAAAAAATTATTGTGTTTTCAACACTTGAAACTGGGAAAGTGATAGAATCTGATAAATCACTATCAGGTAGTGTTTTAAAGTCTTTGGGTATCACCACACGACAAGAGGTGCCTGCTAGAGATGTGGTACTTCTCACACTTGTAGCAAAAGAGCGTGTCTTCGTGCGCGTACTCACTGATGGTGTGGGTGTCTTTGATGAGATTTTGGAAGCAGGTTCTGAGAAGACATTTGAGGCGACACAAAACATTATTTTAACAGCAGGTGTAGGTAACGCTCTTTTGATCATGCATAATGAACAGAATTTTGGAATTCTGGCTGATACAGAAGGGCCGGTGAATGATGTGGAGTTTGGCCTTGATTACAATACACTCAGTTCATCTCCAAATGAGGATGTGATTGATGATAAAGATGCAGTCGAAAATGTGGTTGGCGAAGTCACAGGAGTTGAAGGTGAAGATGATCTTGATGATACCGAAGCTCGTGATGGAGAAGGCGAAGGTGAGGAATAGATTGCAATTGATGTGGGACTCCCTCACTTTGTACACTTCTTCCAGCCAAAGGCTGATAGGCGTTGCTACACTAGTATTTTTCGAATCCCGTCGCTCGCGAATCCCGTCGCTCGCGAGTGACGGGACGAGTGATGGGACGAGTGACGGGATTCGAAAAATACTAGTGTACGCCTCGAATTGCACTAAAGTGCGTAAGTCCTACTAATTGGGGGTGGGCAGTAGGTGATTGGTAGGAACAATAATTTATAACAAATGATGTATTTGTCAAGTAGATAGGAGAAGTGATATCATGGTCTTACAGACTTCACTATTCTGAAAGAAAATCTGTTTGCTGGGAGAAAGTAATAAGATAATATTTTGATTTATGGCAAAAAAAACAGTTAAGAAAGTGGCAAAAAAAACAGATGCGTCAGCTGACGGCAGCATGCAAAAAGATGACAAAAAAATTGACGCTGTGCTAGAGGAGATCAGTTCAAAGTTTGGTGATGGGATGATGATGAAGCTAGGAGATGTGAAACATGTTGATATAGAGGCGATTCCTTCTGGTTCACTTTCACTTGATATCGCACTTGGGATCGGTGGGTTTCCACGAGGAAGAGTTATCGAGATTTATGGTCCTGAGTCATCTGGAAAGACGACGCTTGCACTTCATGCTGTAGCCAATGCGCAGAAGATGGGTGGTGTGGCAGCGTTTGTGGATGCTGAGCACGCGCTTGATCCGCAGTACGCAGAGAAACTGGGTGTCAATACAAAAGAGTTACTTGTCTCACAGCCTGATGCAGGTGAGCAGGCCTTGGATATCGTAGAAACGTTAGTGCGTAGTGACGCAGTTGATATTATCGTGATAGACTCTGTGGCGGCGCTGACTCCACAGAGTGAGATCGATGGAGAGATGGGAGATCATCATGTGGGAAAGCAGGCTCGTTTGATGTCACAGGCGCTCCGTAAGCTGACACCAATTATGGCAAAGAGTAATGTTGTTGTGATTTTTATCAATCAGATTCGTATGAAGATCGGTGTCATGTTTGGAAACCCTGAGACAACCACAGGTGGTAATGCACTGAAGTTTTACTCATCTGTTCGACTAGAAGTACGTCGTGCTGCGCAGATTAAGAGTGGTGATGATGTGGTAGGAAATCGTGTGAAAGTAAAAGTGGTCAAAAACAAAGTAGCACCACCGTTTAAGATTTCGGAGTTTGACATTATGTACAATGAGGGTATTTCCCTGGCAGGAGATGTGCTAGACGTCGCAGTGAAATATGGCGTGATTGATAAGCGGGGAAACTCCTATACCTATGGTGAAGAAAAGCTTGGTGTAGGTCGCGAAAAAGCCAAGACTGCACTTAAATCTGACAAGAAAATGCTTGCAGCAATCGTCAAGGCAACACATAAGATCGTCAAAGATGCTATCGAAAACCCAGAAGAAATGGGTGCGCCTGATGAGTCAGAGGAGAAATAAATTTGATGAGTAATTTTTTTGACCACGTTTCTTCTAAAAGCTTTCCGTTATATCTCAAGCCTCACTAAGTACACAACTTCGTGGCTACGACCATATTTTAATAGGACTTTCGCACTTTAGTGCAATTCGACCCGCCCGCCCGCCAGCGACGCTTCGCTTTTGCGATGCGGGCAGGCAAGCAACGCATTGTCGGGTTGCATACTTTCGTATGGTATAATATGTAGTGTAAAATTAAAATAAAATTGATCTATGTTCACTTTTGAGAAAATGCTTCTCAGTACTATCTGTATGGTACTTATATTAGCACCGCTTTCCCCAGTTGTTCAGAATAAACATTTTGGTTTTGTGGAAAACGACACGCTTGCTGCACCGTTTGATACATCAAGTTGGAGTGATGTCTGTTATCTAATCGATGACGATGATCGCCACATGGTATATGCTGTCGATCCTGGAGACTTATCCACTTTTACACCTATTGGACCAACTGCAGTCAGTCCAGAAGGACCCGAAGATTGGCAAATAGAAGATTTTTCAGGTGGTCCAGGTGAACAGCTATATGCTGTTGCAGCTGATGGAAATACGCAAGGCACTTTTCAGTTAGGAAACATAGACTTGCTTACAGGTGATTTCACTCCGTATCCAAATTCCTTCACGGATGGAAACTATTACGGTACTACAAATATGGCCAAGGCTTTAACCTATGATCCTCTAGCTGACGTATTTTACTTCTTTGGTCAAACAAATAATGCGAATTCTGGGGTTGGTGGTGAGCCACATATCGTTACTTTGAATGCTCAAACAGGTGCATTTATTTCGACTACGCTTGTGACAGGAACAGTTGGATCACCAAACCGCATGGAACGAAGAGGCAGTTTTGATCGAACGCATTGGCAAGGTGCAACTTTTTATAATGGTATGATATATGCCATTATGAATGAATGGAATACACAATCTGATAGATATGATATATTCTATGAAATTGATCCGGCAACTGGAGTCGCCACAGAACTCTCTAGAACAGATACAGCATCAATGACAGCACTGGGGCTCACAGCTCCGTTTGCTGGTAATGCACCGATTACACAAATCCACAATATCGAGAACCTGTCCGTGCTTAGCAATGGTAGCTTTGTAGTAATTGCTTCAAATTCTTTCGATGTCTCAACAGGTGATTATCCTGATGTAATGTATGATTTTGACATTAATACTGGAGATTTAAGCAATCCGCGTCAGTTTCCCTTTGGTACGTATCCAGGAAATGAAAATGGACACTTTGACTTGGAAGGGATGTTTTGCAATCCTAACATGTCTGAGATCTCCCTCCTCAAATCAATATCATCCGTCACTACAAACCTCGGAACAGATAGTACATTAGTTGACGCAGGTGACCAAATCACCTACACTTTTGAAGTCACAAACACAGGTGAGACACACTTAGGTATCGCAGCAAATGCTATCACAGACGCTATGGTCGGAAGTATCACCTGTCCTGTAACAGCTGCTCTTGCACCAAACGCATCGATTACCTGTACAGCAGACAATCCATATATAATAACTGCAGCAGATGTCACAGCTGGTGGTGTAGAAAACACAGCTCTTGTAACAGGTAATCCAGTAGATGATTCTGGTAATGACCTAACTGTAGTATCTGATGTCACTGATATCTCAGACACAGGGACTGATCCAGATGCAGTATTAGTCACTGATCCAGAAACGACAGAAACACCAAATCCATTCAATACACATCCAAATGATCCGACTGACCCAGAAGAAGATCCGACAACTTATACGATACCTGAGATTACTCTCGAACCAAGCATCTCCCTCATTAAATCAATCACAGACGTTACGACAAACCTTGGAACAAGTACTACATATGTAGATGCAGGTGACGAAGTTACCTATAGCTTTGAAGTAACCAACACAGGAGACACACACCTAGCAATCGCAGCAAATGCTATAACAGACGCTATGGTAGGGGCGATCACATGCCCAGCAACCCCAGCCCTCGCACCAAACGCATCTGTCACTTGTACTGCAGATAGCGCGTACACTCTGACGCCAGCAGACGTCGCAGCAGGTGGTGTAGAAAACACAGCTACAGTCACAGCAAACCCTGTTGATGAAAATGGTGATGATCTCGCTGATACACCTGACGTATCAGACATTTCAGACACCGGCACTGACCCAGAAGCTGCTCCTGTCACAGAACCAGAAGCAACAGAAACACCAAACCCATTTGACGTTCATCCAAATAATCCTGATGACCCGACAGAGGACCCTACGACATATACAGTCCCTCTATTGCCACGCATCTCTCTGATTAAATCAATCACAGACGTCACAACAAACCTTGGAACAGACGCTGCATACGTAGATGCAGGTGACGAAGTCACCTATGGCTTTGAGGTTACAAACACGGGACAAGCACATCTCTTCATAGCTCCAAACTCTATCTCGGACGCTATGGTAGGGGCGATCACATGCCCAGCAACCCCAGCCCTTGCACCAAACGCATCCGTCACCTGTACTGCAGATAGTGCGTACACTCTGACGCCAGCAGACGTTGCAGCAGGTGGTGTAGAAAACACAGCTCTGGTAACAGCAAATCCAGTAAGCCCTGAAGGTGAAGATATCCCTGACATACCAAATGTATCAGACATCTCAGACACCGGCACAGACCCAGAAACTGCTCCTGTCACAGAACCAGAAGCAACAGAAACACCAAACCCATTTGACGTTCATCCAAATAATCCTGATGACCCGACAGAGGACCCTACGACATATACAGTCCCTCTATTGCCGAGCATCTCCCTCATCAAATCAATCTCAGTTGTCACGACAAACCTCGGAACAGATGTTGATCTTGTAGATGCTGGTGATCATATTTTCTATAGCTTTGAACTTACAAACACTGGTGCGACACATCTTGCAATAACGTCAAATGCGATCACAGACCCACTTGTGGGAAGTATTGTATGCCCAGTAACCCCAGCTCTCGCACCAAACGCATCTGTCACATGTCCAGCTAGTGGACCATATACGATCACGAGTGCTGACGTCACAGCAGGTGGAGTGGAAAACACAGCTCTGGTAACAGCAAATCCAGTAAGCCCTGAAGGTGAAGACATCCCTGACATACCAAATGTGACAGATATCTCAGACACTGGCACAGAGCCAGATGCAGTGCCAGTACCAGAACCAGAGACAACAGAAACACCAAACCCAATTGAGGTGAATCCAAATGACCCACTAGATCCAACCGATGACCCTACAACATTTACGATTCCTTTTGCACCACGCATCTCACTACAAAAAACAGGTGTTCTCAACGGTGGTTCAGTCGGTGACACCGTCACATACTCCTTTGTGGTTACAAACACAGGTAACGTAGACCTCACAGATGTAACAGTCGTAGATCCTCTGGTTACAATGCAGGGAGGACCACTGAGCCTCTTGCGCGTAGGAGAATCAGACACTACAACCTTCACTGGCACATACGTCCTCACGCAAGCTGATATCGACCGTGGATACATAGAAAACACCGCTACTACCGAGGGCAAAGGTCCTGGAGGTAAAAAAGCCACTGACACATCAGACGATCCTCAAGATCCTACAAATAGAGACGACAACGATGATGGAGAACCAGATGACCCTACAGTTCTCCCACTGGGTAACTCTTGCACAGAGGAATCAGAGATTGGCAACAAGATCTTTGAAGATGTGAACTGTAATGGAAAGTACGACAAGGGTATTGATGAGCCACTTGAAGACATTACAGTTAAACTCAAAGATGAGGACGGCAACACAATCGACAAAGACAACACAAACTCAAAGGGAAAGTATGAGCTCAGAGCTCCAGGCACTGGGAGGTATCAAGTTGTTGTAGATAAAGATGATATTGACAAATTTACATATTCTGTGGATCCAGGATCAGATTCAAATCCGAACAATAAGGCCTATGTCGAGATCGACCAATGTGGGGACGATACGACAAAGCTAGACTTTGGATTCATCGTAAATGATTGTGAACTTGCAAAAAGTGGCTACGACACAACGTCATTGATGTGTGTGCAGTAATAGGCATAAGGTGTAATACTGTAAATCACTATAGCGTCATACTAACTACTATTCACAGAAAGCTATGCGCCTCAAAATTATTTCTACTGTTCTCATAATGCTTGCTCTCATTGCAGGAGGAATTTTCTTTTTTTTGCAGAGAACATCTGATGACCAAGAACCACAAGAAGAAGTATTGGCTCTAGGTCAAGAGGAGATAATTGAGGGTAGTGATGGAGATATTGAGGTTGATGAGGTAGTAATCGTCAAAGAAGATGACAGCCAAAAATATGATGAAATTGATCCTAAAGAACATCATTTTGTTCTCTCAGTAGCTACAAGTAAGCTCTCCATAGAAAGTCCCGTTGTGGACGGTGTCTCAGAGGGCAGTCTCGCACGCGGCATTGGACGACACGTCACTACAGCAAATCCAAGTGCAACATCAGGAAATGTTGTTCTTTCTGGGCATCAATGGTTCCCAGGCAATCGCCCTGCACACAGTGTCTTTGAGAATCTTGATCAATTAGAGATTGGTGAAGAAGTAGAGTTAAAATATGGAAGTGAAATCTTTCGCTACAAGATTCGTGACTCAAAGATTGTAGAGCCAACAGATGTAAGTATCCTCGAGCAAACAGATAGTCCACAATTGACGCTTTACACGTGCTATCCAAAGTACACAACAGATCAACGTTTAGTTTATGTAGCTGACCTTATCGATGTGAGGGAAGAAGATGTGGTTGTGGAGGGGTAGGTCGAATTGCACTAAAGTGTGAAAGTCCTATTAATACAATCTCCCATTAACCTTAATTTTATTAAGTACACACTTCGCGGCTACGACCATCATCAAAAAATGTTCATGTGTCCAGACACACTACACATTTTTGCCCACTGTCTCTCGCCTAAGAGCGCACTTAATGCAAAGGTCGTTCGTTAGAGATGGTATAAGTAAAAAGAAATATTAAAACCGCCAAAAGGCGGTTTTATGTCATATCTCATTCACTGATATCTATGAGTAGATCCCTGCCAACCGGCAGACAGGCCTAGTTGGATGCTCTTTGGGTGCATGACCCGTCACTCGCGAGTCCTGTCGCTCGCGAGCGACGGGACGAGCGATGGGACGAGCGACAGGTTAAACTGAGAAGACAAAGTGTTGATCCTACAGAAAGTGGTTTATTGGAAAAATATGTGGGATTGTGAATCTTAACTTACTTTTGATACATATGTTGCGGTTTCTGTGTTTATGATGATCTTGTCACCTGTGTTTACGTGGAGTGGAGTGGTGACTTTAAAGCCTGTCTGTGTGGTTACGAGTTTGTCACCTCCTGCAGAAGTGTCACCTTTGATTCCTGGGGGTGCGTCAGTTACTTCGAGTGTCACCTTAATTGGTGGCTCGACGTTTATTGGTATTCCGTTGAAATTTAGCATGGAGACTTCTGTGCCTTCTGTGAGAAATTTAGTCACATCACCTAGGACATCGCCACTGAGTGTGCTTTGTTCAAATGATTCGCTATCCATGAAGTTGTAACTTTGATCATTTCCTGAACCTTCAGCGTAAAGGAACTGTGCTTTGGTTTTGGAGATGTCAGCCTCCTGTACTTTATCTGAACCGTGGAATATTTTTTCTTGCACTGCTCCAGTGGCGAGGTTTTTGATTTTGGTTCTGAGAACGGCGCCTGCTCTACCAGTTTTGGAATGCTCATGGTAGGTGACAGTGAAGGGTTGACCATCAATGACAATTTTTTTGCCTGTTTTTATATCACTAAAGTTCATCATAGGAAGAGGATTATTTGGTTGTGTATGGGAGGAGGGCCATGTGCCTGGCTCTTTTGATGTTGCGCGCTATTTGGCGCTGTGAGAAAGCATCTACATTGTGACGCTTTGGGGCGTAGAGCTTTGCTTGTGAATTGAGAAAATTTTTCAGAAATGCAATATTTTTGTAATCGATTGTGTCGTAGGAGTCATCACCGACTCGGATTTTTCTCTTTGGCATATATTTTTAGGTTATAGGTTATAGGTTTTAGGTGATAGGGAATAGGGGTCCTCTAAAAAGGGACGTCTTCGATCTTTACTTCATCCTCATCTTCTAGATTGATCGTGGGGATTTCTTCTTCTGCAACTGTTGCGGCTGCTGCAGCTGGTGCACTTGCTTTGGCTGCGGTTGAAGCTCCTCCAGCGCTTTGGGCTGCTGGTTTGGGTGGTTGACTTGTACTCCCTCCAGCGTTTCCTGGTTTTTGACCAAATTCAAAATTCTCCAAGAGGATCTCTGTGCGATACATTTTTTTCCCTGAGTCTTTGTCATCCCAATTGCGTGTTTCTAGTCGTCCTTCGACGTAGAGCTCCTGACCTTTGATGCAATATTGTCCGATGACTTCACCTCTTTTTGCCCAGGCGACAATGTTGTGAAATTCTGTCTTTTCTTTTTTTTCACCACTTTGATCTTTCCAGGAAGTTGTTGTGGCGAGAGAGAAGTTGGTGACACTTTGACCAGTTGGCGTGGTACGGACTTCTGGATCTGCAGTTAACCTTCCTACGAGAGTCACTTTGTTTACGTTCATAGTATTAGATTTTAGAATTTAGATATCAGATTTTAGAATGTAATCTAAGATTGAGAATCTAAATTGTCTAATTATTTTGCATTGTAAATAGGTCTTCTTAGATATTAAGAACCTTCTCTAGTTTACCATCGATTTTCTCTCCTTTTTCCTTAAAGGTTTTCCCATTTTCTTTCTTGGCTCTGGTTGCTTCTTTGGAAAAAGATTCAAGTGAAGGGAGGTCTTTTGCGCTTACGATAATGTAACGCAAGAGCTCTTTATGAAGGTTGAGCTGACGTGTCATCTCACCGATAGCGTCAGTGGTGTCTTCATTTTCTTCTCTGTCATCCTTGCTTTTGAGTGTGAAGCGTCCTACGACGTAAATTCCTTTCCAATTGTGTTTGATTTGATAGGCGAGCTTTTGTTCAAATTCAATCGTCTCTCCGATTACTGTTCCACCAGCTTTGGTGATGATATTGTTTACCTCTGTTTTGAGTCGCGGTAAGTCCTCTTTCTTTGTGTCTGGTACAAGCCACATGAGTTCAAATTCCATATTTTTTAGGCGTTAGGCGTTAATTAAAAAACCACTTAATCAAAAAGCCAGCGCTTTTCCGTAAGTGGAAAATGTATGCGTCCTATCCTCCAGTGATAAAGGCGGGAAACAAATGGGCTTTTTGATTGTTGTGGCTAGTGTACGCGATTATCATCTATATGTCAATGTATAGTGGTCCCACAAAACTAGACACCCCTTTAAGATCCATTTGCTAAAATGGAATTATGAGAAAAAAATTCACACACACCTTCAAATCAAAGGTAGCCCTAGAGGCACTTACAAGTGGTAAGACGA
>Ga0209187_1000528_pt1 | contig 63163 bp, 45 predicted proteins | sample BantaG_FD_187430 | JGI IMG/M metagenome (GOLD analysis project Ga0209187, IMG submission 187430) | Marine algal microbial communities from Bantry Bay, Ireland - BantryBay_4 metaG (SPAdes) (version 2) | ecosystem: Host-associated > Algae > Red algae > Unclassified | place: Bantry Bay, Ireland...
TTAGGAGTGCTCTCTTATAATTTAACGCTGTTGGGCGCTTTATTGTAAAACAAAACCGAAGGATAAACGCTATTTCAAATCAATAGAAGGGATAACTATGCTTAAAATTATGAAAACACTAAATAATAGCTTGTTGAGGCACTCAAATTTTGATATAACACCGATTGCTAAGCTATTATTAGCAGAATAATTCAGCTAAAAGATGAAAATTTTTAATTATGATTGTTGGTTGTGAAAAATTAAGTGGTTTTCTGCCAGACACTATATAATATGGAAAAACTTAAAGCAATATAGACTGAAAGTAAAATTATAACATCGTCAAGGCAATTAAACCGCCCAAAAGCTTTTAAACTAGCCACGATTGAAGTGGTTATGCTACCTGAAGCGTTGACTTTTGAAGCACAGCGTAGCATTTGAACGGAAAGCGTGACCACATTTAATAAATAGATTGTTAGTTTCGCTTCATTAAATTTTATTTGGGCAAAAACTAAAAAAGTAAAAATGAAAATAAGAGAGGAAGATGCGCTAAATTATCATAGTAAAGGCAGGCCTGGTAAAATTGAGGTGGTGCCTACTACCGCAACCAAAACACAACGCGATTTATCGTTGGCCTATTCGCCTGGTGTAGCTATACCAGTTTTAAAAATTGCAGAAGATAGCAGCAATGCCTATAAATACACGGCCAAAGGTAATTTGGTTGGGGTAATTTCGAACGGTACAGCTATATTGGGCTTGGGTAACAAAGGGCCGCTGGCATCAAAACCAGTAATGGAAGGTAAAGGTATTTTGTTTAAAATTTATGCGGATATTGATGTGTTTGATATTGAAGTAGACTCTACTGATGTAGAACATTTTATTTCGGTAGTAAAGGCGCTGGAACCTACATTTGGTGGTATTAATTTAGAAGACATTGCCGCACCCGAGGCATTTATTATTGAAGAACGGCTAAAAGAAGAACTGAATATACCTGTAATGCACGATGATCAGCATGGTACCGCTATAATTTCTGGTGCGGGTTTGCTAAATGCTTTAGAGTTAGCCGGCAAAAAAATTGAAGATATTAAAGTAGTGGTATCTGGCGCTGGGGCGGCAGCTATTTCTTGTATGAAAATGTGGTTGAGCCTTGGTGTACAATTGCAAAACGTTTTTATGTTTGATGTTGAAGGCTTGGTTTCTACCGAACGAAAGGAGCTAGACCCTTACAAAGCGCTTTTTGTTTCAGAACCAATTTATAATAACATTGCAGAAGCTTTGGTAGATGCCGATGTTTTGTTAGGGCTTTCTGTTGGTAATGTAATTAGTGCAGAAATGGTAAAAAGTATGGCTGATAAGCCCATTGTTTTTGCTTTGGCCAACCCAACACCAGAAATTGCTTATGATGTAGCCAAGGCGGCTCGACCCGATGCCATTGTTGCAACAGGAAGATCGGATTACCCCAACCAAGTAAACAATGTGTTGGGCTTTCCATATATTTTTAGAGGTGCTTTAGATTGCCGGGCCACTGGCATAAACGAAGCTATGAAATTAGCAGCAACAAAAGCCATTGCTGCCTTGGCAAAAGAACCTGTACCCGAAATTGTAAATATTGCTTATGATAAAAAAAGTACAGTATTTAGCTCGGACTATATTATACCTAAACCAGTAGACCCGCGCTTGTTAGAAACCATTGCTCCGGCGGTGGCTAAAGCAGCAATAGATTCTGGCATTGCTCAAATAAAAATTGAAGATTGGGAGGCCTATAAAATTGAACTAAACAAACGCCTGGGTATTCATAACCAAGTACAGCGGGTAATTTTTACTAAAGCCAAACAGAACCCTAAAAAAGTAGTATTTGCCGAGGCTGATAATATTAAAGTTTTAAAAGCCGCTCAAATTGTTAAAGATGAAGGCATTGCGCAGCCCGTTTTAATAGGGCAAAAAGAGGTTATTTTAAATTTAATTGATGAGTATAACTTAGATTTAACTGATGCTACTTTAATTGATACTTACGCTGATGTAGTAGCTGAAAAACGAAAAGAATACGGCAAATGGTTGTACGAAAAACGTAAAAGAAAAGGTTTAACTTTAGACCGTGCAGAAAAGCTAATGCAACAACGTAATTATTTTGGCTGTATGATGGTAGAGTTAGGCGAATGTGATGCTATGATATCGGGTCAAACGAGCAGTTATCCAGATACTATTAGGCCTGCTTTGCAAATAATAGGTAAACGCGATGATGTTGCAAGGGTTGCGGGTATGTATATTATGATAACCAAACGTGGTCCAATATTTTTTGCAGATACTACCGTAAACATTAACCCTACAGAAGATGAGCTGGCAGATATTGCGATTTTGGCGGCCCAGGAAATTAGAAATTATAACGTAACACCAAAAATTGCTATGTTAGCTTACTCTAACTTTGGTTCGGTAAATGATGCACTTTCTACTAAGGTGAGCAACGCCGTTAAAAAAATTAAAAGTCGAGTACCTCATTTAATTATTGATGGTGAAATGCAAGCTAATTTAGCTTTTGACAATAAAATGTTGAAAAAGGAATACCCGTTTAGCGAGTTGGTGGATAAAGAAGTAAATACACTTATTTTTCCAAACCTTTCTTCGGGCAATATTGCTTATAAATTAATTTCTACACTTGGGGCGGCAGAGGCAATCGGACCAATTTTACTGGGCTTAAAAAAACCAGTACACGTATTACAAAAAGGTAGCAGTATTCGCGAAATTGTTAATATGGCTACTATTGGCGTGATAAATGCACAACAGATTGGTAGTAGATAAGTAGTTAATTAAAATTCATAAATATGTAGTATTTACTTCGCATAAATATTATTTTGCAACAAAACCCCTTTTAATTCGTCAAATAAAAATATCACGTAAGTTTTTATACTTTTGTTTTAACAATAATTATGCAATTTATACAGAGGCCGCCATTGTCATTATTAGTAAGGGAAGGTATTCGCTCTTTTAAAGAGCGGGTACAATCGGTTAGGTTTAGAAGAACTTATCAACCGCAAGTATTGGGCGACGGCCATCCGGTTGTAGTAATACCAGGTTTTTTGGCTGGTGAGCTTTCTACACAACCGCTGCGTGAGTTTATTACCAAAATTGGCTATTCAGCTTATGATTGGAATATGGGTCGCAATTATGCTCGTATTGAAAATTTACCAAAACTTTTAAAACGATTAAACAGAATATATAAAAAGCATCAACTAAAAATAACTTTAATTGGTTGGAGTTTGGGCGGTGTTTATGCCAGAGAGTTGGCAAAACGTAATCCGGAAATTATACGGCACGTTATAACAATGGCTTCTCCTTTTAAAAATGTAAGAGACAGTAATAATATTAGTTGGGTGTACGAAATAATGCACAGCCAGGAGATAAAAGATGCGCACGAAGTATTATTGGCGGATATACCTGCACCACCGCCATTGCCTACAACTTGCATCTATTCAAAAACAGATGGCATTGTACCCTGGGAGCTTTGTATTGAAGATACCGTAAGCGATTTGTATGAAAATATTGAAGTAGACAGCCCACACTTAGGCATGGGTTTTGATAGAGAAGTGCTGGAGTTAATTGCTAATTTGTTGGCTAAGTATTGAGGGTTGAAAAGAGACAGCTTTTTTTGAGTTTGTATTTTAAAATAAAAAAAACCAGTTCATTTTAATGAACTGGTTTTTTGTAAAATTATCAATAGTTTCTAAAACTATTCTGCCACTATTAAGCTTTGAGTTTTAATTATTTGATTGCTTTCATTTACAATATTTAATATATACATGCCTTTACGTAACTTAGTTTCAAAATTAATTGGGAGTACATATTTACCACCACCTGAAAGTTCCATTTGTTCTTGATGAACAAGACTTCCTTTTGCATCAATAACTATAAATTCTATTGAGCCTGGTTCGTAGGTTGTTACATCAATATATAAGTTATTAACTACTGGATTTGGATAAACTTCATTTACAATAGGATTATTGGCATCACCTCCGTTGCTTTTTGTTTCAAATTGTTGTGGTTCATCATTATCAAACATATCTTGTTGTGGAAGGCCATCTTCCAAAGCTGCTGCTGTACAATCTTCTAATACTTCCCAATCTATATCGCAAGCTGAAAATTCAATTGTTTCACCATTGCATTCAAATTGAATTAGTGAATCGCAAGGCAGCCCAAGGTCTAAAGTATCTCCGAACCAATCCCAATCATCGTAATCATTATTGAAGAAACAATCTTGTAATACTACCCAATCTATATCGCAAGCTGAAAGTTCAATTGTTTCACCATTGCATTCAAATTGAATTAGTGAATCGCAAGGCAGCCCAAGGTCTAAAGTATCTCCGAACCAATCCCAATCCCAGTCGTAGTAATTTTCGTAATCAATTGAGTCTTCGTACCCATCCCAATCATCGTAATCATTATTGAAGAAACAATCTTGTAATACTACCCAATCTATATCGCAAGCTGAAAGTTCAATTGTTTCACCATTGCATTCAAATTGAATTAGTGAATCGCAAGGCAGCCCAAGGTCTAAAGTATCTCCGAACCAATCCCAATCCCAGTCGTAGTAATTTTCGTAATCAATTGAGTCTTCGTACCCATCCCAATCATCGTAATCATTATTGAAGAAACAATCTTGTAATACTACCCAATCTATATCGCAAGCTGAAAGTTCAATTGTTTCACCATTGCATTCAAATTGAATTAGTGAATCGCAAGGCAATCCAAGGTCTAAAGTATCTCCGTTCCAATCCCAATCCCAGTTTTGAGCTGACATGCTGTTTAAACTGCCAAAAATGAGCAGCAAAAAGCCAGTTATTATTTTAGTAAATTGTAATTTTAAATTTCTCATTATTTTGATTTTTTATAACATTAAAATGTAAAGTCTTCTACAATATTATATCTCAAACCCGAACAAACCGTTGCACGAAAATAATGCTTTTTAAATAATTATTAGTTTAATGGCTTTAGGTTTGGAATGTTTTTGAACCCGGCTGAGGTTAGAAATTTAGCCCCGATAGGAGTGGTTATGCTGCCTAAAGCGTTGATTATGAAGTGGTTGGGGTGTGTTTGGCAGCATTTGAACGTATAGCGGGCAGCCCATTTCTAAATAGCTTTATAGTTTCGCTTCTAAAAAAAAAATCTAATTATATTACTAACAGATTAATGACTAAAACGTATGTATTTAATGTTATAATTGGGCACAAACTACTTTCCCTCTGGTGGCACTACATCAACTTTAATGCGTTCGTCTCTATTTGCTAACTCCCAGGCGGTGTGAAATACCAACTTAGTAATGCTTTCCACTTTTGGGTAAACTATTTTGTCTTCTGTGTCGGTATGTTTATGGTAATCTTTATGCACGCCACTAAAGTAAAATATTGATGGAATACCTTTTTGTACGAAATTATAATGATCGCTACGGTAATAAAAGCGGTTTGGATCATCGTAGGTATTGTATGCATAATCTAAATTTAACTTTGCAAAAGCTCTATTGGCTCGTTCATTAATTTTATGAAGATCTGTACTTAAAAAATCGGTTCCAATTACATACACGTAATTTGTGTCTTTTTTTGCTTCGTGTGCCGGGTCTAATCGGCCAATCATATCAATATTTAAACAAGCAACAGTTTTTTCTAGTGGAAATAAAGGAAAATTAGTGTAATGTTTAGATCCTAACAAACCTTTCTCTTCTGCGGCATTATTAAAAATAAGTATAGAACGACGTGGCCCGTGGCCTTGCTCTTTTGCTTTTACAAACGATTCTGCAATTTCCATTAAAGCTACCGTACCAGTACCATTATCATCAGCGCCATTAAATGTTTTACCATCGTGTACGCCTAAATGGTCGTAATGGGCAGTTAATACAATTAACTCATCTTTTAAATCGCTACCTTCAATATAACCAAACACATTTTCACCTTCTACTTTTATGGTTTCTTTAGCTACGTTTATGCTAACATTACTTTTAACAGCCTTAGCTAAAGTTTTCTTTTTTGCTGCTTTTTTAACTTGTTTGCGTTGTAGCTTCGCAAATTTTACAGGCAAGAGGCTTTCTGCCATTGTTTTAGAAATATAAAAAGTTGGAATGTAGCGGCTTTTTTTGTTGTTGCTATCTTCTACCAATTTCATAGAAGTAGAGGTGATGGAATGATGGTTACGTTCAATTTGAGTTTCTATATCATTTCTAACAACTAATAAAGCTTTGGCGCCTTCGCTTTTTGCGGTTTCAATTTTACTACGCCAATTGCCGCTCCATTTGCTGGCCTCTTTGCTATTGCCTACAACAAAATTTCCGTTTTTAAGCGTAGGTTCACCAGCTAAAACAACTACAATTTTATTTTTTACATCAATGTTTTTGTAATCATTATAAACTTCATCTTTAATGCCGTAACCACCAAAAACTACTTGCTTGGCTTTAAACTCAAAAGCTTCTGTGGTTCTGCCAAAAGCGTAAAAATCCTCTAAAAAAGTAAAAGATTTTTCATTAGCGGTAATGCTTACGTCGCCCCATTTTTCAATTACCAAAGGTATGGTTTGGTAATAAGAGCTATCTTTTTTAACAGGCGGCAAACCCAATGCTTTATAAAAGTTAGCCAAATATTCGGCGGATAATTTTTGACCTTTTTCGCCTGTTTCTCTGCCTTCATATTCATCAGAAGCTAATACTTCTAAGTGTTGCTCCAAAGTTTCTGCTTTAATATCATCTGCAAAAACACTTTGCCAGGCTCGCTTTTGAGCAAAACAATTTAAAGTGCCAATAAATATAATCAATAGTAAAAAAGTACGTCTCATTTTTATTTTTTAATTGTAAAAATCTTTTTTTAAGATGCTTAAAAAGGTAAATCATTAATAAAAATTCTAAACTCAAAAAATATGCACACTATAAACCTGCATCATATTAAATCTGTATTCTAAAAATCCAAAAGTCTGCAATCTAACAATCTGTAAGTCTGTATTCTAATAGTCTAACAATCTGTAAGTCTGTAATCTAACAATCTGCAATCTGTAAGTCTGTATTCTAATAGTCTAACAATCTGTAAGTCTGTAATCTAACAATCTGCAATCTGTAAGTCTGTATTCTAATAGTCTAACAATCTGTAAGTCTGTATTCTAATAGTCTAACAATCTGTAAGTCTGTATTCTAACAATCTGCAATCTGTAAGTCTGTATTCTAATAGTCTGCAATCTAAATATCTATTTTATCAACCCTATCACAATGCCTGCCGCCAGCAAATTCGGCAATATTATAAGTCTTCACCATTTTTAAAGCCAATTCTTTATCTACAAAACGAGCAGGTATACATATAATATTTGCATTATTATGAGTTTTAGCTAATTTAGCAATTTCCTCCGTCCAACAAATAGCAGCTCTTATATTACTGTGCTTATTAGCTGCCATTGCTACACCATTTGCCGATCCACAAATTAATATGCCGTAATCTATATCTGTTTCATTAATAAGCATTTCGGCAACCTTATGTGCAAAATCAGGATAATCCACCCGATCTTCAGAAAAAGGCCCGACATCTACAAATTGAAAACCGTTTAATTGCTCTTTTAACCATTGTTTTAAAGTGTAACCAGCGTGGTCTCCGCCTATTGCTATTTTCATATTATTAATATCTAAGTAGTTGCTAAATCTTCTGGAATTTCAGGATTAACTTTTTGAGCGATTAAAATACTAAATTCATATAAAATGTATAATGGAAGTGCAATAATAATTTGGCTAGTTAAATCTGGTGGGGTAATAATGGCCGAAAAAATAAGCATTGCTACAAAACCGTGTTTGCGGTAGGTACGCATATCGTTTGCAGTTATTAACCCTAATTTTGCTAAGATGTAAACAACCATTGGTAACTCAAATACAATGCCGCTGGCAAATATTAAAGTAGTTAAAGTAGTAATATAGCTGGCCAAATTAATAGTATTTTTAACCGTTTCACTAACAGTATAAGAGCCCAAAAAATTAATAGAAAAGGGAGCTAAAATAAAATATCCAAACAAAACACCAACAAAAAAAAAGAGTGAACCAAAAATTACAATACCTCTGGTATATTTTTTTTCATTAAGGTACAGGCCTGGCTCAATAAACTTCCATATTTCGTATAAAACGTAAGGAAAGGCGGCAATAAAACCCAATACAAATGAAGTTTTTAAATGAATTAAAAACTGCCCCGCCATATCGGTATTTATTATTTTAAATGGTAAATCCTCAAAACAAAAAGAATCGGCCATTTGCAATTTTTTAGCTATTGCACAAATAGTATTATAAGTGAAAAAATTTGCATTAGATGGCCCTAAAATAATAGTATAAAACACAAATTTTTTAGCTAAAAATACAATTATTGTTATTATAGAAATAGCCGCAAAAGCACGTATTAAGTGCCAACGTAACTCTTCCAAATGCTCTATAAATGTCATTTCAGTTTTGCCCTCCGTATGTTCAGCAGAAAGTTGATTCAATGTTGGTAATATTAAGCCCAAAAATAAGTCAATATTTGCAGCTTATCGAAATAAAATTGATTCAATTACTATTTTTTTGGAAAAAGTAGTACAAATTATAATACAAAATGATAATTTTTAGGACGATTTTTTCGAAAGTATAATAGTATTTCATACATTTACCACACTAAAGAGAATTTTTACTAAGAATACCCTCTGAAATTAGTTAATAACTTGATTATCATATAAAATTATATAAAATTTATTATCATGAAAAAAAATTACAAAATTTTTACATATTCGATTTGTTGCTTATTTATGGCAATGAGTTTGAATTTGTTTGCACAACCAATTAACGATGAATGTTCAGGTGCTATTGATATTAGCGATGCATTTATGGGTGTTTGTGGTGATGTAACTAATAATGGCCCTTTTACTTTAACTGACGCTACAGCTGGAGCTAACGACCCACCAGAGCCAGGAGAAAATGAAGAAAATTCTACTCAAGCTGAAACTGGAGGATTTTGCCCAGATGAAACCGATGGTAACCTTTTTGGTGATCCCGCTCCTGCATGGGAGCAAAGCGTTTGGTATACTTGGACTGTACCAGATTTAAATGGAGATGGTTCTGCAGTTTCTTATTCTATTTGGACTTCAGATGGTTCTTATAATGACGATTGTGGTCTTAATACAAATTCAATACTTGCAGGAGACTCTGATACTCAAGTAGCAATATATGAAGGATCAGCTTGCCCTGATGCGAATACTGGGGTTTGTGATCATTTTGCAGCTAATGAAGATTTATTTACCGTTGCACCCTGGATTTCTGGTTGGTTAACTTTAGAGTTTGTTCCTGGAGAAACTTATTACATGGCCGTTGATGGTTGGGATGGTGTTGAAGGAGATTTCTGCTTAACAGTAGTAGTTTGCGGTGTAGAAGATGGTGATGGTGAGTGCGCTCCAGTTGAAACTTATTGTGAAAGTATAGATTGCCGAGATGACTGTCCTTATGGAAATATTTCAGCAGTACGTTACGATGCAGAAGAGGATGGATATTTCTTTTCCGCTGACTTGAGTGGTGATATTTTCTTTTGTTCAGAGTTTGCAAACGGTTATTCTGGCCCAAACACTTATTTAGGTATTGGTGGTCCGGGCTTTGCCGATTGTAATGGAGAAAATAACGGTGTAGGTTTAACATTGTCTCATGGTTCAATTGTTGGTGTTGATATTAATGATGATGGAACATACACAATTCCTACAGGTACACTTTTATTTATTGAATTAAGTCCAGACGATATAGCCGCAGGTTCGCTTACTTTAGAAAGTAGTGTGCCAGATGGAATTGGTAATATTTGTGGATCAACGGTTGTATTTAATTATAGTGAATTTCCTCAAGCTATTAACCCTTACTGTACATTAACTTGTTTTGCAGGTGGTATTGATGAAAATTTATTAAGTAATGGAATTACAGCCTGCGAAGATGGTATGATATCCTTATGTTCAAATGGCTTAGAAGACTTATCATTACCTTGCGAAGGTAACTATGATTATTATTGGAGAGCATTAGTTAATCCTTATGGAGATTGGATAAATGTAACAGGTTGGGTGCCGTTAGGTGGCCCTTGCCCTACAGTTGCTGTTTCTGATTTTTTAATTGATTTAGATGGCTCGTTACCTCCTTTATTTACTGCAGGTTCTCAAATACCAACAGAAATTTATGGTGAACAATTACCTGTTTTAATAGAAGGAATAGCATTATGTACAGATGTTGATGGAATTATAACAGATGTAGCAAATGAAACTTCTGACGCTTGTTTGGCTACTAATGGACCTTCTTTTTTTACTGATGTAAATGGAACTAATAGAACCGTAATTGCTTTAAACTATTTACCAGCTGGTAGTGCAGACTGTCCTAGTGATATGGGTTGTGACCAAACTGTAAATCTTAACCCAGGTTGGAATTTGGTTTCACTTGATGTAATTCCGGCAGATAGATCTCTTAATAGTATATTTAGTAGCCTGCAACCAGGTAACTTAGAATTTATTACTGGTTTTGATAATGGAGCAAAAGTATTTAATCCAAATGGCCCACCATTCTTAAATACTGTAACTGAAGTATCAGATGGTTTTGGTTATTGGGTAAAAGTTACAAATGCTGATGTATTGAATGTTGAAGGCGTTTGTTTAGATGATGGATTCAGAAAATCTTTTGATGCAGGCTGGAATTTAGTAGCCTATCCACCAGACGCTCCGCAAATGCCAGCTATGTATTTTGCTGATTTAATTAGTGCTTCTGAATTAGAATTTATTACTGGTTTTGATGGCGGAACAAAAACTTTCAATCCAAATGGACCACCATTTTTAAATACTTTGCAACAAATGCAAAATGGTTTTGGTTATTGGGTTAAAGTAACTACCCCTTCTGCAAAACAAGTGAATAACTTAACAAACGTTTTTAGTTTTATTAATGGAACTAGTAATTTACCTTATGGTGAGCAGGTTAAAGTATTAAATGAGCAAGGAGAAACTATTGCCGTTTTAGATGTAATTGAAGATAGCTATTTAATGACTACACCAATTTATGGCGATGACTTAACAACTGATTACAAAGAGAACATAAGCATTGATGAAAAATTACAATTTGGCTGGAACAATCAAATTTCAGATTTTACAACAAATTTTAAAGGTGATTATGCAATTGAAATTATAGACCTTAAATTTAAGTTAGATAACTCATTAAATAGTTTTAATGTAAAAGCATACCCAATACCAGCAAAAGATGTTTTAAATTTTGAAATTGCCGTAAAAGAATCAACTGATCTATTAATACAAGTATTTGATAACAAAGGAAGTTTAATCCAAAGTATTGATAAAACCTCGTTAACAGCAGGTACGCAAGTAATTAATTACAATGTAAGTAATTTAGCAGCAGGTATATATACTTATCAGCTAATTACAGGCGAACAAATTAGCGCAGGTAAATTTAATGTAGTAAGATAGCAATATTGCTTTTATAAATTTAAATCGTTTGATAAAAATTAATATTAATTAAAAATAATTATGAAAAGAATTTTTCTATTTTATATAATTTTAGTAGCCTCAGTTTCTGTACTTTTAGCACAGCCTTCGGCTTTTGATTTTACACCAAACAATACTTCTGGTGGTATAATAGCAACAGTTACGGTTAATGAGATGCCAGCTTCAGATGCCGATTATGTTGCTGCTTTTGATGAAGCTGGTAATTGTGCGGGTGCTGTTAAACTGGTTAATTACTACAGCCAGGCATATTGTAATCTTCAAGTTTATGGAGATGATGTTACAACTGATGGTATTGATGAAGGTATAAATGCAGGTGAAACTTTCACTTTTAAATTGTGGGTTTCTGCTACTGATGAAATTTTAGACCATCCAGTAGATATGGCTCCTGTAGAAGGTTGGGATGCTGGTCTTAACGGTACGCCAGTTCCTGGTTATGATTTTCCAGATGAAGTGGTTATGGCATTTATGAGAAGCGATGATACTGAACCAATAGAAGGTTGTACAGATCCTGCTGCCTGTAATTATGACGCAACTGCAACTGTAGATGATGGATCTTGTGCTGTTGAAGATTGCGCAGGTGATTGCGGTGGTACTGCCACCGAAGGTACAACTTGTGATGATGGTGATGCCGCAACTGAAAATGATACGTATCAAGCAGATTGTTCTTGTTCGGGTACTCCAATTGCTGTTAATGAAAATGCTGACGAATGTGCAACTGCTGTAAACATTTCTGCTGCTTTTAGCGAAGAGTGCGAAATGATTGGCCCTTACGAACAAGGTATCGCAACTGTTGGAGCTACTGAACCACCATTACCAGCATGTTTTAATGATGGTTATGATGGCACTTCTTGGTATACATTTGTTGTACCTGACAATATTGCTGGTGGTAACCCAACTGACTTTATTATTTCTACAGGTGCTTATGCAGATTGTACCAGTAACCCATTAGAAGGTAATGCTGATACACAAATAGCAATATATGAAGGTGATTGCCCTGGTGGCAGTTCAACTCCAATTGCTTGTAACGATGATTTTTCTAATTCGCCGCCTTACATTTCTTCCGTACAAGTAACTTTAACTCCAGGTACACAGTACCAAATAATGATTGAAACTTTTGGTGGAAACTTGGATGGGGAATTTTGCTTCTATGTACAACCATTGGCAGATTTCTTAGCTGGTGGAACAAAAGATTGTACTAATTGTGGTGATGATGTTTGTAATGGTGTAGTTGGTGAATCGTTTAGTGTTTGTTCAGGCGATTGCCCGTGCGATGCAGGTATAACTTCTAACTCAATAGATGCTGGTGGAATTCCTGGTTTAAGCTTAAATTATACTGGTTACTGCCCAGAGGATCTTGGTGGTTCTGGCGATGGTTTATATATACCATTTACTATTACTTCTAGCAATGTGCCAATGGGACCAGATAATGTAACTTTTTTAAATTCAACACTTACAACAACCGTAGGTGCTATATATAACTATAATTTTGGTGGTAGCCCATCACCTGCATCTGGTAATGCAACTCAAAATGTTACCCTTATTTACTTAACTCCTGCAGATATTGATGCAGTTACAGGAGGAGCTCAAATAGTTTTAAGCTTTACAGATGAGTCTGGCGAATGTAATGTTGTAGAAGCGGTTGATGCAAACTTAGATGTTACTTGCGAATCAGAGCCAACCTTAGGTTGTACAAATGCTGATGCTTGCAATTACGATGCTACAGCTACTGAAGAAGATGGTTCGTGTAATGTACCAGATGCAGCTTGCGAAGCTTGCGATGGTGATACAGTAATAGTTAATGATGCTGATGGCGATGGTGTTTGTGATGAAGATGAAATTGCTGGTTGTACAGATGCTGCTGCTTGTAATTATGATGCAGGTGCAACTGATGATGATGGTACATGTGCTGAAGTTGATTGTGAAGGTAATTGTGGCGGTATGGCTACTGCAGGAACACCTTGTACTGATGCTGACGGAAATGAAAGCATGTACAATGCAGATTGTTCTTGTCCAACAAGCTTTGTTCCCGTACCAGGTTGTACAAATGCTGATGCTTGTAATTTTGATGCCGATGCTAATACCGATGATGGTTCTTGTGTTTTAGTTGAAGCAGGCAGCATAACTTTAGCTGATGGTTCAATGGAAACTTCAATATGTGTAGATGATGGTGTTGATGAGCCAATTGAAATAGCTGTGGTAGATGCAGGAGCAGGTCCTAACGGAGCATGGGTAATAACAGATTCAGAAGGAAATATTTTAGCCTTGCCTGACGGTCCACCATTTATTTTAGATGGTGCCGGAGTAGGTACATGTTTAATATGGTGGTTAAATTATGATGATTTGGGAGGAGCAGCTGTTGGTGTTAATGCAAGCGATTTAACTGGTTGTTTCGAACTGTCAAATAGTTTATCTGTTAATAGACAGGAATGTGAAATGCCAGTTTTAGGTTGTACAGATGCTGATGCTTGTAACTATAATGTAACTGCTACAGAAGACGATGATTCTTGTACATACCCAGATAATGATAATGTTGATTGTAGTGGTGATTGCATTGTTGCAGTTGATTGCGCAGGTGTATGTGGTGGCTCTTCTAATGCAGGTACTGCTTGTACCGATGCTAATGGTGATGCAAGTACTTATGCTGATGATTGCTCTTGCCCTCCTGTAATGACAGGTGGTATAATGGGTTGTACCGACCCTGCAGCTTGTAATTACGATGCAGATGCAACTGTTGAAGATGGCTCTTGTGCTACTTTAGATTGTGCTGATATATGTGGTGGTGACGCTGTTGTAGGTTCTGCTTGCGATGATGGTGATCCTAATACATCTAATGATTCTTATGATGCTGACTGTAATTGTGTTGGTTTACCTGATTATACAGATTGTATAAGCCAGGCTGGTACTGCAACTTTAGTTGACGGTGGAAGTTATGGTGGTATGAATTATGTATGTGCAGGTGATTGTGCAACTGTTTCTGCTGGTGACTTTTTATTACAAGAAGGACAAGGCGTTAAAATAGTGTGGCATACAGATGGAGAAATTTCGCCAACTAACTTCCCGCCAGTTAATATTGTAGCTAGTGGTAGTTTTTATTGTAACGAAGCTGGCATAAAGCAAACAGTTTATGCAACAGCATTTGGTGCTTTAAAAGATGCTGATGATGAAGTAGATTTTAGCGATTACTGTATTACCATAAGTAATACTATTGCAGTTAATTTCTTATCTCCAATCACTATTTCTGTAGATACGCAATGCGATGCTAGTAATGGTAACTTTACTTATACCTTTAGTGCAGATGGTGGTTTACCAGAATGTATACCAAGTGAGTCTTACTTAGTTACTGGTGATAACTTTACCGGTGAAGTGGCACCAGGTGAAACACAATCTGTTGGCCCAATATCAGATGGAACAGAGTTTACTATAGATGTTACAGACAGTAATGGCTGTACTGCTACATTCACAGATGAAGTAACTTGCACTAAATTACCAATTACTTTACAAATATTTACTGGTGAAGCAGTAAACCAAGGTAACTTAGTGAAGTGGGTAACTGGTACTGAAATTAATAACAATTATTTTAGTTTAGAAGCTTCTACTAACGGTGTTAATTTTAAAACAATTGCTACTATTGATGGACAAGGAAATACCAACTCACCAACTGCTTACGATTATTTAGATAGAGCAGCTGCAAAGGGTACAACTTACTATCGCTTAGTACAAACTGATAACGATGGTACACAAAGCAAATCTTACGTTATTGATGTTACAAGAGGCGAAGCTGCTTTTAACATTACAGATTTATATCCGATACCAACTTCAGATATAATTACTTTACAATATGTGGCACCAGAACAAAGCAACATTGAAATTGAAGTATTCGATCTTATTGGACAAACTTTAATTCAATACCAACTTACCGCCGATGGTGGTGTAGCGCAAATAGATATTAACGTAGTAGATTTACCTGCTGGTGTTTACTTTATGTCTATTATTTCTGATGCTGACAAAGTAACTCAGAAGTTTGTGATTGAGTAATAACTAATTTAGAATACAGAACTTTATAATATAAAAGCTCTGGCACTTTGTGCCAGAGCTTTTTTTATGCCTATCAAACTATAGTTGTAACTACTCAGTAGAGATCGTCAGATGGTTGCTGTCAGATGTCAGACAAATTCGGTTGAGTGAGGTCAAAAGCGCTCTTTTATACCCAAATTTATGTCTGACGTCTGATAATGAAATGGCCTGACTTCTGAATAGCAAACTATAATTTTTAAATAATCTAAGGGTAATTGAACTAACTCTTACTGTGGCAAAATACCTTATTTTGTTTCCGGTTAATAACCATCATAAAACAAAAAAAATTAGTTGATAGCAGAACTGATTTTTACGTTTTAAGCAATTGCTCAGTTACAAAAGCATAAGGGTAGCGAATGTTTTGCAGGGTAAAATACATTTTAAAAAAATTAATGTACAAAACTGTAAAAATATACTTAGTTAGTACCCTAAAGTTTGTGTAGATGGCTTCAATTTTATTTTTGGGAGCTAACTTACAATTTGAAGTTTGGCATATTTTAAAAGAATACGCTTTTGACCAAATTTTTGAAAGTTTATGGTTGCCATGCGAGCTGGCCCTTCTCCTTCAATTTGCTGAATATTACCATTGCCAAAGCGTTGATGAATTACCTTCATACCAATTTGCAATGTAGCAGGGTTGTCGGCTTTAAAGTCTTTAATATCGCGGGCAGTATTATTTTTCTTTGGCGCGTTAGGTTTACTAAATTGTTTGGAGAAATTGAAACGCTGTTGAACCGGGCTTTCCCAACTGGTTTTTATGTTGGGTTTGCTACTTGAAGTGCTTACTGCCTCTAAATCAAATATTGAAATATCGTCAACAAAACGGCTGGGTTCGCAATACTGCAAGTTGCCATAACGATAGCGCATATTGGCATAAGAAAGATATAATTGTTTTTCAGCACGTGTACAGGCAACATAAAATAGCCTGCGTTCTTCCTCTAAATCTTCTCTGCTATTAAGTGATAGCATTGATGGAAAAAGATTTTCTTCTAAACCTACTACAAAAACTACTTTAAACTCTAAGCCTTTTGCAGCGTGAATAGTCATTAGTTTAACAGTATCGAGTTCTTTATCGTCGGTACCAGTATCGGTTAGTAAACTTACTTGTTGTAAATAAGCACCTAAGTTATTTTTGTCGTTAACTTCTTCTTGCAATTGCTCGTTAGAGTTGGTATCTCTAAACTCGCTAATACTGTTAAGTAATTCTTGCAAATTTTCGTAACGGCTTAATCCTTCAACCGATTTATCGTTATGTAATTCGGTGAACATTTTTGTGGATTTGCCAATATGATGTGCTAAATCGTATGCGTTTTTTTTATCCATTAATGAGCGAAAGCTTTTTAGCATAACAGCAAAATTATCAAACGCTTCACAAATTCGAGGGCTAAGTTTATATAAACTGGCATTGCTAACAATATCCCACATGGTTCTACCAGTTTCGTTAGCTATAAGTGTTACTTTGTTTAGTGAAGTTTCTCCAATGCCTCGCTTTGGATAATTAATCACCCTACGCAATGCTTCTTCGTCATTATGATTAACTGTAAGCCTAAGGTAGGCTATAAAATCTTTAATTTCTTTACGTTGATAAAACGATAAGCCACCATAAATTTTATAGGCAATATTTAATCGGCGCAAGGCTTCCTCAAAAGAACGAGATTGAGCATTGGTTCGATATAGAATAGCACAATCGCTGTTTTTATAGTGCTCACGCAATTTTAGTAATTGTAAAATATCAGCTATAATGCGGCCTTCATCGTTATCGCTGGCGGCTTTAATTAACTTAGCTTTATGGCCATCGGTGTTGTCAGTCCAAATTTCTTTGGGTAATTGTAATTTGTTTTTAGTTATAATTTGGTTGGCTATTTTTACAATATTTTTTGTTGAGCGATAGTTCTGCTCTAACTTAAAGGTTTTTACTTCAGGATAATCTTTTTCAAAATTTAGTATATTTTGAATGTTAGCGCCCCTAAAGCCATAAATACTTTGTGCATCATCGCCCACTACAGCAATGTTTTGAAATACATCGGCCAGCAACTTTATAATAATGTATTGCGCATAATTGGTATCTTGATATTCATCAACCATTATATACTTAAACTTATGTTGATACTTATACAATAAATCAGGATGTTGAGAAAGCAACTGGTACATATTTAAAATAAGATCATCAAAATCCATAGCACCCGACTCAAACAAACGCTTGCTGTAGGTTCGGTATAAACTTCCTATTTTTGGTCTGCGATTGCTTTCATCTTCGGCAGTTAAGTTAAAGTTTTGATTATACTCAACAGGTGTGATTAAGCTATTTTTGGCGTTTGAAATACGGCCATACACAATGTTGGGCTTGTATAACTTGTCGTTTAGGTTTTCTTCTTTAACAATTCGTTTTATTAGGCTTTTACTATCGGTAGTATCGTATATACTAAAATTACTTGGGTAGCCCAACCTTCCTGCTTCTGCTCGTAAAATGCGTGCAAAAACCGAGTGGAAGGTTCCCATCCAAACACTACGAGCCTCGCTACCAATTATATGGTTAATCCGTTCGCGCATTTCGCCGGCTGCTTTGTTAGTAAAGGTTAAGGCTAATATATGAAAAGGATCAACTCCTTGGCTTATCATATAGGCAATACGGAAGGTTAGCACTCTTGTTTTGCCAGAGCCAGGCCCGGCAATAACCATTACAGGCCCATCAATTTGTTGGGCAGCTTGCTGTTGTATTTCGTTTAATTCGGTACTTAAATCCAATTATTATGTAGTATAATTTCTTTGGCCATAAAGGTAAATGTTTCAAGTTACTTTAAACAAAAAGTTTACTAACCAAGCATATAAATTTTTTTGTAGCTGTTAATGGTTTTGAGTAGTGGTTGTGCTAATAGCTAGTTTTAGAGTATACGCATTGTGTTATAGCGAGAATTTTTAATTCTTATAAAAATCGAATAGTACTATTATACCACTTCTGAGTTTCTTAAAAAGAAAAAAATCATCTAAAACTTAAATCCTACACCAAGCACAACGTTTCTACCCAACTCATCGGCGAAAAAACGTTGTAGGTTGAGATAATTGCGATAACTGGTATTAAAAAGGTTGTCTACTTTTAAAGTAAAATGCCAACGTGTTTTGATCATCTGCAAATCTGCTGCAGCTTTAAAATTAATTAAGTTATAAGCTGCTGGTGGTGGTGTAAAATCTATTTCTTTTGGGTAATTGGTTTGCTCAAACGTATAATTGTCTTCAATACTTAGTGTTACGTTTTCTAATTGTTGCGAAAATATTTTGATAGGTTGAAAAAACTCATATTGAATAGTTGCAGCAATATTGTTTGGCGGCATATAAATTAATGGCAAATTTCTACTTAAATCATCACCTTTTAAATAGCTATACGTAAAATTAGCTTTTAAGCTTTCAGATATTTTTAGCTGAGCCGAAAAATCTAAACCATAAATTTGAGCATCGGTTTGTAAATGTTTATAAAAGAAAGATCCGCCATCAATTGTAAGGCGAAAGCCTCTTGGCTCATAATAAATGTAGTTGTCAAAGTGTTGATAATAGAGCAAAACTTCGAGGTTTAGTAATTGGGCAAAATTCGATTTTAAGCCTAATGTAGTTTTTACAGATTGCTCTGAAACCAAATTGTTTGTACCTTCTATAATACCACTAATACCTGGAACCCTGCCAAAAATATACAATTCGTTTACAGCGGGGTTGCGGGTAGCGTAGCCAATATTAAATGAAGCATTAAAGTTTTCCAAAATCTGCTGTTTCCAACCAAAAGATCCGCTAAAATTATTAAAGTTGTTTTGCTCCTTAAATACTTGTTTTGGTCGTGCAATTGTTAAGCCTGCAACATTCTGCAATACATTATCATACCGTAAGCCAAGCTCTAATTCAGTATTATTAAAGCCTTTGTTTAACAAAGCGAATAAGCCACTTTCGTATGCTAAATAATTGGGTATTATTAAAGCTGCTCTTACACTTTTGTTATCAATAATATTAAGCTGCGCACCTGTTTTAACAGTAAAATCATCTGAAAATTGATGTTTATATTTACCTTCAATTAACCAAGCAAATTGTTTTAAGTTTATAATTGGTATGTGGCTATCTCCGCCTCTTCTAATATCAAATTCTTTACGGCGATTAAGTTGGCCAGTAAGGGTAATAGCTAACTGGTTTTTATTGGTAAAAGAATATTTACTATTTAATTTTATTAGATGATGGTTTACCTGTTGCCTTGGAGGGTTGATTGTAGTTGTAAATTCAGTTATATACGGAACTTCACGATCAATTGAATTTTGCAAATCGACAAAGTTGTTTGCATGCGATGGAAGTAATATCGCAATATCGGTATTATAAGTGCTACCATAAAAATTTACAAACCATTTCTCAGTAATATTTTTTTCTAACTGTAACGCTAAATTTGCTTCTTGTGCACCTGTGTTGGTTAAAAAATAGTTCGGAGTTTTTTGATCGAACCTTTTCTTTAAAGTTCCGCTAAGCCGCCACGCAATTTTTGAGTGATGTTGCTCCATTTTTAAATGTAAACCATTTCCTAGGCCGTTACTTTCAAAAAAATATTTTCCTTCTCCATGCAAATGGGGTTCATTAGGTATTTTAGATGGTTTAAGTAACACAACGCCACCAAGTTTACTGCCAGGGTAAGCCAATGCAGCAGTACCTTTTATTACTTGTATATTATTGGCAGAAAGTGGATCAATTTCTGGGCTATGATCAAAACCCCATTGTTGCCCAGCTTGAGGAACTTCATTATTTAATATAGTAATTCGGTTAGCAAACAAACCGTGTATTATTGGCTTTGCATTTCCACCACCACTTTTTAAAGCGCTCACTCCCGATACTTTGGTAAGCAGGCTACCAAGGTTTAGGTCATTATTATCAGTAATCGTTTTTATATTAATAGTTTCAAAACTTTGAAGTGTTTTTTCAACTGTCCTTTCTCCTTTAACAATAATGTCATTTATTTTGTGTTTGGAGTGATCCATATACAACACCAAAGCGGTATCACTAGCTAAATCAACATGTACAAACTGGGTAGTACAACCAATATGACTAACTACCAAATGCAGGTGACCTGCACAAAGGTTGCTAATTTTAAAAATTCCCGAGCCGTCTGTACTAACACCTCGAGAATTTTCTTTAATATAAATATTTACAAATTCTAATGTTTCACCATTACCTGCATCTTTTACAATACCAGCTAACTTTAGGTCACAATTTTGAGCTAAAGCAACGCATAAATTGGAAAAGCATAAAATTATAAATACAAATTTATTCAACAACAATATTGAAAGTTACTTGTAGGTCAGTTGAACCGCCAGCGTTATCAATACTGCCTTCTTTTACGCCACTTGCTGTTTTTTCTGGTTCATGAAGCAAGGTAATGGTAATAGTACCAGCCCCAGCAACACCAGTTTTTAGTGAAGTTTCTAAACCTAATGGGTTGCCATTTTCATCTGCATCATTATAAGTCACCTCAACATCACTTAAAGAGCTATTGAAAAAGAATTGATGTTCCTCCGCTTCTTCTTTAACCTCTTCACTAACATTATGTGCCGGATCTTCATCTTCGTTTAACAAGCTAGCAATACCAGCATAAGTAGTATTAGTTTTCAAACTACCCGTAACAGATTGTTTCGGTTCTTCACCGCCGTCTCCATCCAAATCTTGAAAATATAAAATTACAGGAGGCGAATCGTCTGTTGGTGTTAGCGTATAAGTAAAAGTAGTAATTAGTTCTTCTTCATGATCATGATCATGCGGTTCTGGATCATCAGGATTACACCCAAATGAAATAACTAATATTGTGGCTGCTAATAAATTTAATAATTTTTTTGTGAACATACTATTTGTTTAATTTTTTTTAAGGTGCAAATATATAACGCTTTTTGCAACATTGTTGCATTTGTTTTGTTTTTATTTTATTATCTCTCCCACCACAAAACAACTTCCTGTAATTAATACCAAGTCTTCTTCTAAAGCTTTTTCAATAGCAGTTTCTTTTGCTTTACTTACACTTGCACAAGTTTCACCATTTAAATTGAAGTTTTCTGCTTGCTGTTTTAATTGCTGTGCATCCATTGCTCGTAAAAAATTGGGACTACAAAAATAGTAGTTGGCATTTTTAGGTAATAGTTTTAATACTTCATCTATATCCTTATCCTTCATCATACCCAAAACAATATGCAGCTTATTGTAATTATAGTTGCTTAATGTTTTTAATGCTGCGTTTACCCCTGCTTTGTTGTGCGCACTATCAGCAATTACTATTGGTTTATTTTGCAAGCACATCCATTTACCTAACATTTTGGTATTGGCTTTAATGTTTCGCAATGCTTTTTGTAAGCTGTTTTTATCAATAGTTAAGTTGTACTTATTAATGTATACATCAGCAGAAGCCAAGGCAGTAGTTAAGTTTTTCATTTGGTAAGATGCCTTTAAATCTGTTTCAAATGTTATGCTTTCTTTTCTTTTTTGGTAAGATGCTTTATATACGCATTTATCAATTTCATTGGTAGTAGTAAGTTTTTCTAAACACAATACTTCATTAGCATAAACAATTGCAGCACCAACCGCTTTACTTTTGTCAACAAAAACTTGTTTCACTTCTTCTTGAAATTCCCCAATAACTACTGGCACATTTGGTTTTATGATGCCTGCTTTTTCGCCAGCAATTTCTTGCAAAGTGTTGCCCAACATACTTTGATGATCGAAACCAATATTGGTAATTACCGAAAGTTGTGGCCTAATAATGTTGGTAGAATCTAATCGGCCACCTAAGCCGGTTTCAATAATAGCAATATCAACTTGTTGCTGTTGAAAATGCCAGAAAGCCATAGCAGCCGTAATCTCAAAAAAAGAAGCGTTATTTTGTTCAAATAAGATTTTATTTTTCGTTACAAATTTAACTACTTCATTTTTAGAAATGTACTCCCCGTTAATTTTTATCCGTTCTCTAAAATTAACATAATGTGGTGAAGTGAACGTACCTGTTTTATAACCTGCTGCTATAAAAATGGCACTTAAAATATGCGTTACCGAACCTTTACCATTAGTGCCAGCAACGTGTATGCTTTTAAACTTTTCTTGAGGATTATCTAAGGCTTCGCACAAAGCTTCAATATTATGTAAACCATATTTTATTGCCTTTGCACCATATTTTTTATAGCTCGGAAACTGTTGAAACAAATAATCAATAACAGCACTATATTTCATTTTAACTATTGCACTTTAAACACATAAGTAATAGTACCCACCTGTTCTGCAGCTGCATTTGGTTCGGCATTAAACTTTGCTTTTTTAGCAGAGCGGATGGCTTTTTGCACCAAATAATCATCACTTGTAGTAGAGCCTTTTATTTGGTGACTGGCACTTATAACGTTTCCATTTCTATCAACCTTAATACGTATTACAACGGTACCTCGTTTCTGCGAATCATCTTGTATGGTTGGTTTCTTCGTTATATTTCTACCAGAAAGATTATAAGAAAAACCTTTATTGCCCAAGCCCGTACTTTTATCGCCAATCATATTGGTGGCATTAATGTCACCATTTGTTGCCCCTTGATCGCCGCTACCAGTTTTGTCGCCTTGGCTATCGCTATCGTTTCCACTATCGGCTTTGTTGCCACCTTTAAAAAAATTGTCAACGTTGGCCATTTCACCAGCTCGGCGTTCGGCCTCTACTCTTTCAGCTGCTGCTTTGGCTGCTGCTATACGTTCTGCTTCTATGCGTTCGGCTTCTACTCTTTCAGCTTCTTCCTTTTCTTTTGCAATGCGTTCTGCCTCCGCCCGTTCCTTTTCTATTTGCTCTGCTTTTTCTTTTGCAATCCGTTCTTCCTCTAATCGTTCTTTTTCAATTTTTTCTTTTGCTAAGCGTTCCCGCTCAATGCGTGCTGCTTTCTTTTTTTCTACTTCTTTTTGCGCTGTTTCTTTTCTTTCTGCTTCCGCTTTGGCATATTCTTCTTTCTCTATACGTTTTTTCTCTGCTTCTTCTCGTTCTAATTTTTCTTTTACTATTCGTTCTTCCTCTAAGCGTTCTTTTTCTTGGGCTTCTTTTCGCTTGCGTTCTTCTTCTTTCTTTTTTAGTGCAATACTTTCTGCTAATTTCGAAGTCATTAGTTCTTCCTCTGTCGGTTCTACTTTAGCAGGTTTAGTTTCTGCTGGCGGTGGCGGTGGCGGTTCAGCCTCTACAATTGGTTCTGGTTCAACAATTGGCTTAGGCTCTGGTTTCACAACTGGTTTAGGCGTCACAATTGGTTCAGGTTTTGGCGGTTTTGCTTTGGTTTTTGGTGCTTCTACTTTTTTTGATGGCGCTTCCACTTTTTTAGGTTGCACGCTACCAGCTGCCTCCTTTACCGTTCCAAAGTTGATTAAAATACCTTCTTCTTCGGGCTTTGGTTCTTGTGCTTGTAAGCCAGCAAAAATAAATATCAATAGCAAAAACAAGTGGTAAATAATAGTAGCTACTTTACCTCTGCGGTCGTTTACCTTTTCTTTATATTCTTGTTCTGCCATTGTTATGCTGTTAATTTTTTTGGTAAGATGGCTTATTTGCTGATCTGTTTAGTAGCCAAAATCATTTTCAACCCCAAATCGTTTGCTACATTCATTACCTGTACCAAGTTATCTACTGGTACACTTTTGTCGGCATTTAAAACTATGGTAGCATCATCAATCTCATTAAATTTTTCTTTTAAACTCTCTTTCAATTCGCCAAGGGTAACGCTTTCTTTATCCAAATAATATTTTAACTCTTTAGTAATAGAAACAGAAACCGTTTGTTTAGCTAATGTTTGACTGTTAGAACTTGGCAACAGCAACTTTAGCGCATTTGGGCTAACCAAAGTTGAAGTTAGCATAAAAAAGATCAGCAACAGAAAAATAATATCTGTTAATGATGACATATTGAAGTTAGGAGAAACTTTATTTCGTGGTTTTAATGCCATATATTTTTATGCAGGTTCGTTTAATAAATCAATAAAATCAACTGAAGTGGCTTCCATTTTATGCACTACATTTTCTACCATAGTTACTAAATAGTTATAGCCCAAAAATGCAATAATACCAACAGTAAGCCCAGCCGCAGTAGTTACCATTGCCTGATAAATACCGCCTGCCAACATGCCTGGGTCAATATTATTACCTGCGTTGCTCATTTCAAAAAAGGCTTGTATCATACCTAAAACAGTACCCAAAAAGCCAATCATTGGCGCAGCACCCGAAATGGTTGCCATAATATGCAAGCGTTTTTCCAATCGATATAATTCTAATTTACCAACGTTTTCTATAGCTACATCAATATTTTTGAGTGGTTTGCCCAACCGTTGTATTCCTTTTTCAACCATTCTTGCAATTGGGCTGTCGGTTTCTTCGCATAAGCTTTTAGCTGCTGGTATATTGCCGCTTACCACATAATCTCGAATACTGTTCATAAAACTTTGTGGTGTTTTTTGTGCGTTTTTTATAGTATAAAAGCGTTCAACAAAAATGTAAACCGCTATAATGGACATTAATACTATTGGAACCATTACTGGGCCACCTTTCCATAAAACTTCAAATACCGAAAGGCTTTCTGCTCCACTTGCAACTGCGGTAGTATCGGCTACTGCCTGAAAAAATATCATCATATAATTAGTTAATAATAAAGGTTAGAACGACATTAAATTTGGGTTTATTATTTTATAGTACAAATATACTATTTAACAATTTTAATAAGACGGGTTTGAGTAGGTTTTGTTTAAAAAGAGGGAAATTAATATCAACCTTTGCAACCTTATAAAAGTTTTATCTTAAAAGTATTGCTATCAATTTTCTCAAGCTGAAGAATAATTGAGTTACTCTATTTCTGCTTTAAGAATTTAAAAAAAAAGTACCTTGCTGCATTAACCAAGGCACTTTTTATATTTAAAACAATAAGCCTATTTCTTTTAGGCCTTCTTGAAAAGATTCTGAAGCTTTAGAAAAAGCACTTATTTATTGTAGGCATTTAACATCCAATGTTGTGTTTCAGTTCTTGTTAAAAATTTGGTAAGCATATCGGTTGTAGCAATATCTCCAATTTCGCTTGCAGTTTCGTAAGCATCCATTAAATAAGAGATAAGCATATCCAGATCATTTAAAATTTCGGTTACCATTTTATCAGATGGATAATCATTATCACATTCCTTAATTTCCGCTATTTCTAAATATTTTTGAAGTGTGCTATGAGGTTTTTTACCAAATACTCTAATTCTTTCTGCAATTTCGTCAATTTGAATTTTTACTTCATTGTATTCTTTTTCAAACAATTCGTGCAACTCAAAAAAAACATCGCCTTCTACATTCCAATGAAAGTTTCTAAGTTTTTGATAATGAATTTGGTAGTTTGATAATAGAATATTTAACGAATCTACAATTGATTGGGCTTCTTCGCTTTCAAACCCAAGTTCTTTAAAATTTTTCATATTTATTTTATATATTTGTTATTTTTAGGCATTAATTATTGTAATTTTATAGCTGTTATTTTTAGATGCGTTAAATTTATTACATTTTTTGATAATACACATTTTTTTACTGGCCTCTTTTTCAGCTTTAAAACCTCGCACCTCGGTGGGGTAAATTGATTCTGCGGTACGTAATTTGTGATATCATTTTGAAAATTGAATATCGAATACTAAATATAGAATCTCAAAAACGCAACTAAAAAACCATAATATAGCGAAATATTAGATAAATAAAGGCTTCCAAAAGTTTGGAAAGCCTTTATTAATTCACTTATTTAAGTGAATGAAATTCGTTAAATCAAATATATTCACTTTTGGTGGCATTCCTATTATTCACAACTATATTTTAGAAAAAAAGTTAATCGGGTTGATTACCCAACACTTAGGAAAACGCAGCGGCAATGCCCTTTATCAATTTTCAGATATGATTTTAGTAAAAATATATACCTGTTTTATTGGTGGGCAATGTGCAGAAAACATTAACTATATTAATAAAGGGTTGGTGAATATGAAAGACTACAAAGTTAGTAGTGCCAATACTATTTTGAGGTTGCAGAAACAGTTAAGCTGTAAAAATGAGCTGGTAGAAAGCACCTCGGGTAAACAGTATAAATTTAATGCCAATGAAAAACCAAACCGATTGTTGATTAACATAATTCTATTTTTAGGTTTACTAAAACCGCGCGAAGGCTATACCTTAGATTTTGATCATCAATTAATGGTTTGCCAAAAAGCCGAAGCCAGCCATAGCTACAAAATTAAAAAAGGCTTCTTTCCTAGCTTTGCCACTATAAATAGTTTGCCAGTATTTTGAGCAGTAAGAGATTTGAGAATGATAAAAGTAAAACAAAAAGTATCTGGTTGTTTTAGGCAACCAGAGTATGCACAAATATTTGCCAGAATAAGAAGCTATATTACTATACTAAAGAAAAACAGACTTAAACACTATTACAGAAAATCAAATATTAAACTGGCAAAGAATGCTTAATTATAGACCAAGAAAAAAACTTAATTTTAAAAAACCGATCTAAATATTTAAAACTCAAAAAGTGAACTTTATTAATTGAATTCAGCGTATAATCAAAATCAGTTTCGAAAAAAATATTTACTAAATTTTAATAAAAGTTAAAAAGATACTAAATAGATAACAGTTGGTTTTATATTGAAACTCTTTTTTTAAGACTGCGTATTTCAGTACTATAAAGATTGTTTGTTAAAATATTTTTTAATTTTTAATTATTTTTCAATGATGTATACCAAGTTTTTTTCCATTTTATTTGTTTTCTTAATTTCGATGAGTGTTGTAAATGCGAAAATCGTTATTTTAATTGACGGAATTGACAATGGACGTTTAGACAGTAAAACGGTTTCATTTAGTTACGAGTCAAAAACTACTTCGCAAACTGTAGTTGTACTTTCAATTAAAAATACTAACAAAAGTTTTGTTAAAGAGATTACTCTAGTACCTGCTATCTCTAGTAATGCTACAACTACTTTAAGTAGTGGGAGGTACATTCTTAATGCTTTCAATGTTGCTACCGGAAAATCCGAAACCACTTACTTTACCGTTCCTTAAAACGTGTTTAAAATATTCAACAAAAAAATCTTGGCAAGTATTTGTCAGGATTTTTTTATATTGTACACCCAATATAATACAACATGGCAACACTAATTAAAGGCGGAAAAGTAGTAACTGCCGCCGATGAATTTTTTGCAGATATATATATAGAGAATGATAAAATTGCTGCAATAGGCAAAAACTTACCCTACAAAGCTGAAAAGATAATTAATGCCAAAAGCAGATTGATTTTTCCTGGAGGCATAGATCCGCATGTGCATTTAGATATGCCTTTTATGGGTACTTCTTCAAGTGATGATTACGAAACCGGTACCAGAGCGGCTTTATTTGGAGGCACTACTATGGTAATAGATTTTATTTTACAAACCCAGGGCGATACTTTAAAAAATGCTTTAAAAATTTGGCAAAAAAAATCAGAAAATAAAGCATTAGCAGATTACAGTTACCATATGGCGGTAACAGATTATAATAAAAAAACCGAAAAAGAAGTAATTGAATTTATCAAAAATGAAGGAATTACTTCTTTTAAAACCTTTATGGCCTACAAAGGTGCTTTAATGATTGATGATGGCCAAATGGTAGGTTTAATGAAAACCGTAAAGAAACACGGAGGTTTGGTAACAGTACACGCTACCAACGGCGATATGATTGATGCTTTAATTGATAAACACAGATCAGAAAAAAAACTTTCGCCACTTTACCATTATTTATCCCAGCCCGAAGTAACCGAAGCAGAAGCTACCAGGCGTTTTAGTGATATGTTACAATATGCAGATTGTACAGGCTATGTTGTTCATATGACTTGTGAAGGCGCATTAAATGCTATAAGAGATGCAACCAAACGTAACCAAAAAGTATTGGTTGAAACCTGTACACAATATTTAGTGTTAGATGCTAGCTTATATAAAAAAAAAGATGGCGCAAAATGGGTAATGAGCCCGCCATTGCGTGAAAAGAAAGATCAAGCTGCTTTGTGGGCAGGCATCAATCAAGGTTTAGTACAAGTAGTTGGTACAGATCATTGCCCTTTTACGTGGAAACAAAAACAAATGGGAGCTAAAGATTTTTCGAAAATACCAAATGGGCATCCAGCTATTGAACACCGCATGGAACTACTTTTTTCTGAAGGCGTAAAAAAAGGTAAAATATCACTACAAAAATATGTAGAACTAACTTCTGCAAATGCAGCAAAAATATTTGGCATGTATCCACAAAAGGGAAGTATAGCTATTGGTGCAGATGCAGATATTGCCATAATGAACCCTAGTAAAAAACATAAACTCTCAAAAAAAACGCATCATATGAATGTAGACTACTCTGCCTACGAAGGCTTTGCATTAACAGGTAAAATTGAAACCGTATTGTTGCGTGGCAAAGTTGCTATAGAAAATAACAAGTGCTTGCTATCACCTGGTTTTGGTAAATTTGTTAAAAGAGGAAAACCTCAAATGGTATAGTTTATTTATAAGATGAGAAATGTAGCTATTTTATTGTTTGATGATGTTGAAGTGTTGGATTTTGCTGGCCCTTTTGAGGTGTTTTCTGTTACGGCGGAGCTAAATAATTACAACTTACTAAATGTGTTTACCGTTGCTGAACAACAAGCAAACATAATTGCTAAAAATGGCTTAACTGTGCTTCCAAAATTTAGTATTAGCAATACACCAAAAATTGATGTTTTGGTTATACCAGGTGGCGACGGAGCGAAAAAATTATTAGATAATGAAGTTATTTTAAACTGGATAAATACCATTCATAAAAGCACAGAAATTACAATGAGCGTATGTTCGGGTGCTACCATATTAGGTAAATTAGGTTTGCTAAATGGGCAGCCTTACTGCACACATCATCAAGTTTATGAAAGAATGGGAAAGCTGGCTTCTACTGCTATGGCACAAAAAGACAAACGCTATGTTGCTGCTGGTAAAGTTTATACTTCGGGCGGTATTAGTGCTGGTATAGATTTATCTTTTCATTTAGTAGCACAATTTTTTGGTAAAGCCGTAGCTCAAAAAACTGCACAATATATGGAGTATAGGCTTAGTTAAAATAAACACCAGTTGCCTCAAAAGCAATTTCAACTTTTGGCTCAGTTATTTTGTTTATCTCTGCTTGCGGTAAACCTTCATCTTCTGCATAGTGTTGCAACATTTCAACAGAAGTAGTGTCTTGATAAGCTTTGCCCTTAAAGGTTACGGTTTGGTTATGGCAGTCCATTGGCATAAAAAAAGCATAATCTTTAAAAGTTACCCGCATTGCTTCGCCAGTTGGGTTTTTAATTGTCATCCAGCAGCCTTTTTTTAAGCAAACATTCTCAACCTCTCCTTTTACTGTTGTATTTAAAGCAGCTGTTTTTTTCATTTTGCTGTATAGCTTTTCAACAGTTAAAGTTTTATCTTCTACATTAAATGCCTCACCATAAAAAGTGATGGCGTCGCCAGTTGTTTTGTTTACTTTTGTAGTAGATATTTGTTTGCTGTTACAAGCTACAATTGCAATTATGCTTATAGTGGCTAAAAATAAAAATGCGCTCCTCATTTTTTATACTTTTAATACAAATATAAAACTTCATTAACTTTAAACACTATACACTTGCAATTTTTTTTAGTCAAAACTTCATAATAAAAACTTTTTTGCTACATTAAATCGTTAATTTTCAATAGCTTTGTATAGTAATATATTTGTATTTCAAGTTATAGTTATGTGTTAATATAATTATTTCTTCAGTAGATTTTTAAAATAAAGAAAACAAATTTTTTTTTTTAATGTTATTTATAATTTACTGAAAATTTAGTTTTTCACTAAAATTAGTGGTTTTTTGAAAAAGGCTATTATACATTTCCTTTTTATATATGAATCATAAAAGTGCACGACAAAAATTGAATAATGCCAATATCATCTTTGTTTTGTGAATTTAAAAATACGTTAGATAGGAATGATAGCCCAAGTTTGAATATACTTTTTGCTTTTCTGCTGTGCTTTTTTATTTTAATTGGTATGTAAGACTAAAAAAACAAGTATTAGGCACTATTTTTAATCTAATTAATTCATACCTTTGCAGATCGTTTTTTGAAATTATGGCCATCAACAAGTATTCTTACGAAATAGCATTTTTTGGGCTTAGCGCAGGAGTTCATCAATTTAATTATAAATTAGATAACGCTTTCTTTGAGCAATTTAACAAATCACCAGTAAAAAACGCAAAAATTGAGGTTCTTTTATTTTTTGATAAAAAAAACAACTTTTTTGAATTGACTTTTAAACTGGATGGTTGGATTAATACTTTGTGCGATAGATGCACAGAAGATTATAAGTTAGAGATTATGGACGATCATAAATTGTTTGTAAAATTGGAAGACTATCAACAAGCTCAAAATACTAATGAAGACATTATTTACATTAACAGAAATGAAACACACTTAAACGTTACCCAGTTTTTGTATGAATTTACTGTTTTAAGTATGCCGATTAAAAAATCTTGCAATCTTAACAAAAATGGCCTGCCAGAATGCGGAAAAGATTTTGGAAAATATTTAACCAGCCCGAAAGTTATTGAAAAACCACCAATAGATCCTAGATGGGAGGCTCTAAAAAAATTGAACAAGTAATAAATTTTATCATAAAAATAAATAGAAAGTTATGGCACATCCTAAGAGGAAAATATCGAAAACTAGAAGAGATAAAAGAAGAACACATTACAAAACAACTGCGCCAAATGTAGTTACCTGTAACGTAACTGGTGAGTCGCATTTATGGCATAGAGCTTATGTAGTTGAAGGTAATTTATTTTACAAAGGCAAAATGTTAGTAGAAAATTTTGCTAAAATTTAGAGCAATTTAAATTATAAAATTTATATTTTAAATGAAAACTTTAGCTGCCATTACCGGTGTACATGGTTATTTGCCTGAATTTAGGTTAACTAATAATATGCTTGAGAAAATGGTAGATACTAACAATGAGTGGATTGTTAGCAGAACCGGTATAAAGGAGCGTAGAATTTTAAAAGGTGAAGGTAAGGGCACTTCTGTAATGGCAGTTGAAGCGGTAAAAGGCCTACTAAAAAAAACAAATTGTACACCAGAATCGGTTGATTTAATAGTTGCTGCTACTACCACTAATGATATGCGTTTTCCTGCATTGGCTAATATTGTTGGCCATAAATGTGGTATGAGCGGTATACCTGGTTTTGATATTTCGGCAGCTTGTAGTGGCTTTTTATATGCAATAAACACCGCTGCCAAGTTTATTGAAAGTGGTGCATATAAAAAAATAATAGTTATTGGTGCTGATAAGATGAGTAGCATTATTAACTACAAAGACCGATCTACTTGCATAATTTTTGGTGATGCCGGTGCTGCTATAATGCTGGAAGCTAACACAGAGGGTTTTGGCCTTGTTGATTGTTATATGGGAAGCGATGGCGGTGGTGAAGAATTTTTACATATAAAAGCAGGTGGTTCTAGAAACCCATTAACAGCCGAACTGATAGATAAAGGTCATCAATATGTTTTTCAAGATGGAGGGCCTGTATTTAAAACAGCAGTTAGCAAAATGGCAGAATCGGTAAAAATTGTAATGGATAGAAATAAACTTACTGCCGATAGTATTAATTGGTTAGTACCACACCAAGCCAACAAACGCATTATTGATGCTACTGCTAAATTTGCCGGACTTGATAGTAGTAAAGTTATGGTAAATATTGAAAAATATGGTAACACTACAGCTGCAACTATTCCACTATGTTTATGGGATTGGGAAGAAAAACTAAAACCTGGCGACGATTTAATATTAGCTGCCTTTGGTGGCGGTTATACTTGGGGAGCGAGTTACCTCAAATGGGCTTATTAAGCTAAGCTTAACTTTCTTTCAGCTCTGCTTAATCATTCAGACTTCAGACCATTTCATTAGACCTCAAACATAATATGGGCGTAAAAGAGTGTTTTTTCTAGTCCAATTCAAATTCTCATTCGTTTGAATATTCTTTATCAGCAGATAATGAAGATTATCTTTTGGATGATAACTTTTATTTTTATGTTGGCAACAATTATTAATGAGCGAGAAAAATAAACATTTTGAATAGAGTGATGCTTGGGTTTTTCTATCACTCTCAAATTATGATAATGACTTTAGTCTAATTGACATATCAAGTATGGCTAAAGCATATTTTGATAATTGGAAAAAGTCAAATAGCAAAAACACACCGCTTAATTAATACAAAATACTTACATTTACTTTTTAGGATAAATTAAACCAATGAATCTGCTGATATACGCAAAGGCAAAAACCAACCGCTTACGCTACACTTGCGAGTTAGTGTTTAACGAATTGTTGGGCATTGATTTCAGCATTACCACCAACTTTCAAGAATTTGGTACCATAGATTTGCCAAAAATAAATTATGGTGATGAAAAATTGAAGAAAGTACCTTTTATAAAGGCACACACTTTATTATTTGATTTTGGTATAAAAGATATTAAATTTGAAGTTGAAAATAAAGGGGAAGTTCCTTTACTTTTTGTAACCGATGATGAGCATTGCGATTTAAAGTTTGATCCTTTTGCTGCCATATTTTATATGGTTAGCAGATATGAAGAATATTTACCTTTTAAAGCTGATAAATTTGGCAGGTTTCCATCTAAAGCATCTATAGCACATAAACATCAATTTTTACAACAACCAGTTGTAAACTTATGGGTTAACCGTATTAAAAATATACTTTCCGCCTATTATCCTAACATAAAATACAAACAACCCAAAGCAAAGCTTAAACTTACTTTTGATATTGATATGGCTTATGCATACCGAAACAAAGGTTTTTTACGCAATGCAGGTAGTATAATTAAAGAAACTAGTCAGTTAAACATACTAAAGTTAAGAGAAAGAATTAGAGTGATTAGCGGTTTATTTCCCGATCCTTTTTATACATTTCCCTATATAATGGAGCAAGTAAAAAAATACCAATTAAAACCGATTTATTTCTTTTTGGTAGGCGAGTATGGTGTTTATGATAAAAATATTTCTTTAGAACAAATGGAGTTTAAAAACTTAATAAAAGAAATGGCAGATGTTGGTGAAATTGGCTTGCACCCATCTTATGCCTCTAATAAAGATAAGAGCAGACTTGATTTAGAACATCAACAACTTGAAGAAGTTATAAAAAAAGCAATTACCAAAAACAGGCAGCATTATTTAATGGTGAAGTTGCCCGTAACTTACGAAAATTTGATTGAATTAGAAATGACAGAAGATCACAGTATGGGTTATGCAGATCAAATTGGTTTTAGAGCAGGTATTGCAAGCCCATTTTATTTTTATAATTTACGGTGGGAAATAAAAACCAAGCTAAAAATTGTTCCGTTTATTATGATGGATGTAACGCTAAAAACTTACCTAAAATATAGTGTGGAAAAAAGTATTGATAAAAGTGCAGATCTGTTTCAAAAAGTAATTAATAATAAGGGTTATTGTTCGGTTATTTGGCATAACAATTCGTTGAGTGAATTAGAAGGCTGGGAAGGTTGGAGAAAGCTGTTTGAAAAACAATTGTCAATAATGTATGAAAATTCAATATCTTAAAAACAACGAAATTGATATTGAATTATGGGATGATTGTGTAAATCAATCTCAAGAGGGTTTCCCTTATGCTTATTCTTTTTATTTAAATATTGTGGCTCCTGGTTTTGAAGCAATAGTACTAAATAATTATGATGCAATTTTACCACTACCAATAAAACAAAAATATGGAATTCAATATGTTTATTTTCCATTATTTTGCCAGCAGTTAGGCATTATATCAAAAACAAAATTAAATGATACAACCGTTGCTGCAATGGTAAATGAAATTCCGTCAAAAATTAAATATATTAATTATTGCGTTACTAATGTATTAGGTGATAAAGGAAATTTCATACCAAAAGACAATTATATAATTAGCTTAAAACCAGCTTATCCTCAACTTTTAGCTAACTATAAATACAATACCCGTCGCCAAATTACACTTGCTTTAAAAAGCATACCTCTAATTGTTTCAAACATTAACGTAAATGCAATACTTAAACTTACGCAACAAACTATTGATCCTAACAAATCTATATTAAGCAAAAACGATTATGTTAGATTAAAAAAACTGTTAGATGTACTTTCTGCTAAAAAAATAGGTAAGGCTATTGGGCTTTTTGATAGCCAAAATGAACTTAGTGCAGTAGTTTATTATCTAAAAACAGAAAAAAGAATAATTAACTTACTTAACGCAAGCACTCCAGCGGCCAAAAAAAAGCGTTGGATGGTTGTTTTAATAAATCACATTATTAAAGAACATAGTAATACAAATTACATTTTCGATTTTGAAGGTTCCAACATACCTTCTGTAGCGAAATTTTTTAGAAATTTTGGTAGCGAGAAAACTGTTTATTATAACTGGCAATGGAATCGTTTACCTTTTCCTTTAAAATACTTTAAATAAAAAAAGACAGTTAAAATAAAGTTCATCATTTATAACTGCCTTATTAATTTTTAAAACTAAATTTTAGTAAATGGTTAATGCTCCATTTCTAAAAACAAGTAATAGGGTTATATTATTTTTTTTTGTTGTCTTTTTCTAAAATGCCTTCTGCCAAAACAGTTACGTTATTATTTAAAACCTCAACAAAACCACCAGTTATTTGCATTAACTGCACATTACCATTGCTGGTAACTTTAACATCGCCGTAAACTAATGCCGAAATTAATGCCGCATGATCTTGTAAAACTTCAAATTTACCAGAAACACCAGGCAGTTGCACTCTTTCTGCAGATCCTTCAAAAACTGTTTGCTCTGGTGTAATAATACTTAACTCCATTGTTTATTTATATTTAATTTTTAGATTACAGATTTTCAGAATATAGATTTTCAGAATATAGATTTTAAGAACACAGATTTTCAGAACACAGACTTTTAGAACACGGATTACAGATTCCTTGATCTATCATCTAAAGGTCTGTTGTCCAAAAGTCTATCATCTAAAAGTCTGTTGTCCAAAAGTCTATCATCTAAAAGTCTATCATCCAAAAGTCTATCATCTAAAAGTCTATCATCTAAAAGTCTATTATCTAAAAGTCTATCATCTAAAAGTCCATCATCTAAAAGTCTGTCATCTATCTTTATCCTACTTCCGCTAATATTTTCTTACCTTTTTCAATAGCATCGTCAATAGTACCAACCAGGTTAAATGCCATTTCTGGATATTCATCTACTTCCCCATCCATAATCATATTAAAGCCTCTTATGGTTTCTTCAATTGGTACTAATATGCCTGGAATACCAGTAAATTGCTCTGCTACGTGAAATGGTTGAGATAAGAAACGTTGTACTTTACGAGCTCTAAAAACCGAAAGCTTATCTTCTTCACTCAGTTCGTCCATACCTAAAATTGCAATTATATCTTGCAGCTCATTATAACGCTGCAGTATTTGCTTTACTCTTTGCGCAGTATTGTAATGTTCTAAGCCTATTACATCTGGGCTCATAATTCTAGAAGTAGAATCTAAAGGATCAATAGCGGGATAAATACCCAATGAAGATAATTTTCTACTTAATACGGTAGTAGCATCTAAGTGAGCAAAAGTAGTAGCAGGAGCTGGATCTGTTAAATCATCGGCAGGTACGTAAACCGCTTGCACAGAAGTAATAGAACCTCTTTTTGTAGAGGTAATACGTTCTTGCATTAAACCCATTTCGGTTGCCAGAGTTGGTTGGTAGCCCACCGCCGAAGGCATACGACCTAATAAGGCAGAAACCTCAGAACCTGCTTGTGTAAAACGGAAAATATTATCAATAAAAAATAAAATATCTTTACCGCCAGCAGAGCTATCATCACCATCACGGAAATACTCGGCTACCGAAAGGCCACTTAAAGCAACTCTTGCACGTGCGCCTGGTGGCTCGTTCATTTGGCCAAAAACTAAAGTGGCTTTACTGTCTTTAAGTGCTGTTTTATCTACTTTACTTAAATCCCAGCCGCCAGCTTCCATACTATGTTTAAACTCTTCACCGTAATTGATTACATCCGACTCTAAAAATTCTCTTAATAAATCGTTTCCTTCTCTTGTGCGTTCTCCAACTCCGGCAAATACCGATAAGCCTTCGTAGGCTTTAGCAATATTATTTACCAGCTCCATAATTAAAACTGTTTTGCCAACACCAGCACCACCAAACAAACCAATTTTACCACCTTTACTGTATGGTTCAATCAAGTCAATAACTTTTATACCAGTAAATAACACTTCCGATTCGGTACTTAAATCGTTAAATTTTGGAGGACTATTGTGTATTGGCCTACCGTTAGCGTTGCTAACTTCGCCAATACCATCAATTGCCTGACCTACCACATTAAACAAGCGGCCTTTAATTTCTTCGCCAATTGGCATTTTTATTGGTGCGCCTGAATCAACAACTGCTGTACCTCTAACTAAACCATCTGTACTATCCATTGCAATTGTTCTTACACTATCTTCTCCTAAGTGCTGCTGGCACTCTAATACTAATTTAGAACCATCTTCCCTTTCAATAGTTAATGCATTTAATATTTGAGGTAACTTTGCCCCTTTGTTACTATCAAAACGAACATCAACTACCGCGCCGATTACTGTTTTTACTGAGCCTGTATTTGCCATTATTTAATTTATTTGTAGAATGGATTTTTCAATTTCGGCTGCAAAGGTAAGGCATATAGCTGAGAAATAACATAATCAGATGCTTTTTTTAATCAGACTTAATTTTTTATTTCGAAAAAAAATAGAGTTTGTATCTTTGTAAAAAAATTAGTTAAAATAGTTCAACTTTTCTTAATCATTCCTCTATCAAACAAGGCAATCGCAAAAAAAATGATTTAAATAATTAGCAAAAAAAATTAGAAGCGAAAAGGTCTTCCCTCGTAGAAATTTTGGTCCCGCCATCCGTTCAAATACCATTTTGCCAACGCTTCAAAGGCCAAACATAAAAATGGTATAACCACTTCTGTCGGGGCTAATTTTTAGAGTGCGCTAAGTCGTATTAAACAACAAAAAAAATACATTTCTAAAAATAATGTTAGATCTTACTACATAATCAGTCATCAAATTTTATGCAATTACCATACTCTATCATTATCTTTTTTCGTGTAACTATTCAGCCAGTTTAGGAAGAAAAGGCTTGTTATCAAAAGCATTTTGAATATTGATTAATATATTCTGATTGTTTTTCTTTAGTGTAGTAATATAACATCTTATTCTGGCAAATATTTGTGCATACTCTGGTTGCCTAAAACAACCAGATACTTTTTGTTTTACCTTTATCATTCCCAAATCTCTTTCTGCCTGATTGTTATCAAAAGGTACTAAAGGTATTGCAATAAATTTCAAAAATAAATGTTTGTGTTTTTCTAAGGCAAATGCCAGTTTTTCTTCTTTGGGAGGCACACTACTATTTTTACTATTCTTTGGGCTTTCGTATTGAGCCAACTTCTCTTTTAGTACATTAACCTCCAATGTTAAATCCCTTATAACTTTTGAAGTTTCTTCCTTGAAAACCTCTAATTCTCTTAATAATGATGATATGATTTGTTTATTTGTCAATACCTTTTAATCTTCACTTTAAAGATCGTTATTTCAAAAGGCTAACAGTAAAATAAAAGCAAGTAGTTATTAATTGTTTAATAACAATTGTGGATAAACAGGCTGATTTTTAAGAAACTATCTTAAATACGGCTGAATAGTTACAAATTTTCTGTAAAATACTTGGAGTATATCCAAAGTATTTTAATTTTTATAATGTGTGAAATTTGTTAGTTGAACTTAGGCACCGTTATTGGCTTTCAATAAATATTGAAAAGTTCAATATACTTTTCATCTTCTAAATTTACTTACTCAATATAGTGTAATGTTAGAATGTGCAACCTTAGTCGTTTTATTTTATGAAGCAATATTAAAAACCACTTTTTAAACCAGCCATATATTTTTTTAGAATAGTCAACTCTTTATCAATCAAATCTTTTACCTCGGCATAGCCTTTCATTTGTATTGTTTTTTCATCAAGTGTGGTAAACTCTTTTATTCTATCCATAAAATTATTGGTGTAATCCTCTAAATGGGCGGCATAAGCTTCGTTTCCTTTTTCGGCAACGTGTTTTTCTAATAGCTCGTTTACTTCTCTAAAATATTTACGCTTGCTAAAAGCCACAAATGCTTCTTTTCGATCTTCGCTGTTAAGGCTTACCCAGTAATCGCTGGTAGGTGTACCTTCTTTAAACGATTTTACATTGTAAGCTTTGCGCCCTTCTTTATTAACAAAACCAAATGCATTACCTAATGCCCAACATAATATAATGTCTTCATCATCACCACTTGGAAACAAATCGAAACCTTTGTCTTCAATGGCTTTCGCCCAATGGCGATCAATATGATAATCATATCTTGCCTGCGGGTTATCATATTTCTGGCGATATGCTTGCATATTAAAAATGGTAAAAGCAGGGCAGGCGGCTTCCATCTTATAAAAATACACCCGATTATTTTCATTAGTTACGGCATAGGTTTTTCGGCCTGGTATGGTTTCTATTAACTCACGGCCATTTTCAACATCAAACAAGGCGCTGTTTTCCTGGTTTTCTATACCTATTAAATAAATGGTTGCAGTATCTAATATGTACGATTTGTTGTAACGCCATAAAGGTTCTGCCCGTCTATCTAAATCTTTAATAATTTGTCTTCTGCGTTCAACCGGCAAGTTTCGCAATACACTATCTAAATTATTTTGCAAAAAGCTTTTAGCTTGTGTTGTAGCAGTAGTATAGTTAAGCAGTAAATTCTCTAATTCTTCAATTTTAATTTCGGGCCAGGTATAAACAGGCATCTCTTTTTCATTAATAGTATTTACAAAATCATTAAAACTTACATCTTCTGGTTTGGGGCTGGTTTTGTCAAAATAATCTTCGTGTAAATTTATAATAAATGGCTTTTGATTGCCTCGTGCATTTTCTTTGCGTTGCACAAACTCTTCAAAGCTTCTTATTACACTATGCAAATCTTTGTGTAGACTTTCAAATTTCAGTTTCTTTTCTTCTACAAATTGAATAATGCGGCTGTAGAAATAATAAGCTTTATCCCGTCTTCTAATTTCGTGCACTATAGTGGCTTCGCGGCGCACTTCGTTATAATAATCTTCGGCAGCCAGTTGAATGTTGTTTTTTCGTTTCATAAAAAACGATTCTTCTGCCTCTTCAATATCGGCAATAAAATTTTTGTAGCTGCCTACTATCTTTTCTCGCTGTTGTAAAAATCTTTTCCGTTCAATTTCCATTTCCGATTTACACACATCCATTATACCCAAAAAGGTTTCTACAAAATTTTGCGAATAGCTTAAACCATTTTCACGATTTAGCACCTCATTAAAATGTGCTTCAATTAATGCCAGTTTATCGGTTAATAGTGTTTCTACTTTTGTTGTGGCTTCTTTTTCTGCTATATCAGTAATTACATTAATATAGTTACTGGCAAGAGTTTGTATTTCTACTGATGCGCCTTTTCCAATTTCTGTTAAGCTTTCGGGCGCTCGGTTGGTGGTACGTGGCAAAATAGCATCAACTACATCATCGACTTCATTGTTTTCACGTATTTTCCATTGGTCAATTTTATCATTTACTTCGTTGGTAAGGCTTTCTACTGTGCCCGTCATTCTATTAATAATACTTAAAGCTAGTTTGCGAGCATAAATTTCTGAAAGTATTGCTCCATCATAAAATAATTCACTAATACCAAAACTGGTGTAATGTGGCGCTTTGTTTTCTACTTTTAAAAAATCATCAATTTGTTTACCCAAATTATCCCAAGTGCTATCACCTTTTTCGGCGATAATACCAGTTGAAAGAAACAAGCCTGTACCAATAAAGTTTTGCAAATCACTTGTTTCGGTATAAGCATCGTTGTTGTTATTGGTGTTGTTTATAGTAAAAATAATGTCGTACGGATGCCCATCAATTGGTACTAATTGTTGGCGACCATAATCAATTTTAGTACCGCTTAAATTGCCATCCATTATAAAATCGAGTTCTTTAAAAGATGCATAACAGTTGGGTTCAACATTACGGGTGCCAGAGTATTGTTTAAAAATATCGGGCATTAACAGATAAGCAATTATACGATCTTGGTTGGTTAGTTCGCCAGTATTTTTTATAATATATGGAATATCAATAAAAGTGCCAGCACCTGTGCCACCAGAGGTTGAGCATACAACTGATATTTGCAAATCGTTGCCAGATACGTCAAACTTATCATCGTAGCCTACCGAATATTTTTTGAGTTGCAGAATTTCTTCGCTAATGCGTTTTTGTACCATTGCATAGTTGCGCATTAAAGCCAGGCGACCTAAAGAACGGATTTGCCCGGCACCTCTTACTATTGCTCCTGCATTTTTTAAGTTTTTTTCTGGAAAAAATGCCGAAGCGTGATCGTTGGCGCGAATAAACTGCAAACCATCTGGCACTTGCATATGTACATACTCGTTAGCTTCGAGGGTTGCAGTTACATCACCTTGTATGGTAACGGGTTCAAACTTGTCGGTATCTAATGCTAAAAAACGAACCATTGAGGGTATTTCACCATATATAGATAAAATTTTTGCTTTGGCGTATAATATTGATTTTACGCCAGTACCTCCAAGGCCGATTAACAACGATTTTTTAAGTGCGGGTTTATTTGCCATTCTTTATTGCTTTGTAGAAATTATTTAAAAACTCAAAGTTCACAAAAAAAACGTAATTATAAAACTTGAATTATGTGTTAAAGAATATTGTGATTTTAAATTGATTTAAAAATAGCAATCAAGATGCTTCGGCCAAATTAAATGCTGATGCTTTAAAAAAATATTGAATAAGCCAAAAAGAGAAGACTGGTAATTTTATGTTTTGTGTAGTTGTAACTGTTCAGTAGAGGTCAGACGTCAGACCGCTTCGCTGTCAGACGTTAGATAAATTCGACTGAGTGAAGTCAAAAACGCTCTTTTTCGCCTCAATTATGTCTGTCGTCTAACGTCTGACAATGAAATGGTCTGACTTCTGAATAGTTACGTGTAGTTACTAAGCAACATAACTATAAAAATGGTAAATGCTGTTGAATATTTTAGTAGAATTACAACAGAGCATCCCAATTTCACGAGAAAAATTAAGCAAACAGTTGGCTAAACTTATCGCCTTAAAACAACTGTAGTTTCGCTATTGATTAAATTGCTATTCCTTTATTATTATCTAAACTGTTATATAAATTTTTTAAAATTGTTTTGTTGCCTTTATTGCTTATACTATAATTTAATGCGTTTTTTATTTTTTGTCGTAATGTTTCAACATTTACTGGTTTTGGAATAAAATCATTCATACCAGCATTAAAACACTTTTGTATTTGATCTTGAAATACGTGTGCAGAAAAAGCAATAATAGGAATATCCGTTTTTAGCTCAGTTCTAATTTTTTTTGTTGCCTCAATACCATTTAAAATTGGCATATCAATATCCATCAAAACTAAAGCGTAGTTGTTGTTTTTTAGTATTTCAAAGGCTGCTAAACCATTTTCTACTATGTCTATTTCTACTCCTTTAAATTCCTTTTTAAGTAAGCTTGTTGCAATAACTTGGTTCATTTTATGATCTTCTGCAAGTAATATTTTCAGCTCCGAATTTGGGTTTTGGTTTACCAAATCATCCTTTTCATTTAACTCAAAATTATCTTCTGTAACTTTAAGTTCGGTGTCAAAGCTGTAAAAAGTGGCTTGTTTACTATTATACTCTAAAGCAAAATTTACCGTAAAACCTGTTTTATCTTCCTTTGTTAATTTAACCGCAAGCGTTAATTCTTTAATTTCTGTTTTATTATTAACAATTTCATCAAAGGCAGTTTGCAGCTGTTTTGTAATGTAGCCTGTATACCCAACGGTGTATTTAGGTAAATTAACATCCATTTTTAAAAATAGATTAATATTTGCTTTTGCAGCTTTTTGCTTTTGCGCTTTTATAAAGTAGTTTAGTAAGCGTTCTAATTCAAATATTTCGCCTGTCTCATTTTCTATATCAGCATTTAAAACCATTGGTTTTTTTTGATCAAGACTTATTATTGTGCCATAAATTTTCTTTACTTTTGAATTGCTCTGCAAAAAAGCTTTTCCAAGGTTTTTGATTTTCATCATTTTATAGTTTGATTTTATAAAGTGTACAACATCAAAATCTGACAGGTTAAGAATAGCTGAAAAAAACTTACTTTCTACTTCTTGCCTTTCACTAGCAATAATATTTTGAAAATAAGCATCTAAACAAGGGGTAGTTATAATATTACTACAAAAAAATGGTAGTAAAGCTTTTGATACATAGGTTTGGTTGGTGGCAATATTAATTGAATAATTGCCTAATACATTCATTACGTTTGGTTTATATGGTTTATAAATACAAATCGGTTGATTTTAGTTTTGAGCATAATTTAGTCATTACAGCTGCCTATTTTAGCAGAAAAGTGTTCGGATTGAGAGGTAGAAAAACCAGATGACAATCTAATTCTATCACCAGCTTTAAAATTTACCTGGGTATTTGTATTTAACTTTGCATTGCTTTCTATTAGTTGTTCAGCTTTATAGTAGCCGCCAGAAACTGCTCCGTTTAAGTTTAAAATTGGCGAACAACCCTGGCCACAAAGTTGTTCGCCGGTATTATAATCAAATGTTGGTGTTGGTGCACCAATTTCAATTATTATGGTGTTATTGTTGTTTGTTGCATCACTAATACTTACAGTATATGTGCCTGCTGGTAGGTTGTTTACTGCTGCAGTTGTTGCGCCATTACTCCAGCTATAGCTATAAGGTGGTATACCGCCAACTGCATCTGCAATTGCGCTACCTAAATTGTTGCATTGCTCATCGGTAGTTTGTACCTGGGTAGCAAATGCTGGTGTAGCAGTTTGGTCAAAGGCTAGCAAACCATAAATAGATTGATTTACCGCATTAGTTAGTTCACCAGTATTTGAAATAGTATTGCCATTGTTAATGGCAATAACATAAGGCTCACCAGCTTGAACTTCCTCAATAAGAACAATTATTCTTGCTACTACATTATCACAAATTTCAATCTTTCTATCTTTTTTGGTTAAAGCAATATTTAGTTTGTTATTATTTACATCATAAATACTCATGTGTTCTGTTTGGTCTAAGCATGTATTTTCAAAATCAACCGTAATATCATTTATTGGTAAATTATTAAAATTAATAATACAGCTTAAACCGTGTGCTGCTATTGGTTGATTTAATAATGACTCTACCTTCAAATCATACGTTAAAGTAATTTCTTCTCCATTTTTAGTACTGTTTATAGGCTCTAAAACATATTTTATTGGGCTGCTTGGATAATTAACTGAACTTTCTAAAACACCTAAATTAAAATTTTGTATAAAAACAGGTATGTCTTGTTGATCTACTATACCGTCACCATTAGCATCTTGATGTTTATTATTTACATTGTTTACATTGTTTTGCCATTCCATACAATCCTGAGCTTGCCAGGTGCTGCTTGCGCCAGGCCTTTCGGCACCTGTTGCTCCATTAGCCAAACCCCAGTATAATAAATCTGAAATTTCAACTTGACCATTTTTATTAAAATCACCCGGATAAACAGGGCCAGCTATTATTTCACCGTAACAAGTACCTGCACCATTTAAACAAAAATCTTCCCAATTTTGGTTAAAATTATTACCATCACTTACCCAGGTATTAGTATTGAAAGCAGTTGCTAAGTGGCTACATAGCGAAGTTAAACTACCAGGAAAACAGCCAGACATGTTATTGTTTTTTACATTAATCCATTCTAATTGTATTAAATTTGAAAAGCTGGCAGGTATTGTTCCTGTAAAATTATTAAAGCCTAAATCTAAAGTTATTAAAGTTTGCAATAAATTCAAATCGGGCAAAGCTCCACTAAAATTATTGTTTGCCAGGTCTAATTCTTGTAGGGTCACAATGTTGTTTAAAAAGGTGGGTAATGTGCCACTAAAGCTGTTGCCTGCTAAATTAATGGTATTTAAATTATTAATATTAACTAACTCAAGTGGTAATGAGCCAGTTAAATTTTGGTAAGAAATATTCAGTATTTGCAGAGATTCCATTTCGCCAATTTGCGGTGGTAAAACCCCTGAAATTTTGTTTTGAGCAGAAAAACCATTGGATAGTCTTAATCTTTTTAAATGTTTTAAATTACCTAAATCTGCAGGCAAACTACCCGATAAATTATTGTTATGTAAATCAATATATTGAACACAGCCATTAAAGCCTACACTTACCCCATACCAGGTATCTATAGCGTTTGTTAAGGTCCATTTGTTATACCAGTTATTTCCATTAGTACTGTTATGCAAGGCAATAAGTGCAAGCGAGTCTGTATTTCTATTACAAGCAATATTATTATTTGTACTGCAAGCATTACCTACATTTACAGCACACCAGGCCGCTTTGGTTTGTATTACTTCGGTAGAGTTAGAGCCAAACAAATCAATAGCTGCTTCAATTGAACCATAGCGTGCATCTGAATAAGTAGCATTAGGTGTTAAATAAACAGTTAAATTACGGTAAGCAATAGCTGCTGCTTTGTCCATACCTATACCTTCAATTTCAAAATAATTACCTTCAAAATTTGTTAGGCTATCTCCTTCACTTAACAAATAAAACCAATAATTTTGTACACCACTATTTATATGTACACCACTATTATCTGCAAAACCATTATACCAATACGGGCCATTGTAAGCAGCTGGTTGTTGTGTAGTTATTAAACTACTACTGGGGTTAGCCAAACTGCGCAAAGCAATTTTATTGTTTAATAATGGTACGCCTGCACCAATAAGCCAATCATTTGTTACCTTAATGTCACGTTCAACTACTTCTCCAAAAATATCAGAAAAAGACTCGTTTAAAGCACCAGACTCGCCATAGTAAGCTAATTTAGCGGTACTATTATCGGTAATGCCGTGCATATATTCGTGTGCTACAATGTCGGGCGAGGTAAAAGGTCCGTAATTTTCTCCATCACCCTCACCAAAAGTTAGCCAACTGCCGTTCCAAAAAGCATTGTTAAAGCCTTCTTTATAGTTTACCCAGCTAAATATTGGTAAATCATTATCGTCAATGCCTTTAAGATCAAAAGTGTTATCAAAAAAATCATATACATTTTTTAATGTCCAAAATACTTCTACTGCCGATGAGTTATTATTAAATTGATTAGAATTTGATGTGAAGCTTATAGGCAAATTCAAATTTGTTTTATTAGCATTTAAAACTTCAATATGGCAATCGGCTTCACTTTTTAAATAAAAAACCCCGTTTTCCTCACAAGCATCAAAACTAACATTGCCAGAGTAATTGGTGTTGCCCGAAGTTGTGGTATGGTTGCAGGTATGTATTTTATCAATACTTTTTAAAACACTTCCATTAACGGCATCAACATAAACCCATTTTCTAACTAATGGTTTAACAGCGAATACATCAAATTTGTAAGCCAGCTTGTAAGATTGCACAACATAATCAAATGTTGGATTAAAAATTACCAATTCTCCTTCTGGGTAAAAACTAACCTCACTATTTTGCTTGCTTTGTTTCAATAGCTGTTCATAAGTTTCATTTTGCCATGCATATTCTGTGGCGCCGATGTGCGTAAGGGCATTTTTAAGTGCTTTATTTATTGAAATTTCCGGCTGGGTATCTATTTTAATATTTTTTATAAGATGCCCATTTGCTGTTTCTACCGTTTTGTTTTTTTCGTGAAATAACATTGTGGCGCCTTCAACCGCAATGTTTTTATAAGTTTGCTGCGCCTCAAAGTGTTTTATCCCTAAGTTATCTACATATTCCGATTGAATCAACAAAGCATCATCAACACTTAAATTGAAAATTTGTTTATTCGCTAAAAGCTCTTGAACGGAGTGCTTGGCAGCTTTGTTAAAAGTTAACCAATTAGAGTTGTCTATAACCGTGTATATAGAAGAGTTGCTAAAGGCATTTACACCTAAAGCCATGAATATTATAACGTGGATTAAAATTTTCATTTAGCTTAAATTTCTTTCTTTGTGATGATTTGATTCAAAAATACATCAATTGACAGGACATTTTATTACACTAAATACTATAATTACAATTTTATTTAATTATTTTTGAATTTCATAATTACCTAACAATAAAGCAGTTGATAGATAAAATAAACACAAAAAGCAATGAAACGGAACCAGCCAATATGTATAGAATTATTAAATAGTTTTACGGATGTTGAGTTACAAAGTTTTCATCATTTTATAAATTCTACTTATTTTAATACAGATAAAAGTATTGTAAGCCTGTTTAAAGTGATATATAAGTACATTTTAAAGAAAAAACGTTTTGATTCAGCCGCTCAAACATTAGTTTACCATAAGGTTTTTGGAGCTTCAAAAAACACAGTAACACTTAATTTAAAAGAAAAAAAACATTTTAATGCCAAGCTTAGTTTACTTAAAAAATTAGCAGAACAATTTTTAGCTGTTGAAGGGCTGCAAACAAAAAAAACACACTTTTATGATTTGTTGTTTGAAAAACTATTAGATAAACGGCAATATAGGTTGTTTGAAAAGCATATAAAACAAAATGAACTTTTTTCTCAATCTCAGAAGAAAGATTTGGGCTATTATCAGTTTAAGAAAATAATAGAAACACATAAATTGCAGTATAGCAATTTAACTGCTTCTATATATAAAAAAAACAATCTGCCAGAATTAAATTACATAATAGATAGCGAATACCTTTTGCTAAAAATAGGTTACTACATAACATTATTAACAATACAGCAAATAACAAAAGTAGATTATGACAATTTATTTATAAAGTCAATTGATAAAATTATAAGTTTAGAAAACTATGAAATAAGTGGGCCAATAATTATTGGAAAAGCAACAATTGAATTACTCAAACACCAAGAAAAAAAATATTTCGTAAAACTATTAACACTACTAAAGCAATATTCAAAAGAAAGTACAGAGGAAGATTTAAGTTACTCATATCAAATTGCGATTAATTTTTGTGTCCGAAAAATGAGGGAAGGTGATATGCAATATTTAGACCTTTTTAAATTGTATGAAGAAATGGATAAGCAAAACTTGTTTTTGGAAGGAGACTTTGTTCCAGTTCTTAAAATAAAAAACTACGTAATTGCTGCTTGCAGGGTTAATGAGTTTGATAAAGCCTTAAACATTGTTGAAAAATATAAACCCTTTATTAATAAAACAGATAGAGCTAATGTTTGCAATTACAACTACGGGGTAATTGCCTTTTACCAACAAAACTACAATGAAGCACTTAAATATTTTATACGAGCAGATTTAGGCCAAGATGCCAACCTTAAAGTAATTATTTTAAAATGCCACTACGAAATGGATGATGATTATGATGAGCGCACAATGCAAATTTTCCGCTCGGCACAAAAGTTTTTTAAAGACAATAAGCAGTTGACAATTGTACGCAAAAGAAGCTACCGCAACTTTATACAAATACTAACTTACCTGTATAAAATAAAATTTAATGAAACCAAAATGACACTAAGCACAGCAAAACAAAAGCTAGATGAGCAAGATGTAAACAGCGATAGAGAATGGCTAACTACTAAAATGGCAGAATTGCAATAGTTTTAAACAGGCTACAACAGTTGGAGCATTTCCCTATTAATAATAGCCTTGCAATTTTGTATGATAATGAAAAAAAATAATCTTTAACCAAAAAATTGCACGAAAAAGCACCATCAAAAAAAATCAACTACAAATTGTTGAAAGCCTAAAATATGGACGAAAAGAAAAAGGAATGCTTTCCGAGTCAATAATCTCATTGAAGCCGAGTAATTTGTTACTTTTGTATGCTAAAAATTTAAAATTAATGGCGATAAAGATTAGTAGAACTAAAAAAATTGATGAAAAACATTGTACAATATATCTTTTAAACTCTACCAAAAAATTAAAGGAACTACCTTTTAGCGAGGCACAAATAAAATTTATTAAAGCTACCCTCCAAAATGACAAACCTATCGCAACCCTTCTTACAGAAACACAACATGCCGAAATTGCTTTTTTACGTACTTCCGACAATGAAAATAATAACTTAGAAAAAGCACGAATTTTAGGAAGCAGACTTTGCAATAAACTAAACAAGGCTAAGGTTGATATTGTAAACTTTACAAACACCGAAGCCGATAAAAAATATAGTTTCCCTTTTATTGAAGGTTTTGCTTTAACCAATTATCAATTTTTAAAATATAAAAGTGATAAAAAAGTCAACTCAATTAAACAATTAAAGGCCGACGAAAATAGTATTACTACTGGCAATTTAACCGAGCTAAATAACATTATAGAATCAGTATATACCGCCCGCAATTTAGTAAACGAACCTTTGAGCTTTTTAACAGCGGTTGAGTTAAGCAATCAATTTAAAGTAATGGCTAAAAAAGCTGGGCTAAAAGTTGAAGTGTTTAATAAAAAGAAAATTGAATCGCTAAAAATGGGCGGTTTGTTGGCTGTAAACAGAGGTAGTGTAACTCCACCAACTTTTACAATTTTAGAGTGGAAACCAAAAAACGCTACCAATAAAAAGCCAATAGTTTTAGTAGGTAAAGGCGTTGTGTACGATACTGGTGGTTTAAGTTTAAAACCTACAGCAGGTGGTATGGACCATATGAAATGTGATATGGGTGGTGCAGCTGCAGTTGGTGCCGCAATGTACGCAGTAGCCAAAAATAAATTACCAATACACGCTATTGCACTTATACCAGCAACCGATAATCGCCCTGGCGTAAATGCTTATGTACCAGGCGATGTAATTAAAATGCATAGCGGCGCTACAGTTGAAGTGTTAAATACTGATGCAGAAGGAAGAATGATTTTGGCAGATGCTTTAAGTTATGCCAAAAAATACGACCCCATGTTGGTAATTGATGTTGCTACTTTAACCGGTGCTGCTTTAAGGGTAATAGGCCAACATGGTGTAATTTGTATGGGCAATGCCGATGAGGCTAATAAACAGTTAATGAAAAATTGTAGTTTTGAAGTGCACGAAAGATTAGTAGAATTACCTTTTTGGGAAGATTACGATAAGATGATAGAATCGGACATAGCAGATATTAAAAATACAGGTGGTAAGTTTGCCGGGGCAATTACTGCTGGTAAATTTTTAGCTCATTTTACTAATTATAGCTGGATGCATTTTGATATTGCACCTACAGCTTGGTATTATACTGAGCAACATTACAGGCCTAAAAACGGAACAGGTATTGGAGTACGTTTGCTTTATTCCATCATAAAAAAAATAGCTACAAATGCAGAACAAAAAAATTAAAATTGGCTTTACCTGTGGTGATATTAATGGTATCGCCGCAGAATTAATTATAAAAACATTTAGCGACAAACGAATGCTAAACTATTGCACACCAATTATATATGGCTCACCTATTGTATTGGCCTACTATAAAAAAGTATTAAAAATAGATCAATTTAATTTTCAAACTATTACGGACCCGGAAAAGGCAAAAGAAAGAGCTTTAAATGTAATACGAATTTGGAGCGACGATATAAATATATCACCTGGTAAGCACGATAAAAATTTAGATCGCTTTGCCCTAAAATCTATCGAAAATGCCGTTGCCGATTTAAAAGATAAAAAGTTAGATGCTTTAGTAACCTTACCAGTAAACAAATCTATATTTCAATTAACTGATGAGAAGTTTGAAGGTCATACAGAATTTTTATGTAGCCGTTTAGAACAGAAAAGCAATTTAATGGTAATGACCAACGAGCATTTAAAGGTTGCATTAACCACCATTCATATACCTTTAAGTAAAGTTGCAAATAGTATTAACAGCAATTTAATAGTTGAAAAAGCAAAAATGCTTAACCGAAGTTTAAAATACGATTTTGGTATTGACAAACCCAAGATAGCTGTTTTGGCATTAAACCCACACGGAGGAGACGGCGGCTTAATTGGTAAGGAAGAAATTGAAATAATTAAACCAGCAATAGATCAACTGAATAATGAAAAGGTACTATGCTTTGGCGCATTTCCAGCCGATGGGCTTTTTGGTTCGGGCAATTATTTAAAATTTGATGCTACCCTGGCAATGTATCACGATCAAGGTTTAGCTCCATTTAAATTAATAGCCAATAGTACTGGCGGTGGTGTAAACTTTTCGGCAGGTATGGATTTTGTTAGAACCTCACCAGACCATGGCCCGGCTTATGAAGTAGCAGGAAAAGGCATTTCTAAAATTGAATCTTTTAGAAGATCAATTTTTAATGCAAAAGATATTGTTTTGGCCAGAAGAGCTTTTGAGGAACGCCATAGTAATCCTTTAAAAAAAGAAAAAACAAAAGAGGTATTTAATTAAGAATTAAGTAATTTGTTTCTATTTCTGGAATATCTTTTACGAAAGGTAGACTGGCAATGTTGTGAATGGTAAACAAAAAAGTAGTGCCTTCGCCAGGTATACCTGTAGAATCGTACCAAATATCGCCACCATGAAGTTTTACAATTTTTTGTGATATAGCTAAGCCAATTGGTCGGTTTTCATTTATTAAATTATTTTCTGTTCTTTGAAAAGGGGCAAAAATTTTATCTACTAATTTTTCATCTAAGCCAACACCGTTATCTTTAACTTTAAAAGACCAAAAATCTTCTTCTAATTCATTACAACTTATTTCAATTTGTGGCAACTCGGTATGCTTAAATTTTATGGCGTTAACTAATAACTCTTTAATTAAACGTTTAAATAAAACCTTATTGACAGCAATGCTTGGTAATTTTTCAACCTTAATATCAAAGTTATTTTCACCTATATGCAGCTCTAGTTCTGTAGTTATATCTTTTATTACATCATTTAAGTCAGTAATTTCCGATCCCTCAAATTGACCGTCAATCTGCAAGTAATCAATAAAATGGTTTAAAGTGTTGTCTAATTGATTTACTCCTTTTAAAATAAATTGTAAAAATGCTTGGCCTTCCGACCCTATATTTTCAGCACAATGTTCATTTAATAACTGAGAGAAGTTAGAAATATTTCTTAATGGCTCCTTCAAATCGTGTGAGCCTACTTGTGCAAAATGTTCTAATTGGCTATAAGCAAACTTTAACTCTTCAAACTTTAACTCTTGTTGTTTTGAATAAGCTTGTATTATTTTATTTTGAGCAGCTAACTTTTTATTAGCCATCGCCAGTTCATTATTTACATCTTCTAATTCCTCAAAAGCATCTTCTGTAAAAGATAGCAACACATCCATTTCAGAGTTTGGCAATTCTTCTATTCTATTATGAAATTTAAAAGATCCGGTATCATTACTTTTAAATAATGGTTGTTCTTTACCTTTGAGTATAGTCTCAATTGCCTCTTTTCTTTTTTTGTCACTCATAAATTGTACTTCGTATCTCATCTTTCAAAATTTTGATTAGAAAGGAGTGGCTTTTCACATATTAATACTGCTGTAAACATTATTTTGTTTCATAATCTACGTTATTTTTTACGGTTTAGGCGCAGCATTTTAAGTATAAAATTAGGTAACGGTTTGTGTGGATCTCTGTTTTTAAGATGTATATACCAATTAATTTTTTTAATAATGGGTATTTTATGTGTCTCCACAAACTCAATAAGCGTTCCGTCAGGATCTTCAATATAACTAAAATGACCAGCTGCCTCACCCATATCAAAACCTTCTTTATGTGCAGTTGAACTGTCAACTGTAAAAGGGCTGCCATAAGCAGCGCATCTTTCTCTTAAATCATTCATATCAGAAATATCAAAACATAAGTGAATGAAACCAAGATCACCCCAGTATCGATTTTCAAATATTTTTTTAGGCTTTACTGCTGCATTCTTATTTTCAATTAACTCAATTTGCGAGCTGCCAAGCATTTTGCTAAATGCTCCGGTACGTTTTTTACTATGAGTTAGCAATACCCGCCTTAATTTATTTTCTGCCCCATTTATATTTTTATAATCTTCAAATACAGCAGTTTCATCATAAATTATTTTGTCGTACCCTAAAATTTCTTTGTAAAATTTTAAAGAAGCAGCCATATTACTAACACCAATAGTGCAGCCATAAATTGCTCCTGTTTGCATTTTATTTTTACTAAACCAGTTGTTACTGTGCACTAATTGAAAAATGTTGCCATAAGGATCTTTCACAAAAAAAGTCAGTTTTTTGTTGGGTGTTAATTTAACATAACTAAAAACATCTGCCCCATTTGCTTTTAAAAATCTGTAGCTGGCTTCTACATCTCTGGTTTTTATTTTGGCACAAAATATACCAAGATCTCCTAATTGTGGCGCAAAAGAACTCTTTTGAGGTGTACGGCTTGTATATTGCCATATTTCCATGCCGCCACCACCATTGGCACTTACAGCTAATATAGCGTGTCTTTTATGTGGCTCTCCGCCTGTGTAAGGGAGCATTAAATTGGCTTCTGCGGCTTCTTCAAAAACAGGTATATCAATTCCAAAGTTTTTTCTATACCATTGCCAAGCTTTATGCACATTGGGTACACCAATACCCAGTTGTTGTATACCAGAAATATTGTAAGACATCAGATTTATATATTATATTATTTTATGGTGCAGGGTTTGGTATTAAGTTATGAACGGCTTCAATCTCTTTTAAAATTTCATCATCTAACTCAATATTAATGCTATCAATATTTTCTGCAAGTTGCTTTAAATTAGTAGCACCAATAATATTGCTGGTTAAAAACGAACGGTTATTAATAAAAGCTAATGCCATTTTTGTTAAACTCAGGTTGTGTTTTTCAGCTATTTCTAAGTATTTTTTGGTTGCATTATAACAGTTATCACTATTGTAGCGTTTAAAGTGGCTGTACTTATTTAATCGATTATCCGCGTCATCTAAACCCTTATGATATTTACCTGTTAACATGCCAAAAGCTAACGGTGAATAAGCTAACAGGCCTATATTTTCTCTTACAGACACCTCTGCCAAACCAATTTCATAAGTTCTATTTAAAAGGCTGTATGGGTTTTGTATGCTCACAACCCTATCTAAATTGTGCTGATCGGAAGTATTCAAAAACTTCATTGCGCCCCAGGCCGATTCGTTTGAAAGGCCATAATGTCTAATTTTGCCTTCCTTTTTTACTTCATTTAAAACCTGTAATACTTGTAGTAAATTATTTTGCCATTTGTCTGGCTTTTGATAACCACGCTGGCCAAACATATTCATAGGGCGTTCGGGCCAGTGCAGTTGATATAAATCAATATAATCAGTTTGTAAATGTTTTAAGCTTCTTTCAACCGCTTCTTTTACGCGGCTTCTGCTATAGCCTAAATTTTCACTAATATACTTCAACTCTGTAGAAGGGCCCGTTACCTTAGTTCCAATAACTAATTTATCTCTGTTTTTTCTTGCTGCTAGCCATGTGCCAATATATTTTTCGGTTAAACCATTATTTTTTTCGTTTGATGGTACGGCATATAATTCTGCAGTATCAATAAAATTTACACCATTCTCTAAAGCATAATCCAGTTGTTCATGTGCTTCAGCTTCGGAGTTTTGTTCACCAAAAGTCATAGTGCCTAAGCAAATTTTACTAACTTTTATATTGGTATTAGAAAGGTTATTGTATTTCATAACTAGTAGTTTTTCTTTGTTTCCGTTTTAGTGTTTGTTAAATTTGCAATATCTATAATGGGGAAGGCTAAGTTAAAAAAATTTCAAGACTTAAACGAATTTAGTAATGTATTTCAAAATACCGATTGGCACAAACGAAATTGCATTAATTATTGTGGTGAAAACATTAATATTAAAGGCAATTGGCGAAAAATTGTTTTTGAAAATGACAAGCCAATTGTGTTAGAGTTGGCTTGTGGTAAAGGAGAATATACGGTAGCAATGGCGCAAACCTATCCAAACCAAAATTTTATTGGTATTGATTTAAAAGGCAACCGAATATGGAAAGGAGCAAAATATGCTTTAGAATTAAATTTATCAAATGTGCATTTTTTAAGAACTCGTATTGAGTTGCTATCCCATTTTTTTGATACGCAAGAAATAAACGATATTTGGATAACTTTCCCCGATCCGCATTTGCGTGGCACTAAAGCTCAAAGCCGCCTAAGTTCAGAGCGTTATTTAAATATTTACAAACCCTTGCTTGCTGTTGGCGCTACTATTAACCTTAAAACCGACTCTAAACCTTTGTACGATTTTACAAAGCTCACTATTAATAAACTAAACTTAAACTTAGTTACAGATATTGAAGATATTTATAGCCACCAAAATATACCAGAAATACTAAATATAAAAACCTATTACGAAAAAAAGCATTTGGCTAATGGGCTGAAAATTTATTATTTGAAATTTAAGTTTTAACCGCGTGTAAAAACAAAATCGGTTTCGGTACTCATACTATTGCTAAACAAATAGCCATCAACATCAAAAGCTTTTAGGTCTTCTGTTTTTTCAATTTTATTTTGAACAATAAAACGTACCATTTTACCACGAGCTTGTTTAGCAAAAGTCATAATGGCTTTGTAAACGCCGTTTTTATTTTCTTTAAAATGGCAAGTTATTACTGGGCGATCTAACAATTTAAAATTTAATACTTTAAAATATTCTTTTGAAGCAACATTTATTAATGGTTCCTCCTTTTTCATTTCGGTTTGCAAAGCTAAGGTTAATTTATCGCCCCAAAATTGGTACAAATTGGTTTGCTTACTTGAGGTTTTTAGCCTTGTACCCATTTCTAAACGGTAAGGCAATATTAAATCTTTAGGTTTTAAAATGCCATACAAACCGCTTAGTATTCTTAATTGCTTTTGGGCTCGGTTTATTTCTGTTTTGTTTAAGCTTTCTGCATCTAAGCCACGGTAAGCTTCTCCGTTAAAAATATAAATGGCGGGCAAAGCTTCGCCCTCTGCAAAAGGTAATTGCCAGTTATGATAACGCTGGTAATTTAACTCCGAAAGATCGGCACTAATGCTCATTAAATCACCAATTTTTTTTCTACTAAATTTTTGCAATTTTTTTATGAGCTGTTCACTTTGCTCTAAAAATGCAGGTTGGTTAGCATCGGTAATTTTTGAATTAACGGTTTGTTTTAATGCCTTTGCCGGCGATAAAATTATTTTCATTTTTTTGGTAAGATGATCATTTTATGCAAAGATACGCAATAAAAATACTTTGAACATGGTTGCAAAAATTTAGTCTGATTGGTGTAAGATGATATTTTTTTTCAAATAGAAGTTAAAGTAAAACTTAATTGTAAATAGTAAAATAATTAAACCAATTTGTATTGGTAGTATATAAAAAAATGCACATTTAAAAAATGTTGGTTTTTTTAAGATGGTATAAAAATAGCATCAGCTTAAATTTTAACAACATATTAGGAAGCTCCATAAAAATATTATATTTTTACATCGCAAGTTTTATTAATGAAAAACATTTTTTTAACCACATTTATTAGTCTTTTTTTTAGCCTCACTATTTTGGGGCAAAAAACTGTATTAGAAAAAATTGGTCTATCTGTTTTAATAGGTTATCAAGCTGGCGGGCAGGGTGAAAACCGAAATTTTGTTACAAAAAGCGGACTAAACCTGCAAGTTAATGCACTTTACCAGCTAAACAAGCAAGTGCATACTGGTGTTGGTTTGGGCTACGCTCGTTTGCAAAACGAAACTTATCTTCCATTTTTTATTGCAGCTAAAGCTTATTTAAAAGCAAGCGAAAACACTTCATATTTAAAAACACAAGTTGGTTATTCCATAGCTAATAGTAACATTATAGACCAAATAGAATCTTACAAACTTAAAGGTGGAACATATTTTGGAATTGCTTATGGGCGTCAATGGGCTATTGGTAAAAAAATAGCCTTTAATATTGAAATGATTTTAGAGTTTCAGGAAGCAAAATTAGCATACGAATCTTTTTCTGGCATTTCGTTTGATGACAATATTCAAAATTATTTTCTTTCTTTTAAAACAGGCGTAAAATTTTGATTCGGTTCATTATATTTAACATTACTGCATTTTTGCTACTGGCCAAACTTAACGTAGCGCAGTCAATATCACCAAGTATTAAAAGTGGCGTTTATCCTTCTTCTTTTACTTTACATTTTAATTTAGAAAATGAAGATGTAGAAATTAGATATACCAACAATGGTACTGAACCTACTATCGAATCTTTTTTATATTCAAAAGAAAAAGGGATATTTATTGAAGACCAAAATGGTCAGGAAAATCATTTTTCAAACATCCCTACAACGGCAGATAGCTGGATTGAACCAAAGCGCCCTGTTGCAAAAGCAACTATAATTTGGGCACAAGCTTATATTAATAAAATACCGGTTGAGCCGCCAAGTATTTCCAGCTATTTTGTAAATTTAAATTACACTTTTCCCATATTTTCTATTGTAGCAAAACCACAAGATCTGTTTAGCGATAGCACCGGCATTTTTGTGCCTGGCGATAGTTACAATGCAGCCAACAACACCAATGGAAATGCAGGAATGCGTGGGCGAGAATGGGAACGACCAGTACAAATAGAGTTTATTGAAAACAACAAATTGGTACTTCAACAAAATGTGGGCATTCGAATTCACGGGCTTAGTTCCAGGGCACTTCCTCAAAAATCAGTAAGAATATATGCTCGAAATGATTATGGAAAGAAATACCTAGAATATCCATTTTTTACCAACTTAAAAACCGAAAAATTTAAGCGCCTAATTCTTCGCTCTCCCGGATCGGATTGGTCAGATACTTTTTTTAAAGATGAAATGATACATCAAATAGTAAAAGAAAAATTTGATGTAGATATGCAAGATTACCGACCCAGTATTTTATTTATTAATGGCGAATATTGGGGCATTTACAATTTAAGAGAACGGCAGGATGAACATTATTTATCATTAAAATTAAATATTGATGATGATGATATAAACTTACTAGAATCAGGCGGAGAAATTATTGAAGGAGACAATAATACTTACTTACACTTGCTGCAATTTGTAAAAGAAAACGACATTTCTAAAAATGAAAATTACGCCTACCTACAGCAACAAATAGACATACAAAGTTTTATTGATTATCATATAATTGAATTATTTTTTGCTAATCAAGATTGGCCTAGGCATAATTTTAGATATTGGCAAGCCACCAAAGGAGATAAAAGATGGCGTTGGCTGTTTTTCGATTGTGATTTATGTATGATCTTTCATCACGATGACTATTTTGGTGTTTTTTTAGACAATAAAACTTTTAACGGATTTAACAGAGATGGAGCAAGTTTTCCAGAGTGGAGTGTTATTCTACTAAAATCGCTACTTAAAAATATAGAATTTCGAAAAAAATTTATTGCTGAGTTTTTAGAGGCCGCAAGTACCACTTTTACGGCTGACAAGCTAATTGAACAAATAAACAGCTATGAAAAATTGTACGCCCCAGAAGTTGAGGAACACATTAGCAGATGGGGCAACCCTGGCAATTTAGATGTATGGTTAAACAATGTAAACGATCTTCGCAAATTTGCTTTACACCGCCCGCCTTTCATTTTGCAAAAATTTCAAGAATTTGTTGGAAGTCCGTTTTCAATTTACCCAAACCCTTCTATAAATAATTTTAAAATAGATTGCGCATTTAACTCAGAAGAAGCCGTTAAAGTGAGCGTACTTTCTTTAACAGGTCAATACATTTTAGATGTTACTTTTAAAAACACCACAGCATTAAATGCGCATAATTTTAGTATGCCAAAATTAAGCTCTGGTAATTACATTGTTTTATTTAAATATAAGCAGATGCGTTTTTCCGAATACATTACTATTTTCTAAACCGATCTGGCTAATTTTAGCTATTTATTTGTTAGCAATGAGTGCAACAGATAACGCTATTTGTAAGTTTATCGTAACTATTCAGAAGTCAGACTATTTCATTTTCAAACGTCAGACACAAATTGGGAGAAAAAGAGCGTTTTTGACTTCACTCAACCGAATTTATTTGTCATCTGACAGCAAAGCGGTCTGACTTCTACTGAATAGTTACTAATTTATTTTTTAAATTGATGAACCACCAAGCCACTTCTAAGCTTAGGTTCAAACCAAGTGCTTTTAGGGGGCATTACTTCACCACTATCTGCAATATCAATTAGTTGTTGTATACTTACTGGGTACAATGCAATAGCCATTTTCCAATCATTATTATTTACTCTGTTTTCCAATTCTTTTAAACCTCTAATGCCACCTACAAAATCCACTCTATCATCAGTTCTTTGATCTTTTATGCCCAACACTTTATCTAATAAATGGTTAGAAAGTGTGGTAATATCTAATGCTTTAATAGGATCGTTTTCATCAAAAGTATGTGGCCTGGCAGTTAGTTTATACCATTTTTTTTCAAGGTATAAACCAAAAGTTCTGGCCTTTTCTGGTTTAAAATTATCAGTACCAATTAATTCTACTTCAAAATCTGTTTCAATTTTTTGTAAGAAGGCTTCTGCAGTTAAACCATTTAAATCTTTTATTAAACGGTTGTAATCCAAAATTTTCATTTCGTGGTCTGGAAACAATACCGATAAAAAATAATTGTAGGCTTCATCGCCTTTATGGTTTGGGTTTTCTGCCTTTAACATTTCACCAACTTTGGCACTACTTGCTGCCCGGTGATGCCCATCGGCAATATAACTGGCTGGCACATTTTGTTTAAAAAGCGTTGTTAAACTTTCAATTAAAGCTTTATCACTTACACACCAAAGTTTGTGTTGTATATCATCAATTGCTGTAAAATCAACCGCTGGTTTATTGCTGGTAATATATTTATTTACCCAAATATTAATTGCTTCAACATTTTTATAAGTTAAAAAAACTGGGCCAGCATGTGCACCAAGGGTTTTCATATTATTAATACGGTCTTGTTCTTTTTTAGGTCGGGTAAATTCGTGTTTTTTAATACGATCTTCAAAATAATCTATAATGCTGCTTAATGCTAAAATACCTGTTTGGGTATGATTGCCCATAGTTTGTTGATACAAGTAAATACTATCTGCTTCATCTTTTACCAACCAGCCATTTTCAATAAATTGTAAAAAATTGTTGTGTGCTTGCTCGTAAACTTTGTTGCTATAAACATCAACATCGTTTGGTAAATCAATTTCTGACCTTGTTATATGTAAAAATGATTGCGGATTGCCTTGTGCTAATTGTTGTGCCTCTGTTTTATTAATAACATCGTAAGGTACGGCAGCTACTTTTTCAGCTAAATTATTTGGTGGTCGGTAGCCTTTAAAAGGTTTAATGGTTATCATATTAAAATTGAAGTTGACACCAAAGAAACTAAAACTTTAGATGCTATTTAATAAGATGGCATAAAAAATATGGCAATTGCGTAAAAATTTTTCACTACTCCAATTGAACCTGTTCACTTGTGTCATACTCTGCAATGGATCGGAGATTCTATTGGATCGCAAATAAATTACTTATTTTAATAAATTATTTTTTTACGATATTACTATTCATGAAAAAAGAGGATTTAAAAAAATCCTCTTGTAAGTATTAATGTTTCAACTTTATAAAAATTAAATAAACTGGCCATTCGGCAATAAAGAAGGTTCTTTATAAGGTTCTAAACCAGTCTCTTTTAAAATTTTATCTCCAACGTTTTTAAACAAGTCATAGGTTTTTTTACCAGCGCTAAAAATCATATTACCGCTATTTTTTACTGTACCTACGCTAAACGATTTTGTGGCTTCAATAATAGAGTTGGACACTAAATTAGCACAATTTACTGCAATATCTCCAAGCATTTTAGCGGCTTCTAAAGCAGCACTTCTTCGTAAGCTCCATTTTTCCTGTACTTCTAAAGCTGTACAATATCTTCTGGTAATTACACCAACTCGTAAAGTTAAAAAAGCATTTGCAGTACCTTCAATAATTGAGTTGGTAATAATAGTAGCAGCAACCTGTGCACCAGGCACCATTTTTAATACAGATGTACCCAATATGGTAGATAAACCTGGCTCAATATATCGGGCTAAATTCATATCATCTAACTCGCTGGCTACAAATGTGGTACCAGCAATATTGCCATATAATTTAATTAATTGTTTTAAAGTTGGGCGTTGAAAATATAAATGTGTTAAATCCCAAACCAGTTTAGTTTGTGCCACTAATACCATCAATGCATCTAACCTACCATTTTGCGAAATTGCAGTTGATAAAAACACCGATGAAGCAGTATTTCTAATAATTGTATTGGCTTGCTTATCTAAAACAGCAAAAGCCTTTTGTATGTCGGCATCTGTAACAATTTTTAAACCTTGATTAACTATATGTGGATTTTTGTTTAAACGCTTTTTAATTTCGGCCAAATACTTAGTGTAAGCTTCCGAGTTCATATCTTCTGGTGGGCTAATGGCCTCTGGTAAACGATAATAAGCTATTACTGGTACTGCCAATAAGCTACCTAAAATACCTAATAGTAGCGTTAAAGTAACAATGCCAAAAATTGGATTGAAACTGTAAGCCATCATAGTAACAGATGCTACCTGATTTATAACAAATACTGTAAAGGCAGCTAAAACAAATAAACTTATATAGAGAAATATTTTCTTTAAATCTTTAAACATAATTTTTATGATTGTACATTTATGACGCTAAAATGAACACTCGTCATTAAAAAATAGTTGTAATGTCGACAACAAAAAAGCAGAAAAAAAAGTTCATTATCGATGAGTTTAACTATTTAATTCTATGGTTTGATAGTAACGAAAATGCTTTTTTTGCCAATGTAAAATAATATTTTTATTGTAGTTTTGTGCTGTTTATATCGTTTGGTTTAAAAAAGAACCATAATTAAAAAAAGCCATTGCATTAAATGCAATGACTTTTAAAACCTTAAAACTAATCTTCTAAATTATTATTATAACAATTGTATTGTTATGATTTTACTGTTTTTATTATAACCGATGCTACTTTGTATGGGTCTGCATTTGAAGCAGGTCTTCTGTCTTCTAACCAACCCTTCCAATCATTATCAACCGTAGCAATTGGTATTCTTATTGAAGCGCCTCTGTCAGAAACACCGTAAGAAAATTTATCTATAGATTGTGTTTCGTGCAAGCCTGTTAAACGTTTATCGTTATCTGCTCCGTAGTTATCAATGGCATCTTGTATACGTTCTGGTGTTCCAAATTTTTCACATATTTCTTCAAAAATTTCTTTTTTGCCAGCAGTACGTAAAGCGGTATTTGAAAAATTGGCATGCATACCTGAACCATTCCAATCTCCATCAACAGGTTTCGGATGTAAATTAATCCGCACTCCATATTCTTCTCCAATACGCTCCATTAAATAACGTGCTACCCATAGTTGATCACCAGCTTCTTTTGCACCTTTTGCAAATATTTGATATTCCCATTGCCCTTTCATTACTTCTGCATTAATTCCTTCAATATTAATATCTGCAGCTATACACAGGTCCAAATGTTTTTCAATCATTTCTCTGCCAACAGCATATTCTGCACCAACAGAACAATAGTAAGGCCCTTGTGGTGGTGGGTAATAACCACTAGCCGGAAAACCAAGCGGCGTATGGTGTTCAGTATCCCAAAGTACATACTCCTGTTCAAAACCGAACCAAAAATCATTATCATCATCGTCAATAGTGGCCCTACCATTACTAGCGTGTGCAGTTCCATCTGAATTCATAACCTCGCACATTACCAAATAGGAATTATTTCTATCTGGATCAGTAAAAACCCGTACTGGTTTTAATAAACAATCTGATGAGTTGCCAGGTGCTTGTTGTGTAGAAGAACCATCAAAACTCCAAACTGGTAATTTTGAAGCATCCATTGAAAATTTTTCTGAATCAATTACTTTAGTTTTGCTGCGCATCATCTGAGTTGGCTTATATCCATCTAACCAGATGTACTCTAATTTTACTTTCCCCATTTGTTTTACGATTTGAAACAAAATTACGCTATCATAACTAAATTAAATTTTAAACTCTCTTTATTTTTGTTATTGATAAATGTGTTATATATTTTACAATATGTTCAAAGTCAACTACTTAGCATATTTCTTTTGTTGTGTTAAAAGATATATTTTATCTAAAAAAAAGCAATTATTTATACTTTATTTTAAATATTTTTAAATAAAAATTTCATATTTTCACAAAACAAATAAATTTTAAATTATGAAATGTACACAGCTTTTAGTTATTGCATTGGTAATATTATATGGCAATCGCATAAAATCTGATGGCTGATTATGTAATAAGATCTAACATTATTTTTTGAAATGTTATTTTTTTGTGGTTTAATACGACTTAGCGCACTCTAAAAATTAGCCCCGTTTTCTATGGTTTATCCAAGCATTATTTAGTTTTTTTTTTGATTTATAACTTGTTTTTTTGACATTTAGCTATAGCTGCGCCATCCTCGTCACAACAACAAGGTGTTTTCTAAGGAAAACGACTTTACTTATTGTAGGTTTTCTTAGCCAATCTTAG
>Ga0209187_1000529_pt1 | contig 63013 bp, 64 predicted proteins | sample BantaG_FD_187430 | JGI IMG/M metagenome (GOLD analysis project Ga0209187, IMG submission 187430) | Marine algal microbial communities from Bantry Bay, Ireland - BantryBay_4 metaG (SPAdes) (version 2) | ecosystem: Host-associated > Algae > Red algae > Unclassified | place: Bantry Bay, Ireland...
TGATCTGGTAAAGTACTCGTTTTAGTCGTATATTTATCAAACAGTGAGGAAGAAGTCATATTTAGTTGTTTTGTCACTACTAATATAACTAATTTCTCACTCTTTTTTTACCATGTCTAGTTGTGTGCCCGATGCGAGTGGAAATGCCTTGCATTTATTGGAACAGATGATTGAGAGAATATTTTGCCACGAAGCAATGTAGAGACGTTGCATGCAACGTCTTCACTCAACACAACACTCCACAAAGAACCAAAACCAGTTCCAATGAATGCAAGGTATTGCAACGGACAGCGGGGAGATGACTAGATCGAAGATTATACTCGCCGTCCTAAAAAATTTAATGATTTAATCAGCACTACGAGAAAAACTCGTGGGTTAAAATAGGTTTAATTCTAAACATTGACGAGATCCCGAAATGTCGGACCACAGATATTTCTTACGCTACGCTCCAGAAATTTGGTTGGACTCGCACACGAGATGACGTGCTTTTTTGTTTGTTTTAGGAACATTCATACGGGCAATCCTTGCGCTCGCCCAAAACATACAAATGCAATAAATCGCATGATAGCATTCGATCATTTTGTTGGCACCAACAAAATGATCTACATCGTTCTCCACAAAACGCAAAAAAGCGGTCATCTCAACAGAGACAACCGCTTTTTAAAAATATTATAAACGCAAGTTTGTAATAAGGGCTAACAAGAGAATCCCCTTCTACAAAACACTATTTATTATTCCTCAGAATATTATGCTTTCTCCTTCACTTCAGCAGAATCTTTTGGCTCTTTTGGTTCTGGCTCCGTCGCCTTTTTAGAAGATGCTTTTTTGGATGCCTTAGATGCTTTTGCTGGCACCTCTTCTGCAACTACTTCTGCTGGCTTTTCCTCCTCATTATCACCATAGATGATTTCTTTGATTCTAGCTTCAATTTCAAGTGCTACATCTGGATTGTCTTTCAAGAATCCTTTTACATTTTCTCTACCCTGCCCAATCTTGTTTCCTTCATAACTGAACCAAGATCCACTTTTTTGAATAATTTCAGCATCTACTCCTAAATCAATGATTTCTCCTAATTTAGAAATTCCTTGTCCGTACATAATATCAAACTCAATCAATTTGAATGGTGGAGCCATTTTGTTTTTAACAACTTTGACTCTTGTGCGGTTTCCTATCAATTCGGTTCCGTCTTTTATAGCTGTAGAACGACGGATGTCCAATCTAATAGAAGAGTAGAATTTTAAAGCATTACCACCTGTTGTTGTTTCTGGGTTTCCGAACATTACGCCGATCTTCTCACGCAATTGATTGATAAACACACAGCAACAACCTGTTTTGTTAATTGTACCTGTCAATTTACGCATTGCTTGAGACATCAACCTCGCTTGAAGACCCATTTTAGAATCACCCATTTCGCCTTCCAATTCACTCAAAGGAACCAAAGCGGCTACTGAATCTACCACTACAATATCTAAAGCACCCGAACGAATCAAATTATCAGTTATTTCCAGTGCTTGTTCTCCATAATCTGGTTGAGATATTAACAAATTGTCTACATCAACTCCTAAATTTCTTGCATATTCTTTGTCAAATGCATGCTCGGCATCTATAAAAGCGGCTAATCCACCTGCTCTTTGTGCCTCGGCAATTGCGTGAATTGCTAATGTTGTCTTTCCTGAAGATTCTGGACCATAAATTTCCACAATTCTTCCTTTTGGATAACCATTGATCCCTAATCCAATGTCTAATCCTAGTGATCCTGATGATATTACATCAGCTTTTACCACTGTTTTGTCGCCCATACGCATTACACTTCCTTTTCCGTGTACTTTGTTAAGCTTGTCCATTGCTAACTGCAATGCTTTTTGTTTTTCGTTCAAGTTTGCCATTTTTCTAATTTAAATGATGTTCCAAATATAATCTTTTATAATTCAATCTATCTTTTTATTGTTGTTCTGTATCTAATCTCATTCAACATCATCTCGCCTTGTATTTTATAGAGAATCTTTGTAAATATCATCAAAGATAAACATTTTATTTGTAAATAACATTAATAATGACATTTTATTTTATTTAAAGTCACAAAAAGTTATTTTTATTGTCCTAAAAATGCTTTATATTGTATCTAAGTACTCGGACATAAATAATCCAACATTCAAAAATTATCTTTTTCTGATTTCCGTCCGCACTGGCGGACCGGTCAAAAAAGTAACCTGGTTCGACACTCGATAGCCCTGCTACCGAACGTCGGACCGACTTGACTTTTTTTCCGAAATGTCGGACCATCGAGACGTCGAACCGTAGCAAATCAAAAAAATATTTATTTTGAACTATTGGCTTCTTTACATCCGAGTACTTATATGACATTGATCTCTACTTCTAAACCAAAACAGATAATATCTTAAGTTATGTGTTTAAAAAGTTATACTTACAGGAACCATTTTATAATATGATTAGTTATACACATTCACACAAAGCAAAGATGCACTTTGCTTAACATTAAAAAATAAAACACTTATAAATTTCATGCAATTAATTAATGCGAGCTACTTATATAATGATCAAATTACTAAAATGCAAGTTTCTGCTGAGGCAAAATCCTTTTCGACCTGGACAAACCTCTTTAGGACTTGGAATTATTTTGATTGTATGAACATAAAACCAGATATGATAGAGATGTAAAAAATCTTTTCAAAATACAATGATTTGTGTAGCCTGGTTTACTTTTTAGTAAATCGGGTTTTTTTATGAAAATTGGGCAACACTAACAATGAACATCAATATTAATAATTAAAAAAAACATCTTACGCATTTCAACAAATTTATAACACTTAAAAACAACACCATGAATCTTAAATTAAAATTTGACAGAATCACCAAACGCTATAAACAGAAGCAATTGGCAATGAACCAAGAACCGTTCTACGTTCCTGCTTTCATCGAAAGACAAAGTATTGACGAAGAAAAGTTAGAAGCAGAAAAGCGTCATTTACAGACCTTTATCTTCTAAATAATTTATTTATATTAGAGCTGAAACCTTTCTCCCAAGGTTTTAAAAAGATAGATTGGGTGAAATTCTCAATCTATCTTTATTAGTACTACTTAATATTTTTTAAGTTAATTTTTGCGAAAATATACTTACGATCAAAATAAAGGCGTTAAATTGGTATATGTTACGAGTCTTAAAACAGTCTGTATTTTTGGTATTATTATTGCTCATGTTTGCTTCTTGCAGCAACAATGATTACACTCCTAAGCCTGTGGCTTATCCAAAAATGGAGCTTCCAGAGAAGGTTTACAAGCACGCTCCAAATGATGGCTGCCCTTTCATTTTTGACATTCCTGTCTATGCTGAAGTGGATAGAAATCCTGCTTTGAAAAAGAAAAATGAAAATCAGGATTGCTGGATGGACATCGTCTTTGAAGACCTCAATGCTCGGTTTCATCTTAGCTATATGGAGGTTGAGTCCGATGAAAAGTTGATTAATCTAATTGAGGATGCTCATAAATTGACTTCAAAACACATTAAAAAGGCAGAATACATCGATCAAAGGCAAATAATGACGGATCGTGGGGTTTATGGATTGTTTTCTGATGTGGGTGGCAATGCCGCTTCTTCTATGCAATTTTACCTTACTGATAGCTTGGATCATTACTTATTTGGCTCTTTGTATTTTTCAACTACTCCAAATTATGACTCTATCCAACCAGCAATTCAGTTCATCAAAGCAGATATTCTAAAATTGATAGATACTTTTGAATGGCAAGAAGGCTCGAATGCTACTGCTAGTTTGGTTGACTAGGTGTTGAATTATGAGTTATAAGTTATGAACCGAGCGTCGGACCGTATGAATTGGCAGTTAACCACATCTAATGTAGAGACAAGGCATGCCTTGTCTACCAACTGAATTATGAATTATGGTTATGAATTTGCAGATAACCACAACCAATGTAGAGACAAGGCATGCCTTGTTTACCAACAGAATTGTGGGTTATGAATTAGCATTGAAACACAACCACCTCCTAAACTAAAAGTAGTGTTAGAATGTTTTTAGTTTGTAACTAACATTTTTAGGGGAAATTTTACCTAAAAACAAGAAAAAGTTACATTAACCATAGTTTTGAACTAATTTTGCGATATAATTAAAATAAGTTATTATGGGTTTACCTGGTGGAATTGAATGGATCGTTATTTTATTTGCTGTTTTATTGCTTTTTGGTGGTAGAAAAATTCCTGAATTGATGAAGGGTCTTGGAAAAGGGATTCGTGAATTTAATGCTGCGAAAAGCACCATTAAAGAGGAATTGGAATCTGGTATCAAAGAGGAAAATCAACAGAAGTAATATTTTGCGATTTAAACCATTCTAAAAATATTGTCCAATCCCGATTACAGCACCGACTTCTTTTGTGTGGATTGGTTCGTATCCAAAATCTAATCTAAAGACTGCATTATAAATTCTTTGGTGGATGAATCTCATGCCTCCACCCAAAACCATTCTATAAGTATCGTCAAAATCTTGATTTTCGGCTAGCCATTTTGCACCTGGTTGTCGCCAAGATGCTTGATCTGCGAAAACATTCAACTGGACAGCTATTTTTTTATCGTCATAAATGGTGTGTCGATATTCTAAGTTTAGACTGGTTATTGCTGATGCTCTTGCTATTCTATTACCAATTCCTCTCAAATTGATATGACCATCTATGGTGTATGGTGCGAATGGGCTGAAATTGTTTTGAGCAATGCCAAGCAGCCATCTTCCCGCAAAATTTCCCTTCTTCCCTACTCGTTTATAAAATCGAAAATCATTGTCAAAAATATAAAAGGCATTTTCAGCATTTTTATAAAATGGTTTCTCAGCTATAGCATCTTCACTTAGTACCGTCTGAAAAGAGATATAGTTTGAAATCCCAGAACGATAATGAAAATAATAATCAATCTTATTAAGTTGATGATTGAGTTTCACCAAAAACTTCGTCAAACTAACATCATTTGGTCCAGGTAATTCGTCTTTAGGCTCGCTTAATTTTCGGTATTTCTCTTCAAATAAACTCACTCCTAACTCTACCTTGTTATCGTAATTCAACTCATAACTCGCTCCTAGAAGCAAACTGTTATTGGTATAGTGGTATTGCAAAGTAACATTTTCAAAATAAAGTGGCTCTTCAGATTCCCAATGCAGCCCATTTATGATAAAGCCTAGTTTTTTTCCTTTAAAATGGGGAATTTTTATTCCAAAACCAACAGTAGACTGACGATTGTATTGATAAAAAGCATAGGTTTCTATCCCTTTCCCAAACGTATTTACATCCAATGCGCCAAATTGAACCCATTCATTTTCTGGTAATATCCCAAAACCAAAAATAGGCAACAAAGTATGTACCTCTTTGCAATTAAAAACGATCTCTGCTCCTTTAGCTGTTTCAATCACCTCATAATCAACATCCGCAAAAGCATTTAATCTACGCAAACGCGAAGCATCTCTTTCTAATGCTAAAGTGTCTACTGATTCACCTATTTGAGTTTCAAGAAATCTTTTAAGGTAAGCTTCATCTGTTTTCTTATTTCCCTCGAAGCGTATAGATGCCAAATTCAGCTGCTGGGCATTGACCAAAGCAGCACTTAGTATTAATAGAAAACAAATAAGTAAGTTTTTATTTACATTCATTAAAGTATGTACTATAAAGACTAAACGACAATTATTAAGGTAAAGTCTTACATTCATAAAAAGCAACTCCGTAATTTTTCGAGAAAATTACGGAGTTGCTCAATCTTATCCTAAGTTTCATCACTTATTCCTAAATATTTACATAAAAGTACTCCATTGATGTTGAGAAATTATTTCCATAAGTCTTCCATTGTCCAATTTAGAGGGAATCCTGCGTGAGCAAGGTCAACTTCAGGAAAATCAGTAATAATTTTCTTTAAGTCTTTCTTAAAAGAATGATAAGGGTTTATCCGATCCAATAAAAAACATAAAATGCATAGTATTGCATATGATTTAAGTACTTTGTCATTTGTTCTTAAATTACTTTCTTCATTTTCCCATCTATTAACCCACAAACCTCTTGGTCTTCTTGGCCATCTAGGAGAAATTGTTAGTTTTATATTCCAAAGCCTTGAATGATGTGCACAAATATTTCTCACATATACCAGCGTATCAATCCAAGAAATAAAAACTAAATTGTTTAATCCAAATTGATCGCTGATTGTATTTTTTTCTTATGTTGATTTTAGATGTTTATAAAGTGCGTTTAATGCTCTAAATGAAATAGTTTCTAAAATTTTCCAGGCAGGAGGCATTGTATTTGTGTACTTAGATTTATACTTTGTTATAAATTCCTCTCTTGTTTCGTTGGTTCTTTTTAGCAAAATATTTTGCAGTGTAATGAAACTCTTATAATCATCAAAAATTTCAGCTTGCAAAAACCAAAAGCCTGTCTTGTATTTTATTGATTGTTGAAAAATGATTTGTGTTCTTAAAGCAACTTCTATTTGCTCTATTGCATAGAATACGAGTAATCTCAGTTGACTATCAAATTTATACAATTGAAAAATATTCTCAAAAGATGAGTTTTCTTTAAAGATTTCATTTTCTTTCGGCAACCTTAACATCGGATACCAATACGCACTTAACCTGTGATAACTTATAGTTTGCAGAATACGTCTAGCTTTCTCTTCATTAGGTATTATCAACCCTCTTTCTTTCAATAACTCTAATTGTTCTTGAAATGTTTTGGGTACTTTTTCATAAAGAGTTTTTCTCATAAATCACAGGGGTAAAACAGAAAACCCGCCAAACATGCGCATATTCATTTCCTAAGAAACAATAGAGGCGAGGCGGGTTTTAATACCATAAAAATAGTTTAAATTGATGAAAAGTTCAATTTTAGACTGATTTTTTGTTCAAATAATGACAATCACTTTGATTTCTCTTATAAAGATAAAAAGAAATTGTATTCTGGTTTTGTCCAATTTTCCAAAGCGATATTTTTTACTCTTTTAAGATGTTTTTCGTTGTTGCTTACCAAACAATGTGCATTTGATGAAGCTGTAGCAGCTATTAATAAATCAAAATCAGGAATGAGTAAGCCGTGTTTTTGTAAACGGTATTTCTCCTTGACAAATATTTCATGACAAGTACTGATTGGAATGACTTGAAATAATTTTTGAATAGAATTTACATCATTTGCATGCCTCTCATAATTCTCACTCTTTTTTGCTCCATACATCAATTCTATAATAGTAATTTCAGAAATAAAGCAATTCCTAATGCCAACAGATTTAATTTTTTCCTCAATAGAAAAGCGATTTTTTAAAAAAAATATGCAGATGTCTGTATCCAATAAGTAGGTCATATTAATCGAAAGATATGTTTTTATCAGAGATGGTTCTACTCTCTAAAATTTCTTTGGCTAAATCTTCTGAAGTATCTACCCATGCTCCGCAGAGTTTCTTGAGTAAATCAGTTTTATCTTTGGGATTACTAGAGCTATCTTTTGATTCTTCAATATTAGACGTTTCTTTAGTGAGCCTTTCTAATAACATGACTTTCTCTTCTTCACTCCAAGAAGAAATTTCTTCTAATACGTGATTTACCTTGTCATTGTCCATGTCTTCTTTTACTCTTAAAATTACATTAATTCCTGTAAAGTTCCTAACAATTACTTTGATTGCTCCTTCTGTTTATCTCTCACAAAATCTGAAAGCTTGGCACTTATTCGTGTGCCAATTTTATATACTTAAATTCACTCGGTCCGACGTTCGGTTATTCAATTCGTAATTCGCAATTAACTACTCAATCACCAATACTTTCCCAGAAATTGCAAATGCTTCAGAGTTGAAATCATAGTAATAAACACCATGTGGTAAAGATCCTATGTTCATATCAACTGTTTGATTTCCAGACTGCAAATTTAGTCCTTTTTCAAAAACCACTTGTCCAATAGAATTATGCAAAACAAAAGAAGTATAAACAGGAGCTTCAATGTTTAATGAAATTTGAATCAAGTCAGTTGCAGGATTAGGGTACAAACTAAAACCAGTTTTGACAATATCTTCTGATATTCCATCAATCGTATAATCAATAACAATATTGAAAGTTTGATTGTACAAAAATCCACCACTACCATCTATCAAATTAAAAGTAAATTGATCTGTTTCAATCAAGTCCAACTCTTTGTGTACATATGCCAATTTAAGATCGTCAATATCTTTTTGTGTAAAATTATCACCTATTGCCAAAACTACATCATCCAATGTCAAGTCTCCTCTTACTGGAAGTGAATTCAAAGTATATTGTAAGTCTACAGCATCGTTGTCATCTTCAACAGCAAGAAATTCATTAATGATTGGCTCAGTAGTTTCAGGGAATACGATAAAATCTTCCGCGTCTTTAATTACAGGGTTTTGATTTTGTGAATTTGCCCCTTGCAAGTTAAAAATAAAAACTTCTGAGTTAATGCCTGTTAGACATTCATTGCTTGAATAAACCCTCCAATGGTAAAGTTGGTCTTCCGCTAAAGTATCATCAGGTAATGTATAAGCGTTTTCTGTAAGACCATCAAAATTACCAACAATTGATTCTGGTGTAAAAAGTGGACTGGTAGCAATTTCTACCGCATACCCAGTTGCCACTTCAAGATTTTCCCAACTAAAAATAATATCATTTCCAGTTACCAAATTTTCTCCATTTATTGGTGCTTGTAATGCAGGCGCAACACTCAATACCTCCTCTTTTAAAACTACAATATCCAATGCCAGCGAAACTGTTGTTAAAGAATTACTAAAGGCATTTACATTTACATTGAACACCCCATTTGCATTTGAAGTAGTCGTTATTAACATCTCAACAGTATCAGGAGCGGCTACTGGATTTTCACTAAAACTAGCAGTCCAACCTGTTGGCAAATTGGTAGTTGACAAGGTTACATTGGATTCATATCCATCAGTAATATCAACATAAATAGGTACAATAGCATAATCTCCTTTACAGGTTTCTATTTCTTCGTTAGCATCTGTTAATACTTCTACTTTTGGTAAAATAACCTCAATGTCAACCTTGTTTATGTTAAAGAATACATTATCAGAACACTTAACTTTTACCCTTCCTTCTGTTGTTTCTAATTCTAAGTTTTCTGGAATTGTTATGTTGGCGGTTCCATCATTAGCTGTTCCTTCTGACAGCAAATAATCAAAGCTTTCTCCTCCATTAGTTGAAAAATAAATATCAACCAAAGCACAATTGACAGGAGCTTGATCCGTGTTTGCCACATCCCACTCAATCAATGCTGGCTCACCACCAAACCAGGTTGTACCTGTTGTACTTGGCCCCGTTACAATAAAAGGACCAGCCTCATCTGTAACGCCTAATTGTATGAAATTAGAGCTAAGACCGCCAGCAATTACATTATTGTCTCTGACAGCCAAGGTAAATTCCATGTCCCTAGCATAACTTGGTAATATTTCACCTCGCACTTGCGTCTGAGAAAGAATATCAGCAAGTTTAGGGAAGATTCTTACAGAGTCAGGTGTAGGTAGAAAAGATCTAAAAAGTGGTGCATTTCCTTGAGGTGAATTAGGATTTCCTGCAAATCCTAAATCTTTTTGCTCCCAACAATAAGTTAGTGAATCACCATCTATATCTGTTGCAGATCCTATCAATTCAAAGGGAGTTGAATTTGGAATAGTATCCAAGTTTGATACAAGGATTTCGACTACAGGAGGAGTATTTCCAGTTTCAATTACATCAGGACAATTGCCCCCTGTTTGAAAAAGTACGTAAACATCTATTTCCCTAATGCTGTGTAAATGGAAATAGTCATCACTTCTATTTTGAATATTATGTGATCCGCAAATTCCAGCATAAGCCATAATTGTTGATCCACTACCTGGCTCATAAGCCGATTGCGAAACACGATTCCCATTACAAGCTCCTACGTTGCCATTAAAAGAGTGATTGGCACCAAACTGATGTCCAATTTCATGAGCAACATAATCAATATCAAAAGGATCTCCTATTGGACTATTAACTCCAGTAGTTCCATATGCCTTATATGTTGCATTGCAAACACAACCAAGTGAAGCTATTCCACCTGAAGCAGTACTCAATACATGACCAATATCATAAGCAGCAATTCCAATAGTATTGTTTAAAAACTGCGCATTTTGAGAAAGAAGAGCCGATGCATCATTATTGGAAAAACTGTCTGAATCAATATTGATTATGTCTTCACTTTCATCAATCAATTCCATAGTAATTGATAAATCTCTTCTATAAACACCTACAACTCTATTTACCGTTGTTGTAATAGCTGATAAAACAGATTCAACTGTTCCGCCATGATAATTTGAATATTCTACTGTTGTAGCAACTGCCAACCGATAAACTCTTAGTTCTTCACCAATTGCACCTTTTCCTGCATTTTCCAATTCCTCTTCTGTATAATCAATATGATCATCTGCAAAACATTCAAACTTTTTATCTGCTGATGGTATAAAATCTCTTTTGTTGTAAACCATATAATTTTCTGTGTCCAAACTACTATAAGGGTCAATGAAAACAGTCCCTTCCGATCTCATAATCATTGCATGAAAGCCTTTGGCTGTAATATCAAAACGAAGAATCGCTGATTTATCCTCTACACCACTTGCAGCATAAGTTCTTATATCTGGGAACTTTGCACTCAACACCTTAGACATTACTGGAGACTCAACTACCGCAAAGTTCTGAAAACCACCTTCTGGCATTGGCAATTTAATTATTACAGGATTAATTGTAGCTTCATCTGTAAATTCCAGAGGCGCATCCTTCAATTGGCTTTTTAACAATTCAACGTCTAATTCAAAGACAGTAAATTTTTCAGCATTAATTTGCCTTTCCCCTTTGACCTCTATTTTTGATGGGTGGGATTTATGCCAAAATGTATTTTGCGCATTAACAGATAAAAAAAAGATCAAATTAAGAAAAAGTATAATAGTATATTTCATTTGTTTGGGTTTTAGAACAGTAAAACTACAACGTATTATAAATCTATATAAAAGAAATTGCAACAATATTAGCTGAAAGTCATTTATTTACGAATTGATGACTTATTTTTTAACATAAACATTCTATTTTACTACAATTTTCTTCGATTGTGCATGTTAAATGGTATGTAGATTATTAATGCGCATTTTTAGTGCCAATTATTATTTGCTCATTCTTTTGTTTTAACTTTGTTATTAAAGTAAAAATAATAAGTTAGCCCCAGTTGATAAAATATTTTTCTTTATACAAAGAAGGAAGAGCATGCTGGTCCGACACTCGGTAGCAGGGCTACAGGATGATTTTCCTGATGTAGTATAAGGGAAAAAGATGAAGTCAAATGGTCTAAGTTATTGTTTTGGCTTTACTTATGTTGAATTATCAGTAAAAAGGGTCGTGGTGTGATTAATCAATTATTTAAGAGTCAGTTTATTTTATTAATAGTTATATCTGTTGGATTTTGTTCTTTCCACGGTATACATGCTCAAAACTGTGGAGCTGTTCAAATTACTTTTCCAGCTCCTAGTGCAGACACACTCTATGTTTGCCAAGGCGGTGGGACATTTGATTTGATGCAATATGCATCAACAACTACTGGAGATTTTGGTGGTTTAGGCGTGCAACCCGATGGAGTTACGTTTGACCCCAGTGCCTTACCACCAGGCACTTCTCAAATTTCCTATACAGATGCTCCGAATTTCTGCCAAAAATGGGTAACTGTTGTAGACTTTGTTATTCCAGAGGCAAAAACTATTTTTTGCAAAAATGACAAAGATTTAGTTCTTAATTCATATGCAAATCCATCAAATGGTACTTTTTCTACTGATGCTATGGGTGGAGTAACAGTTGATGGAAGCGGAGTATTTAAATTCTCTCCTAAAACAGCTGGTCCAGGAACACATATTATAAATTACACAATAGGAAATGCAATCTGCACCCAAGAAGTGCGTGTCAAAAATGTACATTTCAAAATAGCAAATGTTCACTTTGTTATCTGCACAAGTCAAGATAGTATTCCCAATTTATTGATATCTGATTTTGAAAATGATGACAATATTGATCCTGATTGGGGACAAGGCGCTTATTTTGGTGGACTTGGTGTATTTGATGGACATTTTTTTGATCCAAGCTTATCTGGTCCTGGTTTACATTCAATTTATTACACTGATGGTGTTGATACTTGTTGGGACCAACTTCGGGTTTATGATTCCTTTCAAGCAGAAATAACTCCAATTGCCAATACAAAATTTTGTGCAGATTCTCCACCAGTAACCATTCAAGGAAATGGTCCATTAGGTAGATGCGCTTACTATTTTAATGTTGTTACAGATGCCTTTACGCTTGACAACCAATTTGATCTTCTTCCAGATACTATGGCACTTGGTGTTTATGATATAATTTATGGATGTACAGATTTCGACGGATGTCCATCATTTGATACACTCACTGTAGAAATAAGCAATACTATAGCCGATATTAATATTAATAAAAATGTTTTTTGCGAGAGTGAGTCAACTTATCCTATAGAATTTAGCCCAGAAGGAGGAAGTTTAACTTTTTCGGACCCAGGAATCGTACTTAATGGTTCCAATTTGGATATTGAAGCATCAGAACCTGGAGTTTACACCATTTCTTATGCTTTAGAGAATCTCAATTCTGGCTGTTCAGGCATTGATTCCATTGAGGTGGAAATTTTGCAAGGCTTTGACATTGATTTTGAAATTCAAACAACCAATTGCTCTAATCTTACGGATAAAGTTATTTATACAGGTGAACCCCTTCCAAGCAATGCAGAATTTAAATGGAGTATTGATAATGATTATGAGTTAACTGCTGCTGAAGATGAAAATTCTTATGAAGTAGCTTGGGATTATCCAGGAAGCTATAAAATCGTCTTAGAAGTTGACAGTATCTCTTGTACCACAAATGGTGATGTAATTGGAGTTACTATTGAAGACCGTTACAAAGAAGATTGTCAAACTAGGTATTTTATTCCAAATGTTTTCACACCCAACGGAGATACCAAAAATGATATTTTTAAAGTCGAAGGAGATGGTGTTCGTGAAATGGAAATGAGAATCTTTGACAGATGGGGCAATCAAGTGTTTTATGGTACCGAAGTACTAGATGGTTGGGACGGATTTTATGAAGGTATAGAAGTTAATTCTGGTGTATTTTTCTATACCGCTGAATTGGTATTTGAAGATGGCACTTCAAAAATTGAAAAAGGAAACATCACTTTATTGCGATAATTTTGATATAAATTTATGTACAAAATATTTACTTACTGCTGTGTTTTACTTTTGTTTTGTGGTGTTATATTACAAGCTCAAGATGCACATTTCAGTCAAAATTTTGCGACTCCTTTATATGCCAATCCTGCAATGTCAGGGTTGTATGATGGAGATGTTCGGGTAAGTGCTGTTTACAGAAACCAATGGGCAAGCCTCAGCAATAGCTCTGTAGGTGCAAGAACGGTTTTATTATCCGCAGAAGCAAAGCTAACACCTGGTCCTACAAAAGGTGGTTGGCTAAGTGGTGGAATAAACCTTTACAATGATAAAACTGGAGGCGTTGGCATTATCACCAACAGCTTGGATTTTTCATTGGCATACAATACTCCAATTGATGGAAAACAGTTTATTTCGGTGGGAACAACTGTAGGAATGTCAGGTAGAAAATTAGATTTAAGCGACGCCCAATTTGGCAATCAATATGGTGAAGTTGGTTTTGATGAAAACATCAATTCTAATGAGACTTTTGACAATGAATCTTTTAGTAGTTTTAATTTATCAGGAGGCTTGGTTTACTATTATGTAAAAAGTCCACGCAGCTATTATTTTGGTGGCTTGGCATTGTATAATATAACTGGACCTAGGTATTCTTTTCAAGATTTCACCGATACTCGTCTGCCAATGAGAATTTCTGCTCAAGCTGGTGCAGCTGTAAATATCAACAGCAATCTTGATGTGGTTCCAAGTGTGTATTTTATGAAACAAGGGAAAAGTGTAAAAACTGATATTGGCTCATATGTAAGATTTGTGTTTTCCCAAAACAAGCAACAGAGAACTTTTAGAGCATTTAATATTGGACCATTTGTCAGAGTTGCTGGTTCTACCGAAAGCAGCGTTTCTTTTGATGCTTTAGTTTTTGCCGCCAAAGTTGACTATGATGATATTAGCATCGGAATGAGTTATGATTTCAATATTTCTAAACTCAACAATGCGACCAATGGTAGAGGTGGACCTGAATTAGCAGTAGTTTATACACCAAAAATTAGAGAGAATAAATTTTCTGCACCCGTTAGTTGTCCTAGGTTTTAGAAACTCAAATTTAAGACAGCGAGTATCATTTCTTTCTTTAAAAAATGCTACAATAATCCCAATACCAGAGTAATTTAGGCTCAGGCATTCAGGCATTCAAACATTCAGGCATTCAAGCACTCAGGCATTCAAACATTAATTTCCCTTATCAATACTTATTTTTCCATAAGAGACCTCAAGGTCAACTTTTCCTACACTGCCATCTCCTACTATAGCTTTTAATGACTTTATTTTTCCTTTATTATCGTAATCAACATTCTCTGCGAAAGGTTTTGCTATTCGAATATCGCCATACTTTGTTTCTGCATTTAATGTAAAATGGCTGTTCAAATCAAAACCTATATTCAAACTACTGTACTTGGCATCAATTTCTACCAATTCAAATTTTGCAGGAATGTATTCAATATCAAATCCTGGCACATAACTAACGTCTAAATCAACGTCATTTAGCAATTCATTTATATCCAGTTTTAAATACTTAATTTCGCCTCTTAAACTAATGATGCTATTTATATCTAAAGCTCCATAACTACCTTCTATATCAAGCACATCTATTTCACCAAGCTCAACATCCGAATATTTTGTTTCAATATTTAGGTTACGAGATTTTTCTACATCTATCTTTGAATACTTCACCTCTACAGAACCATCTAGTATTTCTGTAAACTCCGCATTTCCATATTTTACTTGAAGCATATTTTTTTCACCCAAAAGGCTACCTCCAGTGATGGTTCCATATTTTAAATTCACATTTACATTTCCCAGCATGTCATCTAGGTAAATATCCCCAAATTCATTTATCAAACTCAGTCTTGCTGTCTTGGGAATTTGCAAATTATAATTGATTCTATTCTTGTCTGTACAAGAAATATAATCGGAAACATGATTATAAAGATTCTGCCATTTCTCAACATCAATTATCGTTTCAATTTTAAGTTCTTTAGGTGTATTGTTTTCTATATTAATATCAATATCCTCTAAACGCTCCAACACTTTACTTTCTGTTTCTCCACTAACGACAATACTCACTTCTAATTTAACTGTATTTTGATCCCAAGTTTCAACATGTATTTCTCCGTACTTATTATTTACGATAAGAACAACATCACTGTTTACAGGAAAGTCTTTTTCAATAATTTTTGTTTTCTCAATATCATATTTTAGCGCAAATACAGCTTGACCAAAACAAAGCAATCCAAATAGAAAAACAATCAAATATTTTGAATTATAAATAGGTTTTTTCATCGCTTACTGATTTTAAGTTTGCCATCTTTTGCAAAATATTTTTTTGCTGGATTAATATTTCATTCCGCATTTGTAAGTTTTGGATCATAAGATTTAATATTTGTTCATTGTCTGCATTATCAATTAAATGTAACTTTAATTCATTGTATACTTCATCTAGATTTTCATGCTCCAATAAAAACTCCATCACCATCTCTGGATACTCCTTTTGATAACTTTTTAATTCATTTGCAACCAAATTTATATTTGCCAAATAAAAGTTTTCTGTCTCTCCCATCTCCTCATTAATCTTCGAGAGATCAAGCTTTGAAACGTCAATAGGAACAGGTCTAGTTTCTGCTATTTCACTTTTATCATTTGCTACAAAATAGCCCAACCAAAAAGTAAAAAGCAACACTGCAGCAGCTTTCAACCAATTACCAAAGACACTGCGTTTATTTGATACTTTTTTTTCCTTACCAACCAAAGAAATGACTTTTTTGTCTTCTTTTTGCTTACCTAACTCCACATCTATTTTTGCCCACAAATCTGCTGGTGGAGAATCGACATCTAATTCAATTCTATTTTTCTTAAAATATTTTTTTAATTCTTCTGACATATTTTATGAAGCATTTAAATCTATTTTTAATTTTTCCCTTAGTAACTTTTTAGCTCTAAATAATTGCGACTTAGAAGTTGAAACACTCACTTCTAAAATTTCCGCAATTTCATTATGATCATACCCTTCTAATATAAAAAGCGAAAAAATAACTCGACATCTTTTTGGCAATTCTTTAATACCTTGATGAATTTTTTCTAATTTATTTTTATAAAAAAACACATCTGAATCTTCACCATTTTCTTCAAACAATCCAAAGGAAACCTTCTCTAAATCAACAAAGTGAATTTTATTCTTTTTAATGTGATCAATACTTTTATTAATAACAATCCTTTTCAACCAAGCACCAAAAGTTACCTTTCCCGAAAACTGTTCTATTTTCATAAAAGCAGATAAAAAAGCATTCTGCAAAACATCTTGTGCATCTTCCTCCACAGACAACATTCTAAGAGCAATATTGTACATGGCTTTACTGTACAATTTGTAAATCTCAAATTGCGCCTGCCGATCATAAAGACGACACCGTTCAACCAACAAATCTATTTTGCTATCTTCTGCGATCTTTAATCAAGTTATGTTCATTATTAAAGTCGTCAAAATATGGGAAAGGTTTAAAGAAATGAAAAATTTAGCGACAAAGAATGGAATATGGTATGGTATGGTGGTAGAGACAAGGCATGCCTTGTCTAAAAACCTTGCTGAAACTGTCTAAAAAATTTGCTGACAAGGTCTAAACCTTGCTATCTAGGCTTTATTTTGCTATTATCAATCCGAAACCTCTTCAAAATCAATGTATTCACCAGCATCATCTTTGTAGATATTCTTATCCTCTTTATCGGTTTCTATACGCACCGTTTCATTTTTATTAGCCGCTGAGCCTGCTCCACCACCATATTGAGTTTCTTGATAACGGCGGAATTGCTCTTGCTGTTGTCGCTGTATTTCTGATGCTTGGTCTTGAACGTTTTTAATAAACCTTTTAAAGGCATAGCCCAAAGCCAAACGCATCAACCAAAATATGGCAAATATTATAAAGAGAAATTTAAGTACAATCAAGAGTTTTTCTTTTGTTTTCTGACAATAATAACAATAACAAGTTACACAAAGTTCGCCAAAGATGGCACCAACATCTCAATGTGCGGGATTCCATCCTCCAAATAGGAATCACTAACTTGTTCAAACCCAAATTTAGTATAAAATTTTTTAAGATACACTTGTGCTGATATCCGAATAGGCACATCTCCATAAAGTTCTGCCGCATATTTCATTGATTCCTCCATAAGAACAATGCCTAAACCAATATTTCTATAATTTTGGGCTGTTATAACTCGCCCTATTGAGGCTTCCTGATAAACAATACCTGGATTTACAATGCGGGTGTAGGCTACAAGCAAACCAGGCTGTGGATAACCCATCAAATGATGTGAATATTGATCTCTGCCGTCTGCATCTAAATAAGGGCAGTTTTGCTCTACCACAAACACTACTTGTCGCAATGTCATCATGTCATATAATTCACTGACTATCAGTTTATTATACTCTTTTTTAAGCCAATTAATTTTTTCCATTTCCAAAAATAATTCAAAATTTCACTTAAAAAAAATCACATTGTTAACATTATTCACAGTATGTGGATAACCATGTGGATAAAGTCGAAAAAATGTTGAAAACGTAAATTAAGGTTACTTTTTTTTACTTTATTTCGCCCAAATATTGTATTTTAGAATACAATAAATCGCTCTAAAACCATCTTGCCAGTTAATTTTTTTTCCTTCTTCATAAGTACGCCCATAATAAGATATTCCCACTTCATAAATCCGTATTTTAGAAATACGAGATATTTTTGCTGTAATTTCTGGTTCAAAACCAAAGTGTTGTTCTTTTAGCTTTAGGCTTTGGACAGCTTTTGTATTAAAAAGTTTATAGCAGGTTTCCATATCTGTCAAATTCAGATTGGTAAACATATTAGACAAAAAGGTTAGTAGCTTATTCCCGATAGAATGCCAAAAAAACAAAATTCGGTGAGGTTTTCCACCAATAAATCTCGATCCATATACAACATCTGCAAAATCGTCCAAAATAGGCTTTAACAATAAATTATACTCTTTGGGATCATATTCCAGGTCAGCATCTTGAATAATCAGATAATCACCTGTCGCTTCTTTGATACCTGTATGCAATGCTGCCCCTTTGCCTTTGTTTTTCTCATGTTTGAAATAGCGTATATTCACATCTGGATTATCTGCCATGTATTTTTGGATAACTTCCTCTGAATTATCTGTAGAGAAATCATTCACAATAATCAGTTCTTTTTGTATATCATCAATTAACTGAACTGCTTTGACCTTGTTAAGAATTAAATGAATGGTCCTGCCTTCATTATAAGCTGGAATGATAATGGAAAGAAGTTTAATCTTCATTTATTTTTTTTTTACAAAACTACTTACTAGTGATTACAAATTGTACTACCTCATTAATTACTTTGGCTTGTTCTACCTCCGTCAATTCAAAATACAAAGGCAATCTAATCAAACAATCTGCAAATCGTTCGCTGTTAACCAATGTTTCTTCTGCGTTGTCTTTTCTAAAATAGGGTGATTTGTGCAAAGGTAAATAATGAAACACCGATAGAATATTTTTACTTTTTAGATAATCTATCAAATCATTTCTAAACTTATTGCTTTTACAAACCAAATAAAACAAATGACCGTTTTGACTTGCCCTTTCTGGAAGCTTTGGGACTTCAAAAAAAGAATCAAATTTTGGGTCTTTAAATGATTCATAATATCGCTCCCATATCATCTTGCGTTTTTCCTGAATTTGGTTTAAATATTCTAATTGAGCCAATAAAAAAGCTGCCGTAATCTCAGAAGGCAAAAACGAAGATCCTTTGTCCACCCAATTGTACTTATCTATTTCACCTCTAAAAAATGCTGATCTATTCGTTCCTTTTTCCCAAATGATCTCAGATCTTTTTATAAATTCATCATCATTAATAACCAACATGCCTCCCTCACCTGAAATAATATTTTTTGTTTCATGAAAAGAAAACGTTGACAAATGTCCGATTCCTCCTAAAGGTTTATCATCATAAAATGCATCAATTCCTTGTGCTGAGTCTTCAATTATATAAAGATTATGCTTTTGGGCTAATGCTAAAACTTCATCCATATCACAAGCCATACCTGCATAATGCACAACTACAATGGCTTTGGTTTTAGGACTGATTAGTTTTTCCAAATGAGCAATAGCTATGTTTGGATGCTCATCACAAGAATCTGCAAAAACAATTTTTGCTCCATTGATTACAAAGGCATTCGCTGTTGAAACAAAAGTAAAAGAGGGAACAATGATCTCATCTCCCATTTTTATATCCAAAAGCATGGCGCACATTTCCAAAGCATCTGTACAACTAGAAGTCAAAAGGCATTTTTTAAATCCATACTTGCTTTCAAAAAAACGTTGGCATTTTTTTGTAAAATCACCATTACCAGAAATCTTACCAGAATTTATTGCTTGCTCAATATACTCAAGTTCATTTCCAACCATAAACGGTTTATTGAATGGAATTTTATACTTCATTTTTCTTGACAAAATTTAAAAGATTAGTTAAACATGGCTGTTGGCTGTTGCCAAAAGCTAAAGGTCAAGAGCCAAAAGCCAAAAGCCAAAAGCTAAAGATCAACATTTATCGTCTTATCAATAATATAAATCGGTCTATTCTTAACGCCTTCAAAAATTTTACCAATATACAAAGCTACAATTCCTAAAGTAAAAATGATGATTCCACTCAACAACCAAATAGACAAAATAGTACTAAAGTAGCCCAACACCCATATCTCTCCCATACAATACCGAACAACAGTGATTAAAGCAAAGATGATTGAACTACCAGAAATCAACAAACCCAATTTTACCGCCAACCTCAATGGCTTGTCTGAATTAGAAAGTATTATGTCAATCGCTAAATTGAGCAATTTATTTAAACTGTAACCACTTTCACCCTCTTTTCGAGCATCATGTTCTATCTCTATGGCTGTACTAGAATATCCAACCCACTTTACCATCGTTGGAAAATACCGATTTTTTTCTCTTAGTTGATTAATAGACTGTATGACTTTATTATTATAAATACCAAAATTTCCAATTTGCTCATTGTATTCAACATCTGTTAAATAAGACAGCAAACGATAAAACGATTTTGATCCCAATCGCTTCAAAAATCCATCTTGGCGCGCCGCTCTTTTTGCCAAAACGATATCATATCCTCGCTGCGTTGCTTTATGCAATCTAGGAATTTCTTCTGGTCGATCTTGCAAATCACAATCCATTACCACAACCCATTCCGCTTCTGCCAATTCCAGACCCGCAGAAATGGCATAATGTTGACCAAAGTTTCTACTCAACTTTACTGCTTTGATGTTTTTATTTTTTTGGGCTAATTCTTCAATTTTTGACCAAGCATCTCCTGGTCCACAATCATCTATCAAAATAATCTCATAACTATCCGTGATAGACAAAACGCTTTTTTCTATTCGATCTATCAATTCAGAAAGGTTATTTATTGAACCATAAACAGGGCTAACTATGGACAAATATTTACTCATTCACTACTTCCCTTTTTTTAATCTCATTCGAAAAACATTCTTAGTAGATTCCTTGACTTTAAAACGATCATCCAAGCGATCTCCAATAATCCAAACGATTCGATCCTTATTGTCTTGTAAAATGAGCGCATTTTCTCTTTCGAAGGCTGTTTTCTTTGTGTCTGAAAAATATTTTTTTAATTTTTTCTTACCAGGCTTTCCATTAGCCTTTTCCATTCCTAATGGATAAAAATAGTCTCCATCTTTTCTTGTCCTTATAATCAATGGAAACTCCAATTTATCAAAATCCAAACCCGCAATATTTTCATTATACTCTTGTTCGTATTTTTTTATATCTACTTTTTTTATAATAATTTTAAAATCCTTTAAGCGAACTTTTCGAGCATCCTCCTTTACAAGATGAATTTTTGAAGTGTTCAAATGTTCTAAATCTGACAAAATCAAAAACTTTTTGTCTTTCAACAAACGATGTGTTTTAGAAAAAAACTCCTTTTTATCATTCCCCTCCAATGCTTCAAAAAGATTCTCCACCTGTGTTTCATTGAAGCCAAAATCTTTGACAAATGTCCACAAAACTGTTTTTGGAGCTACTGTTTTATTTTTCAATTTTAAAATAGAAATAAAACAATCCTCTCCTCTCTTTTCAATCAAACTTCTAATTTGCTGATTTATGGCAAACTGGCTCAATTTTTCCGAATCAAGTACGTGATTACGCGTTTTTTTGAATGTTTTCTCTAAATTGGGGTTAATCTCTTTAAGACTTGGTACAACCTTTAATCTAATTTTGTTTCTTGCATATTTCGTGCTGGCATTAGAAGCATCTTCCCTGTGCAAAAGCTTGTTATCATTGGCATATTTAACAATTTCTTCTCTGGATAAAAACAAAAGAGGGCGAATGATTTTGTTGTTTCTCGGTAAAATACCGCGCAATCCAGCTATCCCCGTTCCTTTGGCTAAATTAAAAAGAACCGTTTCTATTTGATCGTTCATATGATGAGCTGTTGCAATTGCATGAAAGTTATTTTCCTTGCGAATCTCTTCAAACCAATCATATCTCAATTTCCTCGCAATCATTTGGATAGATTCATTGGAGTTTTCCACTATTTTAGGTGTATCAAATATTTTTACAAAAAAAGGAATACCATAATCCGCTGCAAGTTGAGCAACCAGCCTTTGGTCTTTATCCGACTCTTCTCCACGCAATTGATAATTACAATGAAGAATGCCTACATCAATCTTCAAAGCATTTATAATGTGTAACATAACAACCGAATCAATTCCACCACTTATTGCCAGCAATAAGCTGTCTTTTAATCCAAAATTACATTGATTTTTCAGGTACATGGAAACTTTATCAAGCATGTGCGTTGTTGGGTTAATGATATGTTTTTAGAATTTGTTGCTTTTTTCAAGGTTATTCAAAATAATCAAATCAAAAATAAGTAACGATGAAAGAATAAGTTTTGCAAATAGAACTGAATTATTCTACCGCCAGACAAGCGGTTCGACGATTCGACGAAAAACGCAAGCATAAGGCTACGATGAGTATTTCAACTGGTCCGACATTCGGCAGTATAGCGGTAGAATAAACAGTTATATTGCATAAGTTATTCTTTTTTCGTTACTAAGGTTAAATAATGCAACTTAACCTGCAAATATATAAAGTAAGATTTAGAAAAGCAGTAGTAAAATTCTTAACTTTGCCAACTTGTTAGAATCCTAAATGTAAATATGAAATTATCAAAATTCAATTTTGAACTACCAAAGGAATTAATTGCCGAATATCCAAGCAAACATAGAGATGAAGCTCGTCTTATGGTATTAGACCGTAACACAGGAAAAATCGAACATAAAATTTTCAAAGACATCCTTGATTACTTTAAAGAAGACGATGTTATTGTTGCCAATAACACAAAAGTTTTTCCTGCAAGGCTGTTTGGTAGAAAAGAAAAAACAGGAGCAAAAATAGAAGTGTTCTTATTGCGTGAATTAAATGAAAAATCTCGTTTGTGGGATGTCTTAGTAGATCCTGCAAGAAAGATAAGAGTTGGAAACAAATTATATTTTGGAGACAACGGAGAGGATCTAGCAGCTGAAGTAGTAGACAATACCACCTCTAGAGGTAGAACAATTCGTTTTCTATATGAAGGTTCTGATGAGGAATTTAAGAAGGTTCTAACTTCCTTAGGTGAGACACCATTGCCAAAATATATTAACAGAAACGTTGAAGACGAAGATTACGAGAGATACCAAACTGTTTATGCTAAAGAAACAGGGGCGGTAGCCGCTCCAACTGCTGGTTTGCACTTCAGTAAAGAGTTACTGAAAAGATTAGAAATCAAAGGGGTAAAAATGGCTGAATTGACTTTGCACATTGGCTTAGGAACTTTCAGGTCCATAGAAGTTGAAGATCTTTCAAAACACAAAATGGATGCAGAATATTATGCCATTTCAGAAGATACTGTAGACATTATTAATAAAGCAAAAGATGAAAAACGTAGAATTTGTTCTATCGGTACAACATCTATGCGTTCTTTAGAATCTTCTATTTCTGCAACAAAGCACTTAAAACCTTCATCAGGCTGGACCAATGTATTTATCTATCCTCCTTTTGATTTCAGTATTGCCAATTCTATGGTTACAAACTTTCATTTACCAAAAACAAGCTTACAAATTATGATTTGTGCTTTTGCTGGATATGATTTAGTTATGTCAGCATACGAAGAAGCAGTAAAAGAAAAGTACCGTTTCTTTAGCTACGGAGATGCTATGTTGATTATCTAGATATTAGGAACAGCTCATAAATAAGTGTCCAAGTTTGATTTTTATATTTTGGTTTTAGTCAAGGCATTTTTTTTCAGCATAGCCGAGCTACGGTTAATAAAAATAACAGCATCGGCTGCCGCTCGAATAAAATCAAAAGGTATTCGGTCCGATGTTCGGTCAAAAAGTATAGTTATTTATTTTACAGTGTACTTAATTAACTCAATGAAATATTATGCAATAATTGTTGCTGGAGGTGTTGGTAGTCGAATGAACTCCAAGCTTCCAAAGCAATTTATTGACATTCATAAAAAGCCTATTATTATTCATACAATCGAAGCATTTTATCAAGCATTTGATGAAATGAATATTATTGTTGTAATGAATGATGAATATATTGACTATTGGCAAGAAATATCTCAAAAGTATTTAAAGAAACAACCCATTACCGTTTCAGGAGGGAAAACACGTTTTCATTCTGTAAAAAATGGATTGTCCCAAATTCAGGGACAAAATCATATTATAGGAATACATGACAGCGTCAGACCTTGTTTGAGTGTTCAATTCATACAAAATATATACAAAAAAACGGAATCTGCTAAAGCAGTCATTCCCTTAATTCCCCTAAAAGATTCGATTAGAAAGGTGGTTTCTAAGAAAGGCACCTCTGCAACAGCGGCTGTTAAGAGGTCAGACTATTTATTAGTACAAACACCCCAGTGTTTTGAACAAGGTATTCTAATGAATGCCTATGAACAAAATTATTCAGAGCAATTTACAGACGATGCCAGTGTTGTTGAAGCCAGTGGCTACAAAATCGCTCACATTGCTGGAGAACATCACAATATTAAAATAACAACTCCAGATGATATAAAATGGGCGAAACTTTATTTAAACAATAATTCAGATACGATTTAACCATTTAAGGTAGTATCAAACTAGCAATTGGTCAAAGCTGTTGCAATGTTTACTGTATTTTAATTAATTCGTTGGCGCAACATCAACGTGAAATGAAATAAATAATTGGCTCCAAAATTTACCGAATCGTCGGACCGTGTAGATTTTTTTGATTTACAAGGAAAAAAAGTCAAGTCGGTCCGACGCTCGGTAGCAGGGCTACGGTTTACTTTTTTGACGACGGAAATCGGAAAAAGATGATAATAAATTGGGGCTATTTATTAATTTCGTTTCACTTAATCAATGTTCATCTTCATGAAAGAAGAAGTCTTCGTGAGTTGGATAATCTGGCCAAACCTCATCAATACTATCAAAATATTCTCCAGGCTCATCTTCAAGCTCTTGAAGGTTCTCAATTACTTCTATAGGTGCTCCTGAGCGTATAGAATAATCTATTAGTTCATCTTTGGTTGCTGGCCAAGGTGCATCTTCCAAATGCGAGGCAAGCTCTAAAGTCCAATACATAAAATTAAAAATTTAACTTTTAACAAAAACAATCTAAAAATCGCGCAAATGTAAAATTATTTTCGAGATTTCCAAATTATTTCTTCAGATCCTTTATCATAAACAGCTTTTCTGCCTAAAACAAATAAGAAATCTGATAATCTATTTAAATATTTGACAAGAATAACCGGAACAGTTTCTGGTTGTATCTCTGCCAAATGGGTTGTTCGTCGTTCAGCACGCCTACAAACACAGCGTGCTAAATGACAATACGATGAAAGTGTATTCCCACCAGGAAGAATAAAATTTTTCAATGCTGGCAAGTCTTCATTCATTTTATCCATTGCCTTTTCTAACTCCTCAATATCCTCCTCATTAATATCAGGAACAATCAAGTTATCCTTTGAAGGATCAGATGCCAATACCGAACCAATATTAAACAAAAGGTGTTGAACACTTTCTAATGTTTTATAAGTAGTGTCCTCTTTCCCTGTTTGGTCACGGATTAATCCAATAAATGAATTTAATTCGTCAACAGTACCATAAGACTCAATTCTTATATGATGTTTCGGTACTCTACTACCTCCAAACAACATTGTTGTTCCATTATCTCCTGTTTTGGTATATATCTTCATAAGCTTTATACATCTTGGCACCAATGAATCGTTCCCGATTTGAAAATAAATTTTAAAGACTTATCAAGAGTACTGGCAAATCCATATACTTTAAGTTTTCAAATCTTGTTTCAATTCGGATTAATTTCTTTTTTTACGTTTTTTATCTCCTGGAAAAGACAAGCCAGATTTTGCTTTTTTTGCTTTTTTATTTAAATCAGCCTGCTCCACTGATGGACATCCGTATTTAGGACTACAAGATGTTGTAGATAGTAAAAAAATAACGGTAAAACCCAGGAAGGCACTTGTTAAAATAGTTCTGTTTCTCATTGTAAATGATGCGTAAATTCCCTGTAAATAATAAAATTGTTGCTTTTCAAGTAATGACAAGTACCAATAATGTACTAACATTTGCAATTGCCATCATATATGAAGACCAATTATTTTCCTCACAGTTTATTTACACAACAAAAAAAATCTTTGTTAAGTATTGCAGAACTAAAAAAAATATAAAAAAAATGGATTTAAAATCCAGAACCTTACTCCTCTCCTTCGTTAGCTATTGTTTGTTCAGTAACTTCTGTTAAAACTTGGTCTATGTAATACAAACTGTGTGCACCTTCCCCAATTATTTTAACTTTGTCTATGATTTGTCTCATCAAAACTTCCTCTTCCAGTTGTTCAGCTACATACCACTGTAAAAAATTATGTGTTTGATGGTCTTTTTCTTTCAAAGAAAGGTCAACTAGTTCATAAATTGATTGTGTCACCTGTTTCTCGTTCTCATAAGCAGCAGAAATAACCTCTTTAATATTATCATAGTCAGCTTTTGGTTTGCCAAAACCTGGTATAATCGGTTTCCTGTCTGCATCTTGTAAATATTTCACTAATTTCATCATATGAGAATGTTCCTCTTCTGAATGATGAAGAAAGAACGTAGCAGCTCCGTCTAATCCTATATCTGCACACCAAACTGACATTGCTAAATATTTATTAGAAGCATTTCCTTCCATTACTATTTGCTCGTTAAGAGCTTTTTCCATCTTTGTAGAAAGCATATTTGATCTTTTTTTTAAATAACAAATATCTGCAATTTTTGTTTCATTTCTCAACTCAGTGTTATTGTTTTTTCGTTACTCAATACAATGATTTTCAATTATTGGCATATTAATTGATTTTTAGTTCAGTACACACCACTAACAAAAGTCATAAATTCCTTTATATGCCTAAACAATACACTGTAAAACTAAATCAAAGAGATAGAGATAAAATTTCAGATTTTATCCAAACCAACAATCAACCGTCCTCTAAAATAAAAAGAGCAAAAATATTATTGTCTGTCGATGCAGGCAATGGTCATGATTCTCTTACCGATGAAGAAACGAGCAAAAAACTGGACATTACTGTCCGAACTGTCGAAAGAGTCCGCAAACGTTTTATAATTGACGGATTAGACAAAACCATTTACGGCAAAAAAAGAGGAAAGAACAAACGTACTAAAATCAATCCTGAGCTAAAATCCTATATTCTTGCTTTGAGTTCTGAATATCCACCAGAGGGACATGAAAAATGGTCGCTTCGTCTTCTTGCTGAAAAAGTGGTTGAAATGAATTTCGTTGATTCAATCAGTCATGAGTCTATCAGAAGAGTTTTAAATGGAGCCAGAGAAAATGAAGGTGTTGAAAACGTAGGATCAGCTCAATAGTTTGATTCTAGGAAACCCATCTAATCTTGCTCTCAATTCCCGTTATTCTTTTGCCTTTGGCTTGAAAATCACTGTATCCAATGTATAAAAACCCAAGGCATTTATCTGCTTCTTTGAGTTTTAAAAAAGATTTCAGTTCATCGCTATAGGTTGATCCACCAGATCCCCAATAAGTTGAAATACCCATTGCTTGTGCCGTTAACATCATATTTTGAACCGCACAGGCAGTGGCTGCTAACTCTTCTACTTCTGGAATAATTTTCTTGCCCTCTAATTTGCGCTCCATACAGATTGCAATAACAAAACTAGCCTTCAATGCTCTGTTTTTGTATTTATCATACTTACTTTGAACAAATTTCTCTTCTGGTGTTTTACTTTTATAGTAATTTGATTCAAAGTCGCATAGTTTCTGAATCCCTTCTTCTTGAAAAATGACAAAATGCCAAGGCTCTGTCAAAGCATGCGTAGGTGCCCAGTTCGCATTTTCAAGAATTTGGTGCAAATCAGCAGTCGAAACTTTTTGATCGTTGAAGTTATCAGGTTTGATGCTTCTTCGTTCTCTGATTATTTGATGAATGATTGAAGTTGTGTTGTTCATAGTGCTATTAAAATTACGAATTTTTTAACCGAAAGTCGGACCGTACGAATTGAAAAATAAAACTTTGATGGCAAGGACGTTTGCGTTAGCCCTGAAAAGCCCGACCCGCAGGGAAACGCCCAAATAATAATAAAAATTTCTCTAATCACCGCAAGATACAAATCTATTGAAAAAACATTTTACAGAAAACTTACTTAAATGGAATTCGACTGAAAATGATCGGAAGTTGCCTTGGAAAGGGATTAAGAACCCTTATTTTATTTGGCTTTCGGAAATAATTTTACAGCAAACCAGAGCCGAGCAAGGATTACCTTATTATTTAAAATTTATTGAAAATTTTCCAGAAGTAGCTGATTTAGCTGCTGCTGATGAGGATAAAGTAATGAAACTTTGGCAAGGATTGGGCTATTATTCGAGGGCTAGAAACTTGCATTCTGCTGCAAAATGCATTATAGATGTATATGAGGGAAAGTTTCCTTCCAAGTATGAAGATATTTTAAGCCTAAAGGGAGTCGGTCCTTACACCGCAGCAGCCATAGCCTCTTTTGCATTTGGATTGCCTTATGCTGTTGTAGATGGAAATGTGTATAGGGTGCTAAGCCGATATTTTGGAATAGCTGACCCTATTGACTCAACCATAGGCAAAAAGAAGTTCTCAACATTAGCTCAAGAATTGATTGATAAAAAGCGACCTGCGCAATACAATCAAGCAATTATGGATTTTGGTGCAAAGCTTTGTGCTCCTGCCAATCCCGCTTGTATGTTTTGTCCTATGAGTGCAAATTGTGTAGCATTTCAAACGGGACAGATCAAAAATTTGCCAGTCAAGCAAAAGAAAATTAAAAAAAGAGAGCGTTTTTTCTACTACTTGATATTGAACAAGAAGCAAGAAATTTTAATAAAAAAAAGAACAGAAAAAGGCATTTGGAGGAACCTTTATGACTTTCCACTAATTGAAACGGAAAAAGAGGTGGATGATGCGGAGTTGAATAAATTGATTCTTTTAAATTTTGGGATTGATGATTCTGTAGAGAAAAAAGCGTCGAAAACTTATATTCACATATTGACACATCAGAAAATTTATGTGAAATTTATAAAAATTGACTTAAAGAAAAAGCTTAAAAATGACGAGTTCATTGGAGTTTCTTCTAAAAAATTAATAGAATATGCTTTTCCAAAGGTTATTGACAAGTTTTTGGAAGAGAATAGTTATTACGCCAAAAAATAGTATATTAAAAAATTAAGTTATAAAATTATTAATTATGAGAGGTTTAAATAAAGCTATGTTGATTGGTCGTTTAGGCAAAGATCCTGAGATGACAAATTTTGAAAGTGGAGTTGTTAAAGCGAGTTTTTCGATGGCAACAGGAGAAGTTTATCGAAACAAAGAAGGTGAAAAGATTGAAAGAACCGACTGGCACAACATCGTTATGTGGCGAGGGTTAGCAGAGATTGCAGGAAAATACCTAAAAAAGGGCAGTCGCATCTATGTAGAAGGGAAAATTAAGACTCGTTCTTGGGATGACAAAGATGGTAATAAAAAATACATTACAGAGATTGAAGTGAGCGATATGCATATGTTGGACTCTAAGCCTAGCAGTAGTGAAGAAGGACAGTATTCAAGTAATGAAAAATCTGGTCAAACAGTGGTAAATGAAGCATCTTCTCAAGCACCTGATGAAAATGATTTGCCTTTTTAAATAAATATGGTTTATTTTTGTCAATAATACTATTTAAATACGGAACACATATAAAAATTTGTTAGTTATTGAACAGTTTGCAAATTGTTTTGTATTTTGATGTTTATTTTTTGAGCATAATGCTCTAACTACTTTTAGGGAACAAGGATAATATGTTATAAACTTATTAATTCTATGTCCCTTTAATAAGCATTTAAAGGTGAAAAATGCCAAGTAGTTTTTATTGACAAAACACCAATGATTTGGAATTCATTCCTGAAAGTGATAAACCTCCGAGCGCGTATCTGGAGATATTGTTGAAGACCCTGCCAGTGTTGTTTGCAAACAACTCAATTGATCTAAATTTAGCAGTTGCTGTTATTTTGGTCTTGCTACTTGTTGTAGCATCTGGTCTGGTATCTGGTTCCGAGGTAGCGTATTTCTCCTTGACCCCAAATCAGCTTGCTGATTTGGGTAAAAGTGAAACAGACAAAGGAGAACAGATTCTCAAACAAATTAAGCAACCCGATTATTTACTGGCAAGTATTTTAATTGCCAATAACTTGTTCAATATTGGTCTTGTATTGTGTACAAACTACCTGATTTTTCAGTTAGTAGACTTTAATACATTTGCCAAACCAGCATTGATGGAGTTTGTTGTCAATACCATTGTTATAGTGCCAATCTTGGTTTTGTTTGGGGAGGTTTTTCCAAAGCTTTATTCCACACAATACAATGTTAAAATCGCAAAATTGATGTCTACACCTTTGTATTGGTTGGGAAAGTTTTTTTCGCCACTGAGTTATATTTTAATCCACTCAACAAAAATGGTTGAAAATCGACTTATGACGAAACAGGGCAGTTTTGATTTTACAGAATTAGGTACCGTTATTGATTTATTGGTTACAGATGAAAGCACCTCCAAAACACAGCAAATGTTGAAAGGGATTGTTGAATTTGCCAATATAACTGTTTCGCAAATTCAGCAAGCAAGGGTTAATGTTATCGCAATAGATCAAGAGGAAAAATTTACTGATTTGTTAAAAACAGTTCGTGAGTCTAATTACTCAAGGATTCCTATTTACAAGGAAAGCATAGATGATATAATTGGCATTGTTTACACAAAAGAACTCTTAGAGTATTCACACAGAGGCGATGATTTTGACTGGTCCTTTTTAATCAAGGAACAGATGTTGTTTGTACCTGAAAGCAAAAAGATAGATGACATGCTGGATGTTTTTAGAGAGAACCGATTACATATGGCTGTTGTTGTGGATGAATATGGTGGTACGGAAGGCATTGTCACCTTGGAAGATGTTGTGGAGAGGGTGATTGGAAATATCCACGATGAATACGATGAACAAACCAAAAAACCAAAGTCATTGGGAGATGGTTGTTTTGAGTTTGATGCAAAGGTTTTGTTAATAGATTTATGCAAACACTACGATATAGGTTTCGACACCTTTGACGATGAAAGAGGTGAATCTGAGTCTATTGGTGGTTTGCTAATGGAAGTAGAAGGTGGTTTTCCAAAAATCAAGAAAAAAATTAAAGTAGGAAATTTCACCTTCACTGTTTTAAGTCGAAAGACCAATAAAATTGAGAAGGTAAAAGTTCAATATCTTCCATTGCAGGAGGAAGAGCAGTTGTTGAATAAGAGTGCTTGAGGTAAGCTTACATGTTCACCATTTATTGATCTGTAAATGAAGGATACAATAATTAATTTGCTATAAATTTATTATCATTATTTTGATTTATAATCCAATATCTCGCTACTGAGCTATGGAGTGCTTTTGCAATTACCAACTCCCTTAATTGCCATCCATTTTTTTAATTTTCTCAACAATAGGCTCACCTAATGAGTAATATATCGATTTTTCTTTACCCATTTAATATGCTTTATAATTATAAAAGCATAAAAACAAACCACATTTTTAAAGATTCAATATTATCAAAATAATCAACCCTAAAGGTTAATAATTATATATAAATATGATTTTCTATTTCTTTTTTCGTTAAAAATTTGCATATAATTTATAATGGAGGTATATTTCAAAACAAAAAAAATTAAGCAAGCTAGTTTCAGATACTTCTAAAAGAAAAAGGGCTTTTGGTGAACTTATTTCTATCGCAATTCTAAAAAGAATGGATGATCTTAGGGCAGCAACAACTTTAAAGGATATGGAATACCTTCCAGGCAAATGCCATGAACTAAAAGGAAGCAGAAAGGGTCAGTTTGCATTAAATCTAAATGCCAATTTGAGAATTGTATTTGAACCTAATCATGAACCTATACAAAAAAATGAAACTGGTGGGATTGATTGGGAACAAGTTAAATCTATACTAATAATAGAAATAATTGATTATCATTAATTGTATCTGGAAAAAATATAAAACCTATTAAAATGGGACAGAAATATAAATACATACCACAAGAAGTCTCCCCACCTGGAGCAACCCTTTTGGATACGTTAGAGGAACGCGGAATTTCTCAATCTATATTGGCCGAAAGAATGGGCAGACCAATTAAAACCATTAACGAAATCATTAAAGGAAAGGCTATTATTACTCCAGACACAGCCATACAATTAGAAACTATTCTAAAAATCCCTGCTAAATTTTGGATGACAAGAGAACAACAATATCAAGAATATAAAGCACGATTAGCACAATGCAAAGAGCTAGAAAATAGCATTGACTGAAAAGCACAATATCTTGCAATTCACCCTCTAAAATGCTTTACAATGCGATTTCTTTCATTTTAGTTACTGTCAACTACCTTTTCTTCAACCAGCTTATGGGATTGAGCTTCTTGGTTCCATTCCATACCTGAAAGTTGATCTCCGTTTTACCGTTTTCATTGGTTCCTACCCTTCCAATGCTTTCTTTTGCTTTAACTTCCTGTCCTTTTGAAGCCGTAACCTGTTCTAAGTTAGAATACACAGAAAAATAATCTCCGTGTTGCACAATGACCGCAGATTGAAAGATGGGGCTGTAAATAATGTTTGTAACGACTCCATCATAAACCACACTTACATTTGCGCCTTTTTTAGTGGAAATGTCTATTCCACTATTTTCTACTTGAACCGCGCTTGCTTCTGAATGTCGATGTTTACCAAATCGTCCTGTTATGATTCCTTCACCTACAGGCCAATGCAATCTACCTTTATTACTAACAAAATTACTACCTAACATTACAGCCTCTGGCGTTTTAGGAAGGTCTTTTTCTATTGGCTTTGAAGGAGTTTCGCCTTTGCTGTTTGCCTTTGCTTCTGTCTCCCTTATCTCTTTTGCTATTTGAGCTGCTTCTTCTTTTTTGCGTTTTTCCTCTGCTCGTTTTTCAATGTTTTTTTGGATAATGGATTTAATCTCTTGCTCTAAAGATTCAACAGCAACTTTTTTTCTTTCGATTTCATCATTTAGTTCTTCTTCTTTTTGTTTCAGTTCCTTGAGCAATGCATTTTTTTGTTTTGTTTCTGCAATCAGTTTATTTCGTTCCGTTTTGGCATCCTCAATAATATCAGCTTGTGATTGCTTTTTGCTTCTGAGTGCTTCAATTTTCACGGCAATTTCATCCTGCTGATTTTTGATAATTTCTACTTGCTTGGTTCGAACTTGATTGTATTGGCGAATGTATTGCACTCGTCTGTAGGCATCGTTAAAGGAATCTGCCGATAGGAGAAAGAGTAAAAAGCTTTGATTGGTCCGATTTTCATAAGCATATCGAATCATTTTTGCATATTCCAGCTTCTGAAGTTCTAATTCTTTTTCTTTTAATGCAATTCCAGATTCTAAATCAGCGATATTTTTACTGATTTCATCAATTTCTGCGGAGTATGCTTCTAAAAGGTCTTCTCTTGTTTTCAATTGCTTTTTCAAAAACTTCAATTCACTTACAGAAGATTTTTGCTCGCTTCTTGTTTCAGACAATAATTCTCCAGAAAGCTTTATGTCCTTATAAAGTTTTTTCTTTTTAGACTCTAAGTTTTTAATCGACTGAGCTGATAATTGGAGACTGAGCGACATGAACAGCAACATGAACAATACTGAAGCAAGCAAAACTATTTTGCCATTGAAATTTTCAATCCGTCTGAAATTGTTCAAATGCATAAATTATTAATCTACTTGCTTGTATTTACTTGAAACGCTAAAAGGAAAATCTAATTGTTGATTTACATTAAGCTTTGAAAATTGTATATCAGCAACAAAAACACCACCTGCTTGCATTAGAAAATTTCTTTTATTGGAAAATGGTTTATTATCCAATAGTTTATAATCTTCATAATTCGCAGTTAACGACCTATTAAACTCTTTCTCTTCTATCAGCATTTTCTGGATAGTAAAATCTTCTTTTTTCAAAAATAAGGTACATTTATCAGAACTCAAACAATGAACGCCATCAACTGTCTCTAATTGCTCAAAATGGGCATTCTCAATGGGGTTTCCAAATATCAAGTCTTGCAAAATTGCAAAACTTAATGGATAACCAATCATTTCTTCGACAAAATCAAAGTCTTTATTGTAGTAATGCTTATTATACTTATCCAAAGCTTCTATTGAATTAGGTGTTATTTTGGCTCTTACCACCTCATAGTTAATAATTGGAACAGAAGCAGACAGCCAAATAACACTGTCCTTTTTCATCCTAAAATTCATGTTAAAAGCCTGCGAAAAGTTATCATCTTTGTACTTTACTTTCATTTTTCCAGACATCCACTCTGGAGCAAAACGGTTCTCGTCCAATTTTTTTTCAATAGATAAAACATTGTTGTTTTTCTTATTGCCTGTATTCTTCTTCAAAGCTTTACAAGAAGGCAACATTAAAAAAGCGATTAATAAACAATATACTATGGACAGTTTTTTAGAATACATACTTCTCTTTAATTTATTGGACTCATAATTTGTGATAAAGTTCAATTATTATATAAAAGACAACACAACCATAGACAAAGTAACGAAACCACAAGCGGTAACGGAACCATACACAAAACCGTAGAGACAAGGCGTGCCTTGTCTCTACGGTTTTATTTGATATCTAGTACATCAAATATGACAGCATATTCAAAGGCAGTATCTTCAATCAATCCGTATCTACCTGTTTTGCCGCCATGTCCCGTATCCATATTGGTTTTTAATAACAGCAAATTATCATCTGTTTTGACCTCTCTTAGCTTTGCTACCCATTTAGCTGGTTCCCAGTAAGGAACCCTTGGATCATTTAAACCAGCTGTAACCAATATATTGGTATATTCCTTTTTTTCTACATTATCATAAGGAGAATAAGTCAACATATAATCAAAATAAGCTTTGTCATTGGGATTGCCCCATTCATCGTATTCTATAACTGTCAGTGGCAATGTATCGTCCATCATTGTATTAATGACATCTACAAAAGGAACTTCTGCAATAATCAATTTAAAAAGATCTGACCGCCAGTTGCTAACAACGCCCATTAACAATCCACCTGCACTACCTCCATTTGCGACCAATTTAGCCGAATTAGTGTATTTTTTAGCTATTAAAAATTCGGCACAAGTGATAAAATCATTAAAGGTGTTCTTCTTTTTAAGAAATTTACCATTCTCATACCAATGTCTACCCATTTCACCACCACCACGAACATGAGCGATGACAAAAACAAAGCCTCTTTCCAATAAGCTTAGCCTATTAGATGAAAAATAAGGGTCCAAACATTCTCCATAAGAACCATAAGCATACAAACAGCAAGGGTTGGTTCCATCTAATTTGAGGTCTTTTTTGTGAACAATAGACATTGGAATCTTAGAACCATCTTCCGCTAATACGAAAATACGCTTTGTTGTGAATTGACTTTTGTCATAATTCCCTAAAACTTTGTACTCTTTTAAAGTTTTGAGGATCATTTTGGACATATCGTATTCAAGTACTGTCCTTGGCGTAACCAAAGAGGAATAAACAAGCCTTAATTTATTGCTTTTGTATTCTGGGTTTGATGTATCCCAAAAGACATATGTTTCTTCAGGAAATTGTAAATCATGCTTTTTATTATACAAAGTGTCCAATATTGTAATACACTTTAATCCATTTTTTCTTCCATATATAACAATATGTCTTTCAAAAGTTTCAATATCATCAAGTTTAATCTCTTTTTTATAGGTAAAAGTTTCCTGCCAATATTTTTTTTCAGGTTTATCAACCAAAGTATGCATCAATTTAAAATTCTCTGCATTTTCATTGGTGACTATATAAAAATAATTCCCTTGATGTTCAATAGAATATTCTATGTTTTTTTGCCTTTTTTCAAATAATTTGAATTCCCCTTCAATGTCATTGGTTGATAAATACCAAGCTTCACTCGTGATCTGATTCGCTAAATGAATGATAAAAAAGGCTTTGCTTTTGGTTTTATCTGCAAAAAGAAAAAATGAAGGATCTTCTTCTACAAAAACAGTAACATCTTGATTTACAGGAGTTTTAATAGTATGTCGAACTAGTTTATAGGGACGCATAACACTGTCTAACTCCGTATAAAACAGGGTTGTATTGTCATTTGCCCAAAACAAATTTCCAGAAGTTACTTTTACAGAACTGTCTATTATTTTGCCTGATGATATTTCCTTTACAAATATATCATACTGCTCCCCACCATTATTATCTATTGAATAAGCCAACAAAGAATGATCGTCAGAAACTTCAAAATCTCCCAAGGCAAAGTATTCATGTCCTTCTGCAAGTAGATTTTCATCCAGTAAAATTTCTTCTTTTGCATCCAATGTAAGATACTTTCTAAAGTGTATTGGGTAGCTTTTCCCTTTTTCGGTTCTGGAATAATAAAAGTACTCATCCTCTTTAGCAGGAACAGATAAATCATCCTCTTTTATCCGCGCCAACATTTCCGTAAACAGTTGTTTTTCAAGCACTTTATTTTTACCTGTTACTGCATTAGTGTAATCATTTTCAGCATTGAGATAGTCCAGTACCTTCTGATCATCTTTGTTTTTCATCCATTGATAATGATCCGTTCTTGCTACCCCATGAACGTTTTCAAGATGTGGAATTTTATCTGCTATAGGAATCTCAATTTTCTTCATTCTTATGATTTAATCTTTTGAACGTATAAAGAACGCACAAAGATGAAAACTCTATACATAAATTAGTGACAAACAAGAATAAAATTAATTTTAAATAAAATTGGCATAGTATTTGGATAACTGTTAGTGAAGTTGTTTTTCATAATTAGTTTTTACTCCCCTAGCTTGATAGATGATCAAGCAGGGGATTTTCAAAGAAAAACAAATAAAAAAAATAGGCACATAGCGTTGCCGAAAATAAAGTAGTTGTTTTTTCCATAGTTAGTTTTTAGCCCTTCTGTCATAATATGTCGGAGGGCTTTTCTTTTTTATGGAGTTGCCTTCGAGTAGTTTGCCTTCGAGTAGTTTGGGACAACCTTTTTAAATTGGAGCAACTTTGACTATTTTAGACTATCAATAAAGTTTTGTAGATGAGAACCTCAGGCAACGGCAAAGGGTCTTGGTTTATCACTTTGATTTTATTCAACTTTGACTATTTTAGACTATCAATAAAGTTTTGTAGATGAGAACCTCAGGCAACGGCAAAGGGTCTTGGTTTATCACTTTGATTTTATTCAACTTTGACTATTTTAGACTATCAATGAAGTTTTGTAGATGAGAACCTCAGGCAACGTTAAAGGAGCTTGGTTTATCATTTTAACTTCATTCAATTTGCGATTCCAGTCTGTCAATAAAATTTTGTAGGGCAGAACCTCAGGCAACGTTAAAGGAGCTTGGTTTATCATTTTAACTTCATTCAATTTGCGATTCCAGTCTGTCAATAAAATTTTGCAGGGCAGAACCTCAGGCAACGGTAAATAATGGGAAGCGCGGAGGAGAAATGTGGCGACAGAGGGGCAAGATTTGCGAAAATACGCCCGATGAGAGTGGAAATGTATGGAATGAATTATAGGCAAAACTGGCAAAGAGGCAATCCGTCAGTAAGGGCGAATTGCATTCGCCCCAACAACTAAACTAATTCTATACATTGCAGCGGCAGCGGGGAGACTACTAGATCAGAGATGATACTCGCCGTCCTAAAATAATATTCCTTAGCTTGCCTTCGAGTGGTTTGAGACAGCCCTATTAATTTTGGACAACTTTAGCTATTTCTGGCAATCTATGAGATTTTATAGGAAAGAACCTCAGGCAACGGCAAAAAAAACAGATTCGTCAATATTCCTTAGCTTTGCAAATAATTTAACAATTACAATATTTACGATGGAGCAAAATGAAAAACCGTTATTTACCAGTGTCAATGACATTGGAGAGTTTGGCTTAATAAAAAGACTTACCCGACATTTTTCGGATACTCAGGAATCTACAGTTTTGGGTATTGGTGATGATGCCGCAATTCTCTCTCATCCAGATTCGGAGATTTTGGTAAGTACGGATATGATGGTGGAAGGCATTCATTTTGATTTAGCTTATACTCCATTAAAGCATCTTGGCTATAAAGCTGTTACAACCAATCTCTCTGATATTTATGCGATGAATGGCTTGCCGAAGCAAATCACTGTTTCTATCGCCGTTTCTAGTAAGTTTTCAGTTGAGGCATTGGAAGAATTATATAGTGGAATTGAAACAGCTTGCCAGTTTTATGATGTTGATTTAGTTGGTGGAGATACCACCACTTCTCGCATAGGAATGATAATCAGTGTTACAGCAATTGGAGCAGTCCAAAAAGGCAAAGCTGTTTTGCGTTCTGGTGCAAAAGTGGATGATTTAATTTGTGTTACAGGCGATTTAGGAGCTTCTTATTTGGGGTTGCAAATATTGGAACGTGAAAAAGCTGTATGGAAAGAGAATCAAAATATGCAACCAAAATTGGACAACTATGCCTATTTAGCTGAACGTTTCCTAAAACCTGAAGCAAGCAAGTTTTTAATTGAATTATTTGAAAAAGCACAAATTGTTCCCAGTGCCATGTTGGATGTATCGGATGGGTTGTCATCAGAGTTAATGCACATTTGCGCTCAATCTGATGTTGGTGCATTTATATATGAAGATAACATTCCGATTAATGAGCAAACTTACAATGTTGCGGTTAATGAATTTAAAATTTCTCCTACAACATGCGCTTTGAATGGTGGCGAAGATTATGAATTGTTGTTTACGCTTCCTAAAGACCAATTTCAAAAAATTGATGGGCAAGGTAATTTTAAGGTGATCGGAAACATACAAAACAAAAAAGAAGGTATCAAATTGTATACACCTGGCGGAGAAGCTTTTGATATAACTGCGCAGGGTTGGAATCATTTTGAATAATTAATTAGGACGGCGAGTATCATCTCCGTTTGAAGTTGTCTCCCCGCTGTCCGTTGCAATGTATTTATGCGTGCCTACAAAGTTGGGCAACCGCAAGGATTGCCCCTACGCACGCATAAATACATTTCCACTCGCATCGGGCGTAGTTTCGCGAATTTGGGTGCCTTGTCGTAGAGTTCGACCTCCGCGCTTCCCATTCTGCAAAAAAGTCTCCTGATAATTAATTAAAAGGCATTTACGCCATTTACTGTTGTATATTTAAAGCTCAATTTCTTATCGGGGTGAATGCGTTTGAATGCAGATTGAACCATCAAAGTTCCTTCGTGGAATCCACACAAAATCAATTTTAGTTTTCCTGGATAAGTATTGATGTCACCAATGGCGTATATGCCTGGAACATTAGTAGAATAATCGCTAGTATCCACCTCAATGGCATTTTTATCAATCGTCAAATTCCAGTTTGCAATGGGTCCAAGTTTTGGAGACAATCCGAACAAAGGAATGAAATGCTCGGTTGTTTTGGCAACTTCTTCACCGTCTTTGCTTTTGATTACAACCGCGTTTAATTTTCCATTTCCGTTTAAGCCTACCACTTGCGAATTGGTAATCAAATTGATTTTACCAGATTGTGCCAAAGCATGTACTTTTTCGGCAGAATCTAATGCACCTCTAAAGCTCTCTCTTCTATGAACCAAAGAAACTTCACTCGCTACATCCGCTAAAAATATCGTCCAATCTAAAGCAGAATCACCTCCACCAGCTAAAACAACACTTTTATCTCTATAAAATTCAGGATCTTTGATAATGTAAGCTACACCTTTATCTTCAAAGTCTGCGATGTTTACAATAGGTGGTTTTCTAGGTTCAAAACAACCAAGCCCACCTGCAATACAAATTACAGGAGCTACGTGATCTGTCCCTTTGTTTGTGGTTAATTTAAATCTGCCATCTTCCAATTTTTCAATTGATTCGGCACGTTCTCCCAAAGTAAAACCTGGCTTGAAAGGTTCAATTTGTTCCATCAAGTTATCAACCAACTCTCCTGCCAAAATAGATGGGTAGCCAGGTATATCGTATATTGGTTTTTTTGGATAAATTTCTGTCAATTGTCCACCTGCAGCAGGAAGCGAGTCTATCAAGTGGCACCTTAATTTTAGCAATCCTGCTTCAAATACTGAAAAAAGCCCACAAGGCCCAGCGCCAATTATTAAAATATCAGTTTCTATCATTACCTAAATTCTTTTATCTTTTACTTAGTTTTTTTATCATTGTCTAAATGCAAACCGCATTCTGTTTTTGCTTGACCTTGCCACCTACCATTCCGATCTTTTCCTTTTATCGTACAATGTGTACAACCTATAGAATGATAATTTTGTTTAACCATAGGATGCAAAGGTAAATCGTTTTCTTGTTTATATGTCTCTATTTGCAGAGCTGTTTGATCTATCAATGGATTAAACTTTATCATTCCTTGACTCATATCAAAAATATTCAATGCTGATCGAAAATGTGTTTGAAAACCTATCAATCCACTAATCCACAATCTAAAATTCACCTTTACTGCATCAATGGGTACAATTTTGTTCACCATACAGCACAAATCTGGATCATCTTTCCAAGTTTCTTCTTCGTGTGTTAAAGCATTTTGCGTTGGATCTGGAAAAATATCAATCACATTAAGCCCCAATTCTTCCGTAAGCAATCTTTTGTATGCCAAGGTATCAGAAAAGTGAAATGTTGTATTTAAAAAATGAACATTTTGACTTGGTCGCACTTCACTTATCAACTTTAGCAAGCAAACGGAGTTTGCACCAAATGAAGAAGTATAAAAAATATCATCTTCGTTAAAATACTCGTAAAGCTTTTCAATCCTTTTTTTAGGACTCCAGGGCTGAAAAATCTCATTGAGCGTCTCTAAATCTGTCTCTAATCCTAATTTCATCATTTGAGCAAATCAGCAGTTAATTCATTTAATTTTTTCACCTTGTATTCAAAATCTCCCTTCAAGCGATCTCTGAACTCTTTTAAATTTAGTAAAAGCTCTGCACTGTCATCTGGAAGAATGTCTTCTAAAAGCTGCCGAAATCTCTTGGCAAATGTTGGCGACTTTCCGTTGGTAGAAATGCCTATTTTAAGATGTCCTCTGGTAACTATTGATCCCAAATAAAAATCACAAAGATCAGGCGTATCCGCAACGTTTATCAAAACTCCATATTCTTTTGCATATTGCTGAACCTCTTGATTTAAATCTTTGAAGCAAGTCGCAGCAACCGCCAAATCTTTCCCAATCAAATCTTCTTTCTGAAAAGGTCTTTGATGGACTCTGATGTTTTCTTTTCCAGCTATCAAGTCTACTATTTCAGGGCGAATTTCAGGTGCAACTATATCTATGATTGCATCTGGGCTGCTCTTTAAAATAAAACTCATTTTTTCCAAGCCAACTTCTCCCGCTCCTACAACCAACATTTTCAGTTTGTGTAGTTTTAGAAAAATGGGATACAGTGGATTTCTATCTTCCGTCATTATTTATTTCTTCTTGACCAATTTGATCAATGTAATTAGAATTGGCACTAATGTATTCCAAATTTAACTCAGGATGCAAACGCACAACTTCTCCAATCGTAATGATTGCTGGTGATGAAAGTCCTGCATTTTCGACATCTTCCAAAATTGTATCAATGGTTCCCAAAACAAATTTTTCATTTGGCAACGAACCATTTTGAACAATCATCACTAGTGTTTTATCACGATCATTTTTCAAAAACGCTTCTACTATTAATGGTAGCTTTTTCATTCCCATCAAAATCACAACAGTTGCTGTTGAAGTTGCTGCAACGGCAATGTCTTTTGAAAATGCCGCTTCTCTAGTCGTTGCAGTCAATACAAAAAAGCTTTCGCAAACTCCTCTTCTGGTCAGTGGCACTTCCTGTAATTCAGGAACCGATATGCAACTTGAAATACCAGGAACAATGGAAGTATTGATATTGAAACACTTTGCATATTCAATTTCTTCGTGCCCTCTTCCAAAAATAAATGGATCTCCGCCTTTTAGACGAACAACATTTTTTCCAGCTAACGCTTTTTGTACTAGCAATAAGTTGATGTCTTCTTGCTTGTATCTGTGAACTCCAGGACGTTTACCAACAAAAATATGTTCGGCATCTCTTGCATAATTTAGCAATTCAGGGTTTGATAAGGCATCGTATAAAACGACCTCTGCCTGATTTAAAGCCTTTACACCTTTTAATGTAATTAAGTCTGGATCTCCTGGTCCTGCACCAACTAAGGTAATGCTTCCTATATTCTTCATTTTCATCACTCTTATGCCTTATAGTATTCATCAATAACAACCTTGTCGGCTCCTTCTTTCGAAAGTTGCTTTGCTCTTATTGCTTGCACTTCTTTGAAAAACAGGTTTGCTTGTTCTAAATAGCTGTGTGCAAAATCTTCACTTGGTTCGTTTTTATTAATTTGCAAAACCAACTCTTTAAAACTGCTAGAAAGCTTTATTTTTTCAGCAGCTACAAAATGCTCATCAAAGTCATCAATGATTTTTGTGTGGGTATTGCATTGCACATCTTCACTCAACAAAAGTGCTTTGGCTCCAATAACAAGAGAACTATATGAATGATAAATACTATCGGCAAACAATTTTTCTCCAAAGGCTTCTTTAGACAAGTCAATTTTTTCATTTACCTCTTCTAATATAGATGAAACCACATCATAGCTAACTCCTGCACATTCCCCTACTCCAATCGCTTGCTCGTATTTTTTATCCTCTCCCCAATCAATGTAATCTCCGTCTGTTAAGTTGGTTTTATCTCCTAGAGGTTTTAATAAATCATAGAAATATTTCTTTCCTTGTCTGTAATAATAGTCATTGAAATACTCTCCATCATTTGCCCCTTGATCGTAATCATTCAACAAATATTTAATGACATCTAAAATTCTTCTTGCAGGGATTTTTATTACTTTTTCAGCAACAAAACCCTTTCCTGAAGGATCAACGCCTCCACCAATTACCACTTGCATTGCTGGAGCAACCAATCCATTTTGCTTAATGGAACTACCGTGAAAACCAATATTTGCAGCCATATGCTGACCACAAGCATTCATACATCCACTAATTTTTATTTTAATATTTCTTTCATCAACCAAATGCGGATATTCTTTTTCCAACATTTTTTCAATCTCCACAGAAACTGCTGTGCTGTTCGTAACACCCAAGTTGCAAGTATCTGTACCAGGGCAAGCTGTAATGTCCATAATGGTATCAAAACCAGGCTCTGCCAAATTCAGCTCATCCAGTTTTGTATATAAATATGGCAATGCTTCTTCTCTAACAAATCTTAGTATAAAGCCTTGATTGATTGTTATTCTAATATCATCTCCAGCCCAGTCTTTGACCAAGGCAGATAATGCTCGCGCATTGTCTGAAGAAATATTACCCAATAATACTTTTAATTGAATCGCAAAAAAGCCTTTTTGCTTTTGTTCAAACACATTGGTTTTTAGCCAATTTTCATATTTAGTTTGATCTTGTATTTCTACAGCAGGCACTTCTTTTTCAGCTGCTGGATCTGGTTGCACAACGATCGTCTCATCAATCTCAACAAGTTTGTTTTTAATGGATTTGCGTTCTTTTTCTATCAACTCCATAAAGCCATCCAAGCCCATACTTTTCACCATAAACTTCATTCTGGCTTTGTGTCTTTTGGCTCTCTCACCATATCTATCAAAAACACGCAAACCAGCTTCTATGAATGGGATGACCTCATTTGCAGGCAAAAACTCATAGGCAGTAGGTGCAACAATGGATTGCGCTCCCAAACCACCACCGACAACAACTTTAAATCCTTTTTCTCCTTCTTCATTAATTCTTGGAATAAACCCAAAATCATGGAAATAGGTGAAAGCAGAATCATTATCGCTTGCCGAAAATGCCATTTTGATTTTTCTACCCATTTCTTGACAAATAGGATTCCTAAGAAAGTATTCAAATACTGCTTGTACGTATGGTGAAATGTCAAACAACTCTTCAGGAATGATTCCAGCTTTGGGAGAACCAGTAAGGTTACGAACAGTATTCCCACAAGCTTCTCTAGCAGTGATGTTTTTTTCTTCCAGCAATGTCCAGATCTCAGGTGAATCTTCCAATTTCACAAAGTGCATTTGAATATTTTGCCTAGTTGTTAGATGCAGGTTTCCATTTGTAAATTTATCTGAAATATCAGCCATTCTAATCAACTGTTCGGCTGTTAATTTGCCGAAAGGAACTTTAATTCTAAACATCTGAACACCCAATTGTCTTTGTCCATAAACCCCTCTTGTTAAGCGGTAATGCTTGAATTTATCCTCAATAATTTTACCAGTTTTAAAACGCTGGATTTTATCAGACAGTTCTAAAATATCCTTTTTTGCCTCCTTACTGACCTTATTTATATCTGAAATCATTGCTTGTGTTTTTTTCTTAGTTACTTTCTCTTAAGTTTTAAGTTTGCTTAATTCAAAAAAAAATCCTTCTTTAAAGATTGATAAAGAAGGAATGTTTTATTTAACGATTGTATAAATTTTATGTTTACCAATAGCTATCCATAGTCCCTCCTCTAAAAAGCAACAACAACAGCAACAACAATTGGAAATATTTAAATTTTGAATCGACATCTTTATTATTATAAAATTTTGCACAAAAAAAGCCTTCTCTGACGCAGAGAAGGCTTCTAAATTTTTTCATTTTAATTTAATACACACCTCTTCTACATTGTTTTAAAACAACAACAGCAACAACAAGATGTGTAATTAAATGTATTCATTTTCTAAAATTATACTGCAAGTCTAAATGATATTTTGTAATTAATCAAATATTTTTGAAATATTTTTTGTAAAAATACACACAAATAACTGATTATCTTTCACTTAATACACAGCAATTTTATAAAAAAATTATTTAACAATAGTAAATTTTTGATTTTCAGATATATATGAAATAACAAACCACATCAAATATTAGTTTTTATTGCCTAAAACTAATTTATTGGGTACAGTTTTATTTTTCATCAGGTCTAATATCCCAAGCTTTAAAAATACGTTTCAATTTTTACGCATCTCATTATATGGAGCCTTATGTTTTTTTGGTGGAATATTTATAATACTAGAATGCGCCCTATTTTCTGGTAATGGTGAGTGAATTACATCTAAGCTTTCTATTTCTCTTATTTCACTAGCAACAAAATGCCCTACTCCATGAGTTGATGCAGTTCTTCCATTTGGAAATCTTTCTGTCTTTTGAGACAAACAATCTTGTGGGGTTTTACAATATTTTTCCCAATTAAGTGACAATTTTCCATCACCTTGAGGGTTAAAAGCATGAAGTGGAATGTCGTCAAAATTAAAATCAGCGTTAAATATATTCACAGAAATATGATAAAATAGTTTATCTTCTTCAGGAATTGTTTCTACTTGATGGGGCATAAATACTTTTCTAAGAAATAGCTCTAGGTAATAAATTTATATTAAAGTTCTTCGGGTCAAACTCACCTTCTACTTTTTGCTTTGCTTTATCATCAGCATAAAAAGTAGCCCTTTGTCCAAATTGAGAAACATTTATTAATAAACCATATTTGTCTGTTTCCCAATCTAAATCAATACTTCCTTCGGAACTTGGATATATTTTAGGAATGTCAATTACTTTAGTAGATTTATTAAATATTTCTACTGCATAGCTAGTTAAAAAAGTAGCGACTCCTTTCCAAGTATCATCAACAAAACCAATTGCACCATCTCCATCCCAATTATCATCTAAAGATAAAATTTTCTCATATTCGTTTAAACACTTGACAATAGTAAACAGTTCTATGGGTAATTTAAAACTCTCATCTTTAAAAAAATAATGTTTACTATCATATTTTTTTTGAAAATCTAAATTGAGCAAATTCGATTCTTCACTTTTATAATTATGAGTGACAGATGTTTTTTTTTGAAACGATTCATTATCCAAAAAATTTTCTGTACTTGAAGAACTAATATATTCTTTATCTATTAATGTATCAAAATCCATAATAATTAATTAAGTTAAATTATAATTCTAAAAAATTACCATTAGGAAATGCTTTTTTTATAACCTCAGATTGTTCTTGAGCTTTTTTGATTCCCTTAACTAACTTTGCCAAGTCATTGTTATCCAAAGCAAAAAACAATTCTTTTCTTTTACCATTTTCTTTGTATTGTATTTTTAAATTATGAATAATCACACTTGCTTCAATATTGCCATCCTCATCAAAAATTGTTCGTAAATCTTGACCAATATTGGACTCTAAAAAAACTCTTTCATACTCTCTAGTGACCTTAATAGTTTTAACTCTAGTTTCAATATTCTTATTACTTGATAACAGTTTTTCAAAATCATCCAAAACTTCTTTATTTGGAATTAACTCTGGAACCTTTGTTTCTATTAAGGCTTTTTCAAGCAAAGAGATAAATTCATCCAAAGGTACATCAATTGCATTTTTAGCATTCAGTAAGCTTGCATAAATTGATAGTATATCAATTAGCTTGTCTTTCTCAATACCATCAATTCTACTATTCAAATAGTCAACAATGGAGGAAAGTTCAACATCAACACCAACACCAACTTTACCTAATTCATCAAACAATATTTCTTTGCTTTTTCTTGAAAGCTCATTTATAAAATATGAAATTATTTCAAAATCCTCTTTAGGAAGCTTTAGTTTTTCCATTCTTTGTTATGTTTTTAAATCAACATGTCGTAGTTAACTTAAATGTAAAAAACATTTTTTTGGTATAAATTGTAAATGTTAATATTAATCATTTAATTTAACACATTTTCAAACAACTGATAATCAACAATTAACATTCAATCTAAAATTCCTTTTAAAAATAACTTTATTTTTTGAAATTCCACATTTTTATTCTAAATAAATTTCACAGAATGCTGATTTTGTTCAATTTAAATATTTTTCAATGCATCTAACAAAAAACCAATACCCCTAATAATAATCATACCTCGAAAAGTAGTTTTCAGCATCAATTTTTAAAGGTTTGGCGATTAAAGCATCCAAAAAGATTTGATATTCATCAGAGTGTTTAGCCTGCCATTTGATAAAATAATTGGGATCTCCTCCACTAAAAAGCCAATGATTATAAGCCTCCAAAAGCTTTCTATCTTGCATTCCAAATTGCCAAACGAACAAGTCAATAGGCATATCTTGATGGAATAGTTGCATATATAATTCAACAAAATTCCCTCTCATAAAACTGACTGCCTTAACCAAATTGTAAGAACCGTTTTCCAATCTTCCCGAAACAGGTAGATTAAGTATTCCGTTTTCTCTCAACATTGTCAATGTATACAGGTAAGCATCGTAAAATTTGTTCTTTTCCGTTCTATTTAATTGTAGCTCTGCACCACCACTTTGTAATTGAATCATTGTATTAGAAGCAATGACCATGTCTTTGTCCACCATTCTAGGCTTAGCGTTTAAAATATTGTTAGGCACATTGGACAAAGAGAGCGTTTCACCAGATTTAATTTTATTCACCATCCATTCATAAGCAAACTCCAATTGCGCTGCCATCTCTTCATCGTCTTTGTAAAGCTCTCCCAACTCTACATTAGGGATTTCTCTTAAAAGTTTCAGGTAAGTATTGGTCAATAACGAGCTAATTTCAGCAAAACGGTCTGTTCCTCTTTCTAAATTAAGAAAAAGTTCAGCATACATCAATGCCCAAATTTTCTCATTTGAATCCGCATATAATTTGGCAACCCAATAATAATTATCTGCATAATAGGGAGCCATTTTTATGCCCATTTCCCAAATTTCCAATGCCCCAATGGTGTTTCCACGCTCCATTTCAATTACAGCCTTATCAAAATACAGCTCTCCACTTGTTGGCATAATTTTGATACCTACATCTAAAATTTTTATTCCTTGATCGTATTGACCATTTAAGTCAAAAGCATTTCCTAATAACCTATAAAGCCTAACATCTCTTTGATTCGATTCTAATACCTTGGAGGCTATTTTAATGGCTTTTTTATAATTTTTGAGTTTATAATAACACCAAGCCGTTTTGTATTGATAGTTGGAATCATTGGAATTATCTTTTGATAATTTTTCGTAATGTTCCAATGCTTTTCCATAGTCTTGAACCTCTATGGCTTCCTCCCCTTTCTGAATATGGAATTCTTCAAAAGACAAAGATTGAGAATTGGCTGTCAAGCAACAAACAACCATTGATATAGTAGCAATAAAATGTTTAAAATTCATATCTATTATAGAAGAAGATTTAGGGTTAGGTGTATTATTTTTTCACCTTACAAAGTTCAAAAGTAGCAATTAAATTTAAGACCTATTGCCAAAAAGCAAGCTTCCCACTCTAATTATGGTACTTCCTTCTTCTACAGCAATTTTGTAATCAGCAGACATCCCCATAGATATTTGCTCAAAAAACTCATTGTTTACTAATTTTTCACTCTTAATTTTTTCAAATTTATGACGCAAATGATTGAATTCGTGACGGATTTGTTCTTGATCTTCCGTAAAAGTTGCCATTCCCATCAATCCTATAACTTTGGCAAATTTAGTGGGTTTAATGTTTAGCTGTTCTATTGCCTCCTCCAATTCACTGTATGAAAATCCAAATTTTGTTTGTTCTTTTGCAATGTGAACCTGAATTAGACAGTTAATAGTTCGGTTGTTTTCTTCAGCACGTTTTTCTATTTCATTTAACAACTTGATGGAATCAACCGCGTGAATGGTGTGTACAAAAGGGGCTATCTTTTTTACTTTTTTACTTTGTAAGTGTCCTAAAAAGTGCCACTCTATGTCTTTGGGTAAAATGTGTTCTTTTTCCACCAATTCTTGAACATAATTTTCTCCAAAAACTTTGTGTCCACGATTGTATAACTCTAAAATATTTTCTGCTGGCTTCATTTTGGAAACAGCCACCAACTGAACATTTTTTTCAGAGACATCCTTTAAAATTTGTTCATAATTTTGAACATTCATAGTGAAGTTGATTTTTTTAAATAACGATAAAACAGTAAGTTCATCGTTTTAAAAATAAATTTATGACCACGAAAATAATATTTACAACCGAGGAATGTATAAGAAATAACTTCACATTTTATAATATCTTTTTTCCTTTATACTTCTTCTCTGAAATGCTTACTTATCTAGATAAACTCCCATTCCAGTTCATCGTCTAAAGAAAAAAATATGATTCTAAAATTACGAACTTATTTCATACACATTCCTTGGATTACAACGTTCGCATGTTGTTTATTGTTTTTGTGTAACGCTTGCGCTGAGGAAAAAGATCATTTTCCTTCTGGTTTAGCAAAGCCCAATATTGATGAACAAACAGAGATAAAAGTCTTGTCTGACATTCACATTGCTGAAGCCATTCTTGGTAAACAAAATAAGAAAGTAGATAAAAAGTATTCTAAAAAGTCCCTGTTTTCATTCATTTATAAAAAATACAATGTAGACAAAGCAGTGGTTGATAGCTTAATCAATTATTATATTTATTCTCCTGATGAATACACAGCTATTTACACAAAAGTCAAAGACCATATTGATGGTATTGAATTATTGGATTCTCTTCCCAAAATTGATACTTTGGCTTTGGCTTATTTGGATTCCATAGCCATGTTGGATTCTCTTAGAATACAAGATTCTTTGGATTTGGAAAAAGCTAGATTAGATTCTATTGAAACTCAGGATTCTTTGGCTTTAGAACAAGCTAGGTTAGATTCTATTGGAAGACTGGATTCTTTGGGTTTAAAGACCAATTCGGATACGATTGGGCGTATCAATAATTAGTCTAAACAGCAAAGGATCGACATGGCAGCAAAGGGAGACGTTGCATGCAACGTCTGTACTGTAATAATTTCTTTAATCCAAATCCCAATCCTTGCAGCGTTCTATTGCTTTTTTCCATTTGGCATAACGCTTTTCTCTTTCTGCGTCTTCCATATCTGAAATGAATGTTTTGTCAATGGCTGCATTTTGTAAAATTTGTTCTTTGTCGTAAAAACCAATGGATATTCCAGCCATGTAGGCTGCGCCCATTGCTGTGGTTTCTGTTATTTGAGGTCGTTCTACTGAGACATTTGTAATGTCCGCCTGAAACTGCATTAAAAAGTTGTTTGCTGATGCACCACCGTCCACTTTTAATGTATTTAATTGGATGGAGGAATCTTCTTGCATTGCCAATAAAACATCTGTTGTTTGATAAGCTAGTGATTGTAAGGTTGCTCTTATCAAATGGGACTTATTTGTACCACGCGTCAATCCGAAAATGGCTCCTTTGGCGTACATATCCCAATAAGGTGCGCCCAAACCTGCAAAAGCTGGAACCATAAAAACACCATCATTGTCATTTACTTTGGTAGCAAAATATTCTGAATCTGGAGCTTCGTCGATGATTTTTAATCCGTCTCTCAACCATTGAATAGCAGCACCTGCGATGAAAACACTTCCTTCTAAAGCATATTCTACTTTTCCATTTTCTCCCCAAGCGATTGTTGTAAGCAGCCCATTTTTCGATTCAATTCTTTCAGAGCCTGTATTCATTAACATAAAGCAACCTGTTCCATAGGTATTTTTAGCCATTCCAGGCTTGAAACAGGTTTGCCCAAACAAGGCGGCTTGTTGATCTCCTGCAACGCCATTTATGGGAATGGATTTTCCAAACAAATCTGGTATGGTCTGACCAAAATCTCCAACGGAGGAGCGAACTTCTGGTAAAATATTTTCTGGAATGTCTAAATATTGCATTAGTTTTTGATCCCAAGAAAGAGACTCAATATTAAAAATCAAGGTTCGGCTTGCATTGCTATGATCTGTGGCATGAACTTTTCCATCTGTTAGATTCCAAATAAGCCAAGTATCAACTGTTCCAAAACACAGTTCTCCGTTTTTTGCTTTTTCTTTTGCTCCAGGCACATTTTCTAGTATCCATTTTATTTTGGTTCCTGAAAAATAGGCATCCACGACCAAGCCCGTATTTTTCCTCACATAATCTTCCAAGCCATCTTTTTTCATCTGATCACAAATTGGAGCGGTTCGGCGGTCTTGCCAAACAATGGCGTTAAAAATAGGTTCGCCCGTTTTGCGATCCCACACAACGGTTGTTTCCCTTTGGTTGGTAATGCCAATCGAGACAATCTGCTCTGGTGATATATTGTTATTTTTAATAACGCTTTGCGCTACTTGCAATTGACTTTCCCAGATTTCCTGTGGATCGTGTTCTACCCATCCTGCTTGTGGAAAAATTTGTGTAAATTCTTTTTGTTCACTGCCTTTTATTTGCCCTTTTTTGTCAAATAAAATGGCTCTTGAACTACTTGTTCCTTGATCTAATGCTAATATGTATTTATCCATAAAATTGTTGTAGTTTAAAGTCTGTTTGTTTTGCACACAAAATATAAAGATTTCAGCCTAAACCTTGATGAGATTCCCGATATTTTCTTTGGCTTCGCCATAAAAATTCGGGAATGACGACCTTTTTACTTATTTTGAGCAAACCTACGTCCCACAAAATTAAATAAAAAATGTTGCACAAATTCAATCTCAAAATTTCCAATATCTATAAAATTTCATTTTTGATTTTTTATACTATGTTCGTTATTCAAGTTTGCAGCAATGCGCAAACAACAAATGAACAATCATTTACCAAAAACCAAAATACAATGAATAAAGTTAAACAAATCAAAATTGGTGAACTTGTTTTTGATTGTCGTGTTTCGGGTAATGAGGCGGATGAGTTGGTTATCCTACTGCACGGTTTTCCTGAAAGCTCTTTTATGTGGATTGATCTTATGGAAGACTTGAGTAAACAGGGATTTTATTGCATTGCTCCAAATATGAGAGGTTATAGTAAGGATGCAAGACCAAAAAAGAAAAAGGATTATCAAGTTGATTTTTTGGTTGATGATGTGATGCAAATTGCGAAGTCTGAGGGCAAAGATAAGTTTCATCTGATTGGACATGATTGGGGAGCTGGAATTGGTTGGAAGCTAGTTTATGATTATCCGCAAAATATATTGAGCTGGACTGGCATGTCGGTGCCACATTTAATATCTTTTGCTCATGCCATTTCCAATGATGATGAACAAAAGAAAATGAGTGGCTACATTCGGTCTTTCCAATGGCCATTTTTTCCTGAGTTTCTCATTCGGAGAAATGATTTTAAACTGTTTAAAGATTTGTGGGTCCATAGTAGTGAAGCAGAAGTTGAGGATTATTTGTCCATTTTTAGAGAAAAAAAAGGTTTGACAGCCGCATTAAATTATTATCGAGCGAATAGTAATGTTTTAAAACCAGATGCTGCTGCTGCTGATCTTTTGGGTGAAATTAATGTTCCAACCTTGTTTATTTGGGGTAAAAATGATGAGGCAATTGGTAAAACCAGTGTTGAAAATGGGCATGATTTTATGAAAGGCTATTATAAATATTTGGAGTTGGACGCAGGTCATTGGTTGATTCAATCTAAATATGATGAAATTTATCCTGCGATTCTTGAACATTTAGAGATGTTTAAATGAGTTATAAATTATGAGTGATGAATTGGCATTTAACCACCGTATAAAAAATTATGAGTGATGAATTATGAATTGGCATTTAACCACAATAAAAAAAATTATGAATTATGAATTATAAATTATGAATTGGCATTTAACCACAATAAAAAAAATTATGAGTGATGAATTATAAATTACGAATTGGCATTTAACCACAATAAAAATTATGAGTGATGAATTATAAATTACGAATTGGCATTTAACCACAATAAAAATTATGAGTGATGAATTGGCATTTAACCACACCATATTATGACAATAATTCCTATATTTCACGATAATAATACTGGGTTTATTGATCCAGAAATCTTAGAGCCTTATGGACCAATTGGTTGGTGGGAAAACATAAAAATGGGTGGTGTTGGATCATGTAAGGTGTATTATGAGTCAGGAATTGAGTATTTTGATGAAATAATCTCCACAAAAACGGACTTACCGATGGTTAATTTTGAAATTATGCACTTTGCACTGTTGGCAAAACTATCCATTGAGCGTGAATGTTATACAGTTGCTATACCAAAATCAAATATTTATAAAATTTATTTTAATGAATCTAAAAGCTTACAAACAGGCGATTTTGGGGGTTCTTATATTAACAAACTTAATATTTTTATAAAACCTGTAAGTACTACTGGCATGGTATTTGAAATTATATCAGGAATGAAAGGGGCAACAGCCTCTTTTTTTAAGAAAAGTTATTTTTCTTCGCTTTGTTAAGTAACTAAAATTGATGATCGACATTATTTTGACGTTTACTTAATTGTTCCTAGCGAATAACCAAATTATTTTACTTATGGATATTCAAGTCCCAATTGATAGGTATAGTTACCTAAGTATTCCCGAACCCAAAGATGCTGAGGAGTTATTTGAATTGATTGACGGTAATAGAGAACATCTTGGAAAGTTTTTAGGATGGGTGCAACACAACAATTCATCCCAAGATTCTTTAAATTTCATCAACTCATTGGATCACAGTGATGTGTACAATGAGAAGTTTGCTTTTTTCATAATGCATAGAGACAAAATTGCTGGTGTTGTGGACTTTCACAAAGGCAGAAAGAGTTCTAATGCGTTAGAAATTGGTTACTGGCTTGCTAAAGGATATGTCGGCAAGGGGTTAATGACAAAATCATGCGCGGCACTCATTGATTATGCATTCAAAAACTCGGATGTTAACCGAATTGTCATCAATACCGATACTAAAAACTATAAAAGTCAAGCCGTTCCAAGTCGTTTGGGCTTTACTAGAGAGGGCGTTGGAAGACAATTTGGCATTCTCAATGGCGAATATTTTGATGTAAATGTCAATAGCATTCTACGCAGCGAATGGATTTCACAGCAAATAGCTTATAAATACGTTGAAGCACTTGCAGCCTAACAGTTAGGGTATTTTAATCAATACCCCATTGCTTTGTCTTCACCACGTATGTCGGCAGCACCTTCTAATTTTCCGTCTTCTCTAATAAGAATGGCGTCTACTTTTCCAATTGATTTTCTTTCTATCAAAGAACCTCTTTCTTGGAAACGGTGTCCCATTGGTTTTAGTTTTGCGGTATTTGTTCCAAATGCGTTTTTTTCAATATAAACAGTATCGGGCAGCCATTGGTGATGGAAGCGCGGTGCATTTATAGATTCTTGCATACCCATTTCAAATTCAACTACGTTTAAGAAATTCTGGAAAACAGAGGTGATTATTGTTGCTCCACCAGGTGTTCCAAGAACCATAAATAATTTGTCATTTTTTTCGATGATGGTTGGTGTCATGGAACTCAGCATTCTTTTGCCAGGTACAATTGCATTTGCTTCATTTCCAAGCAAACCAAATTGATTTGGAACATTGGGTTTTGCACTGAAATCATCCATTTCATTGTTCAACAAAAAGCCTCCACCTTTAACAATTACTTTAGATCCGTAATTGCTATTTAGGGTCGTTGTTTGAGAAACGGCATTTCCCCACTCGTCTACGATTGAAAAGTGGGTTGTTTCATTGCTTTCTTTGGGTGTTCCTCCTGCTTTAGAATCAATGGCTCCTTTGGGTTTTCCCGCCTTTACCTCGCTACTTCTTGTCGCTTTTTCTAAATTTATTTTACCTGCTCGTTCTTTTAAATATTCTTCATCCAACAAACCATCAATTGGCACAGGATAAAAATCAAGGTCGCCCAAATGCGTTGCTCTATCTGCGTATGCCAATCGTTCCGCTTCTATCATTACATGGCTTGTTTTAACGGATTGAAAACCCCAATCTTTTATATCGAAATGCTCCATCATTTCACACATTTGCAATAGTGCAACTCCACCACTTGAAGGTGGTCCCATAGAAATTATTTTATACTCATTTTTGTAATTTCCAATCAAAGGCGTTCTCCATTTAGAACGGTAGTCTAATAGGTCTTGATGGCTGATTATTCCGTTGCCTCTTTGCATTTCATCCACAATCAAATCCGCAGTTTTGCCTTCGTAAAAACCAGCTCTTCCTTTTTCTTGGATTCTTTTAAATGTTTCTGCTAAATCTGTTTGAATCCATAAATCACCTGTTTGCCACTCTCCGTCTTTTTTCGCAAAACAGGAAGCATCCGTACTAAAGTTCTTAAATTTTTCTTGGTTGTCGCGCATGTACTCTGCCTCTACTACTGAAACCTTGTGCCCATTTTCTGCTAAATCAATGGCTGGTTGTATCAAGTCTGACCAGGGCAATTTTCCAAATTTTTCATGAGCGGTAAACATTCCATCAACCACTCCTGGAATCCCTGAGGCTAAGGGTCCGTCTAAGCTCAATCGCGGAATGACGTTGCCTTCTTTGTCCAAATACATGGTTTTAAAACTTGCTGCTGGTCCTTGCTCTCGAAAGTCCAAACTGTGTAATTGCCCATTTTCTTGCCTAAAAATCATAAACCCACCACCACCAATGTTTCCAGCTCTTGGGTAAACGACGGTCAAGGCAAACTGTACTGCGACGGCAGCATCAACGGCATTTCCTCCTTTTTTCAGTATATCTAATCCCGCTTTTGTTGCAAGAGGATGGGCTGATACAACCATTGCTTTTTCAGCAATCACTCCCAATTCTATTTCATTTTGGGTTGATTTTTGAAGTGCATCTTTGGGTTTACAAGAGAAAAATAGTAGCAGGGAAGCAAGCAGCAATACTCTAAACATTTTTTTTCTCGAAAAGATAGTTAATTTTTATAACAAATCAATGTTATCTTTCACCTTTGAAACATTTCCATGAACAAAGAACTCTTACAATATATATTGGTAAATGATTTTTATCCGATGAAGGGAAGCTGGCTTAGTTGTCAAATTCCCATCACCCAAAAATCACTTAATTTCTTTTTAAAAGGCCTCAGTTCGCAGAGTGATTACATTGAAAGCATTGAAGTAATTGAAATAAAAGAGGAAGTTGCCTCCCTCAAGATTTCTATTTTTCCTATTGATATTGGCTTGACAGAGTTTGATTTTGATAAAGTGATAAAATGTAAGGTTTTGGATTTGCTAAAGCCTCCTGATTTTGTACTTGCTCTAAAAGTTGTTGATGGTATAAATTTTATTGAAGCCAAGTTGCTAAAGGTTTTTATAAATAAAATCGTTGATGTAGATGGTCTTGAGTTTGATGGAAAGGTTTTTTCTGTCAATCATAATAAAATAACAAAGGTTGGCGACTATGATTACCTTACAAAAAAGATGGCAAACGTAAAGTTAGAAGCCGTTGGCGAAAAGCTCTTTTACAAATTTGATTTACAGTTTTAAATACATCCGCTATGAAGCAACTTATAAAATTTTTACTTTCCAATAATCTTGAAAACCTAGAAGAATTAAAACTCAATGGAGAAATCGTTGTAGATAAATCTTTATTTATAGATGCGCTTTCCAATCCTGATGTAATAAAGCCTAAAAAAGCCGCTGCCACAAAAACTAAGAAAGCTGCTGCTAAAGAAAGTCCGTTTGACAATGAAGACATCAAAATCATTTTGAATAATCTTAATATCAAGGAGTTTAATTTGAGCACGCCTGCTGATAAAGTTTCGTTGAAATTTGATTTGAGTAAGGGAGGTGGTGCCTTCGAGTCTTCGGAATAATCAAAGTTTTGGAGTGATAATTTAAATTTGGGATGGCATCAAAGTACTGGGATTTGAATAAGAACCTCAGGCAACGGCAAAAATCATCGTATGACAACCAACTTTCTTTAAATTGTGTCCGCAGTGTGGACACTTTTCGGTTAAGAGTTAGAAAAATTAAATATTACTAGAACTTTCCTTTCAGATGAGGATAATATAGATGACTTCCCAATTTTTGAGTTATTTTTATAATTTTACTATGAAAAAATTAAGCACAAAAGAAAAAATAATATCTGAATCTAAAAAAGATTCAACCTGGGTTTTAGAATCTGAAAAAAGACAATTAGATGAAGATTGGTTAGAGTTATCCTTTTCAATTGCTTTAAAAGTTTTAAGGTATTTGCGAGCCAATAAAATACCGCAAAAAAAATTAGCTGAGCAATTAGGTTGGTCTCCTCAATATTTAGGTAAAGTACTAAAAGGAAATGAAAATCTTACTTTAGAAACTATTTGTAAAATTCAAAATGCTACTGGTTTAATTCTCATTCAAGTTCCTAGTTTTTCAGAAGAACATGCTCTTAATAATGTTTAATTTATGTTATGAACTATCCAGTAATGTTGCCCGCCTACTGGAAATTCAATTGGTTGATAATGAAGTTCCTTTTGAGTTGATAGAAGAAATGAATCTTGCAATAGACGAGGCTAAAGAGCAAATTAAACGAGGAGATTATTTAGAAAACGATAAACCTTGACTAAACAGTAGAAATAATTGTAATAAAAAGAATAGATAATCGGAATAATTCCGATTATCTATTCTTTTTATTACATACAATTGCTATATTTACACTAGTTAATCGGAAATTATCCGATTATTAGACAAAATAGTTACAATATGGATTTTAGAAATATGGTAAAGCAATATGCTGAAACTCCTATATCTAGACATTTAGTTTTAGAATTACTGAGTGATTATCAGCGTCCAAATGATAAAATTAGTGAGCTACTTAAAAGCAAAGAGTTAATTTCCATTAAAAGAGGACTGTATATAACGGGACCTAAAATGGACTTACTAACACCAGAGCCTTTTCTAATAGCAAATCACCTTAGAGGACCGAGTTATGTGTCATTAGAATCCGCGTTGTCTTATTGGAACATGATACCAGAAAGAGCTTATGAAATAAGTTCAGTAACCATAAAAACTTCAAAGTTGTATAAAACTCCTGTTGGACGATTTAGTTTCCAACAATTAAAGACTCCTTATTATTCTTATGGAATAAAAAACATAGAATGTTCACCTAAACAAACAATATTAATTGCCTCGCCTGAAAAAGCTTTGTGTGACAAAGTTGTTCTAACACCCAAGATTCATCTTAGAAGCATCAAACAAACGCGAGAATTTTTAATGGAAGATTTTCGTATAGATGGTGAATTATTGAAAACATTAGATACAAAAGTTATGAAATTATGGATTACAAATGCTCCTAAAAAAAGTAGTTTAAAAATGCTTATTAAAACACTGCAAGAATTATGATTAAAGAGTGGATAGGAGAATATAATCCTCAAAATGAAGAAGAAATATTATATGCGTTACGAGAAATAATGCAAGAAATCACCTTAGCAGGTTTATCAAGAACTAATTTTTTTGAGAAAGCAGCTTTTTATGGAAGAACTGCTCTTCGGATTTTTTATGGATTAGATAGATATTCAGAAGATTTAGATTTTTCTTTACTTAAGCCTGATTCTCATTTTTCAATTGAACCATATTTCAAAGCTATTCTAGATGAATTTAAGTCATTAGGTCTGACTGTTAGTATTAAGGAAAAGAAAAAAACTAAACAAACGGCTATTGATTCTGCTTTTCTGAAAGCTGAAACAATATGGCAAGAAATTGTACTAGAAGACATCATCAAAGAAACAGGTGTGCGTTCTAACAAGACTTTGAAAATAAAAATAGAAGTTGATCGACAGCCTTCATTAGATTTCAAAACCGAAGGAAAGCTATTACTTCGTCCTTTTTCTTTTTACGTGAAAAGTTTTACAAAACCAAGTTTATTTAAATTTGAGAGTGCTCCATAATAGCTATTAAAACCCTACCCTGACAAATACACTCGCTCCAAACCAGCTCCATGAAGTCGAACCATTTCCGTTTCGATGAATTGTATAAGCTCTGGACAACTTCTGTGGAAATCGTTGCATTTTACTTCTATGGATCTATCATTTATCCGAACTGTTACGTGCAATCAAAAGCAAAATCATAAAAATTTGATAATCAATTAAATACAATTTACATGTTTATTTAGCGTGTTAAAATGTTTTAAAAGAGAACAGGTAATTGTTTGTTTTTGAATATTTATGTAGCTTTATGTGTATATACAAAATAAAGTATTCAACATGATTCAAAATCTTTCACAAAAGGAAATAGGGCATCGTATCTCTGAGATTAGGCAATTTAATGGACTTTCACAAGAAGATCTTGCAACTCAAATTGAATTGTCTAGGTCTTCGTTAGCTCAGATTGAGCTTGGCAATAGAAAATTAATTGTTATTGAACTTCAAAGAATTTCTCACGTACTGGGGTTTTCTTTAGATAAATTCTTGTCTTTAGATTTTAGCATCCAAAAATTTTCTAGGGAAAAGCTAAGTAATCGTGTTACAAGCAATGCCTTTAGAATTTCAGAACCTAGTCTAAATATTGATAAATTCTCTAATGTATTACTTTATATTCTTGAGAGATGTGCAGGTAAGCCTAATGTAGGCGAAACCTTAATTTACAAAATGTTATATTTTTCGGATTTTAACTTCTATGAACTATATGAAGAACATTTTACAGGAGCAAAATATCATAAATTACCATATGGTCCTGTCCCACAAAATGTGCAATCGATCATCAATAAAATGGTTTCCGAGGATAAAAGTATTAAAAGGATAAAAACGGATTATCATAATTTTAAACAAACTAGATACATACCATTAAAGAAAACTAATCTTCAAGAACTGAAAGCAAGTGAAAAAGAAATACTTGACCGTGTTATTGATCAATTTTCGGATTGGTCTGCTTCAGCTATAAGTGAATATTCTCATAAAGATATTCCATGGTTAGTAACTAAAGAAGGAGAAGAAATTGATTACGAATTGGCACTTTACAGAGAATCTCCATTTTCAGTAAGAAATTATGATGAAAACGAATAACTATGATTTTCGAGGAATTAGACGAATTCAAAAAAGATTTAAAGTCACTTCTTAAAAAATATAGAAGTTTAAATGATGATTTAAAAGTGGTGAATAAAATATTGGAAGTATTTCCAGATGAAAGACCTCCTTTTAGTTTCCGAATTGATAATTTAGGAATTGAAAGCTGTGTAATAAAAATTAAAAAAATTGCTTGTAAGGCATTAAAAGGCAAGGGAGTAAATTCAGGTCTAAGAATAATATATGCATACTTTGAAGAATGTAAAGGGATAAAAGAAGAAAATATTATAATTCAAGAAGGTAGAGAAGCTAAAATAGTTATGATCGAAATATTTCATAAAAAAAATAAGGCGATTGAAGATAAAGAAAGAATAAAACGCCACTTTAAATAAATAAATAAATAAATGCGCCTCGCTCAAGAGTAATCTCGACTTCCATTTCCTTCTCTGAAACTTCGTTTTTATCAATGAAAACAGGGGTTTTAGCATCCTTACCAAGATTGTTGTTAGAATTGTTACAACAGCAAAAAGCGATTAAAAAACCCAAAAAATATGCTTAAATATTTCATTAAAAACTCTTTAGGTCATTCTTGCTAAATCTCCATTCTGGGGTGTCTAACATTTTACCAAAATCTAAGTCATACCAAGGGCTTAATTTTCTATTATTGGGATTTTGTAATATTTGAATGTCTTGGGCTGGCATATAACTTTGTGCCAACATAAATACTACTTTTCCAGCTTGGTTTACAGCTTTGTCTACCACAATAATAGCGTGACCTGGTGAGCCTCCTTGTATGAAAATATCACCAATAGCCAACTTTTCAATGGGCTTTGATTTTAGTTCTTGGGACAGGGAAAGTGTTCCTGCATACATAAATACTTTCTCCATGTACTTTAAAAAGCTGTCGTAATCATTGGTGGCAGTTCCGCCATTTGTCCAATTTACTTTATTGCCAACAACTTTTATGCGTTTTCCTTTTCGCCAATTTTCATAGGTCGCATTGAATCCATTCGTGAAATTAAAATGTATTTGATCGTATTTTTTTTGATGATATAAATGTTCAGCTCTCAATCGCATCACTGCATCGGCACATTGTTGTAAATTCTTTTTCCCTATATCCATATCCACAACTGCGGTGTAAACATCACTTGCTAATTTTGCTCGTCCGTCAAAATATTTCACTTTGGTATCTGCTGGTTTAAGAGGTAAGTTTTGTAGATAATATTGAAAACTGTTATTGGCGTGAGTTTCGCGTGTGAATCCTTCGGGTGGATCAAATCGTTCTTTGATGGTTTTGCCTGTACTGTTTTGTTTTACGCTCTTGTTAGGAATATTTTTAATAATACTGATTAAATCTGGTCCTGTATTGGTTGTTGCTTGCGGGTTGTTGTTGTTGTTGCAGGAGCTTAGGAAGATTATTAGGAGAATACTTAATACAGCAAAGTTATTATGCACCATAGTTGTTGTTTGAATTTCGTATATCTATAATTAAATATATATTTTCTCTTCGCTACATTGTCTAAAATTATGGAATGATGAGAATTCATAGTATAAGCCAACATAACTCAAGTTTCGCAAGACTTCCAACTTGATAATCTATTAGTAATCAATAGGTTTTGTTGTTATTTTTGATTTTGTCTCCTACTTTTTCAATCGATAAAAAGTAGGCAAAAATCTTGTCAAAATAATGGTCCCTTTCTCATTGCCAACGCACGCCACCCCGATTTTGACTAGCCACGCTTCTATTAAAATATATTTCATTTAACATGCGAAACTTAAATTAATAGGTTATATTATTCAGAACTGATTTTATGGTGTAGATATTACGTGCGGAGGTTTCTTTGTAGTCTAATTCTTGCAATCTGGTTTTTCGGGTATATAGACTTTTTATGATCGTTTCTGTTGATAATTGGATGGATTCCACTTTGGTGAATCTGACTATTTCCTCCACATTTTGAACATCTATCCCTCGGCTTGCAACGATTTGAAGGTGATGTCCGAAGGCTTTTTGTAATTGTGCTAGTAATAATTTGCCTCCTTTCGCGCTTTTTGCCTTGCCTGATGTTACAATTCTATCTATCCCCAACCGAACCAAATCACTCGCGGCGTCAAATGGATCTTTCATTAGATCGAAAGCATGGTTAAATGTGCAGGTCATTGTGTCTGCCAATGCTATCAAATGTTCTACACGCTCCTTGTCAACCCTTCCGCTGGGCATTGTAATACCAAAGGAAACCCCATCTGCGCCCATTTTTTTTGCATAGGCAATTTCTCTTCGCATTAATTCAAATTCTAAATCATTGTAAACATAATCACCAACGCGAGGTCGGATTAAAACAGAGAGGTTTGCTGCGCATCGTTTTTTGACTAATTGCATGCTGGCGAGGGAAGGTGTGGTTCCGCCTCCAAGCTCCGTGTCACTGCATAGTTCGATCACGTCTGCACCGCCCAGTTGGGCATTAACAGCCGATTGAACAGAATTCGCACGCACTTCAACTAGCATAGTTTATCATTTACTCAAATGACCGCCTTGCAGTCCACTTTTGTAATAGACAATAATCAGACCAAATAGAGACAATGCTTCAATGTTACAATGCTTCAATATTTTAAGATTCTGAGTAATCAATTTAGTTTGGTTGTGGTGAACCTTGGGCAATGGTGGAAACCAATGCTTCAATTAATCCTTTAAGTTACTGATAAACATTTTTTCTCATTGAGCTAATTAACGTTAATTGGCTTAATGAGAAAAGCTAATTAACGTTAATTGGCTTAATTGCCTTCGAGTAGCTGCCTTCGAGTAGTTTTGGGCAACTTGGTGATTTTTTGGGCAACTGCTAATTTTGGGTAGTCAATATAGTTTTGTTGGGGAGAACCTCAGGCAACGGTTGGAACCAATCCTTTAATTTGCAATGCTTCAATATTTTAAAATTCTGAGTAATCAATATAGTTTTGTTGTGGAGAACTTTGGGCAACGGTGGGTGGTGATGGTTGTATTTTTTGGACGGCGAGGATCAGCTCCGTTTTAGGTAGTCTCCCCGCTGTCCGTTGCAATGTATGGAATGAATTGGAACTGGTTTCAGCCCGCTGTGGAGACGTTGCATGCAACGTCTGTACATATTGCTTCGTTGTTGATTTTTTCCCAATCATCGGTTCCAATTCATTCCATACATTTCCACTCGCATCGTATGTTAGCGGAATGAAAATATATGGAGCAAATGTCATTAAAAAAGTGAAAAAGGTTAATTTAAAGTGAGAATAGTAAAAAGGTCCTTCTCGCATTGGTACAACGATACC
>Ga0209187_1000530_pt1 | contig 62949 bp, 48 predicted proteins | sample BantaG_FD_187430 | JGI IMG/M metagenome (GOLD analysis project Ga0209187, IMG submission 187430) | Marine algal microbial communities from Bantry Bay, Ireland - BantryBay_4 metaG (SPAdes) (version 2) | ecosystem: Host-associated > Algae > Red algae > Unclassified | place: Bantry Bay, Ireland...
TTGAATTTAATTCTGTTCTGCGTATAGAAAATGATTTGTTTGTAGAAATCGATGGAGCTGCAGATACTTATTTTCAAGAAGTGGATGCAGACAAGATCTCAGTCCACGTAGATGGTAAAGGAGACATAACCTTGAGAGGGACTGTAAGCGACTTTGACATTAGGATAGATGGAATCGGTGATGTAGAAGCCTTTGCTTTAGACGCTAAAAATGTAAAAGTAAAGGTAGATGGTCTTGGGAAAAGTGAAGTAAGCGCGGAAGAAGAATTAGACGTTGAAATCGATGGACTTGGCAATGTTTATTACAAAGGCGAGCCTACTATATATAAAGACATCGATGGGCTAGGGAATTTGTATGACGCGAATTAATACTATCTAGGTTTTCTAAATCTATAATTGAAAGAAAAAATAAACTTTTCACCTAATCTTATAATAGGCTACTCTATCAATAAAGGGTAGTCTAATTTTTTTTTAGCTCTCTAACTCCAATGGCACATTCCGACTAAAAGCCGTCTCAAATGAAATGGTCGTATTCGTCCCTTCGATCCCATCGATCGTATGGATGTCCTCATAAATGATATCACGGAGATGGCGGTTGTTACGTGCATAGATCTTGACCAAAACCGCATACCGTCCTGAGATATTAACGCACTCTACAATCTCTTTGATTTTACTCAATTTTTGCTCCACCTCGGACCGCAATTTGGAGTCTGTCAGCATGATCTGCGTGTAGGCAGAAGTCTGATACCCAAGCTTCCATGGATTGATCAGATACTTGGCCTTATCGAGGATGCCTTTATCAAATAACTTTTTTATTCTTTGATGCACTAATGTGTTAGAAATCTTTAGTTTTTTGGCCAATTGTACGTAGGGTATTCGGGCGTCTACTGTCAATTCATTTAGAATTCTTAGATCTATTGGGTCAAGTTGATTTTGTTTCATATTTAATTTACTTTAAAATAAAGAAATGACTTAGTAAAAGCCAAAAATAATACATTTTGACTTAATAACGTGTAATTAGTGGCAAAGTATACACTTTTGCTGCATTTTTGCGTCATAGTTTATATCCAAGCAATTGGGATTTTAAAACAACAAATTATAATATTTATTTAGAAATGACTGCAAAAGCAATTTTATCCGTTACCCTTATTTTATTCTCTGTGATTGACATCATAGGTAGTTTGCCGATTATCATCAATATGAAGAAAGAGGGTGTAATAATTAAGTCTGGTTTAGCCACTATAGCCGCTGCCATTATCATGATTGCATTCCTATTTTTTGGATCTACTATCTTAAGTATATTCCACATCGAAGTGTCTTCATTTGCACTGGCAGGTGCCTTGATTATATTTTTTATTGGATTGGAGATGATCCTTGGTATTCGATTTTTTAGAGATACACACGATGATGGTGGATCTGGAAGTATCGTACCAATCGCCTTCCCACTTTTAGCTGGGGCAGGTACCTTGACTACTATTATATCACTGAAGACTGACTATGACAATATGAGTATCATGGGTGGCATCATCATCAATCTGATAATCATATTTTTCATTCTAAAATCTTCAGGATGGTTATCAAAGGTGATGTCGGATCAAGTGACATCTACCTTGAGAAAAGTATTTGGAATTATTTTGATCGCGATCGCGATTCAGATGTTCAAGCAAAACATCATGATGTAGAAAAATTGAAGATTTTCATAAGATTAAAGGGGAGTTCAAAACTATGAACTCTCCTTTTTTTTGTTTACAATTAACTTTGTTGGGCAACTAAATTTAGCTAAAAATATTCTATTTTGGCTCAGGTAAACAACACTTCCTGCCATTGGCCATCATTCAACTCATAGCCTGTCCACGTACACTCTCTACCGCACTCATGTACTCCTTCGCTCAGCGAAAGGATATGGATGTAATCGATGAGCCATTTTATGCGAATTATTTAATGCGCACTGGCCTCGAACATCCGGGCAGAGCGGCGATCTTAAAATCTCAAAGTGCGGATCTGAACCTACAAATCCAAAGTTTTGAAGAATGTAATACAGAGCATGTTTTTGTGAAAAATATTGCGCATCATTTGTATAAGTTAGACTTAAACTACCTGCAAGATTATCGGAACATCCTTTACCTACGCGACCCGCGAAGGATACTCACTTCTATCGCTAAGATCATCCCTAATCCTACTTTACTGGATATCGGAATCGAGGTACTATTTAAAGTGATGAATTCTTTACAGCGCGAAGGAAGATCATTTGTTGTGCTCAACTCAAGCGATCTATTAGCAAAGCCGATAGAGACTTTGTATATATTGTGTCATCACTTGAATATTCCCTTTGATGAGTCAATGCTCAGTTGGCCTGCTGGTCCAAAACCTTATGATGGAATCTGGGCCGAGCATTGGTACACTTCCTTGCATCAGACTACAGAATTTGGGAAAGTAAATATCAGCCAAGACCCCCTGCCTGCTCACCTGGAAGATCTTTGTGCGGAAGCCACTTTCTATTATAATAAAATCATACCACACGCTCTAAAAATAGACTAATGCTACAAAAATCAGATCCTAGAAATAAAGATATCCTTGTTTATGTCAATGGTGATATCGTTCATCGAAATGAAGCTAAAGTAAGTGTGTTTGATTCTGTAGTGCAGGGTGGAGATGCCGTTTGGGAGGGTCTACGCTTGTACAAAGAGGGTGTCTTTTGTCTTGATCGACATCTACAACGACTGGTAGAATCTGCACATGCCCTTGCTTTTGAAAACGTGCCTCCTATATCTGAAGTAAAGAATGCATTATTCGATACACTTTCAGAAAATAAGATGGGAGATGAAGTACATATTAGATTGACTTTGACACGTGGCGAAAAGATCACCTCAGGGATGGATCCAAGGCTCAATCAATCGGGCTGCTGTCTGATCATACTGCCAGAATATAAACCGCCTGTGTATGATAATGAGCACGGTATCTCGGTCATTACGAGTACTATCAGAAGAAACTCACCGCTGTTCTTAGATTCAAAAATTCATCACAATAATTTATTGAACAATATCCAGGCTAAAATCCAAGCCAATGTCGCTGGTGCTGATGCGGGGCTCATGCTTGACAAGGATGGCTTTGCTGCAGAATTGAACGGCACTAATATATTCGTTGTCAAAGATGGAGTTGTGCGCACGCCTCATGCTCATGCTTGCTTACCAGGTATCACCCGAGGTCTGGTGTTAGAGATCTGTAAGACCCACGGCATCCCACACAAAGAATGCAATTTATCTTTGACCGAACTCTATAACGCAGATGAGTTTTTCTGCACGGGCACGATGGGGGAATTGACTCCGATCCATACCTTGGATGGAAGGAAAGTACCCTTGAATAAGCCAGCAAAAAGGCTAATGGATGAGATAATTGGGCACTTTGAGGATTTGAGGGGGGAGTATTGTGAGCCTATTTCATAAATTGAAAAACCATCAAATCTATTTCACTTTTAGCGAAACAGATTGCTTAATTTCACTTTTAATGAAATAAATTTTTTATTTCATTTTTTATGAAACATTACATCTTATTTCACATTTAATGAAACATACTGTATATTGTATATGTAACTTAGATATTAGGAAGATGGCCAATAAGAGCAGAAAATCACAGGAGTCAACAATTCAAACCGTTAAGAACAAGGATCACTATGTCTTAATGGCTGATATGATAAATAGTCAGAGCCAGAGTGTGAAAGAGCTCAAACAGCTAAGGTCAATAGTCGATAAAATTAATAATGACTTTGATCTCTTTTCTCCATTAACGATCACATTAGGAGATGAATTCCAATGTATAACAAGATCGCTTTTTCAAAGCATTTCGATAATTTTCAAAATCGAAGAATATATTATTGTTGGTAAAATTCCATTCAAACTAAGGTACGCTTTAAGCTACGGAAAAATAGATACAAAAATAAATTCACAGATTGCACATGGCATGTACGGCGAGGCACTAACACATACACGAGAAATCCTTGAAGAATCAAAAAAGAGCAAACGAGAAAGAATTCGATTATCTCTCAGTGATGAAAAACAAGAAAAAATCTTAGTGGATCTTTTAGCGGTATATCAATCCCTTTTAGATGACTGGAAACTAAACGATTTTGAAATAGTTGAGCATTTTTATACATCTAAAGACTACAAAGATGTTGCACTAGCCTTGGATAAAAATAGAGATCAGATTTGGAAAAGAGAAAAAAATCTGAAAATTCGTGAATTTTTCAAGCTGCAAAATAGTATTTTAAGCATTGCTAGTCTTTCTAAGGTGTAGTCGAATTCATAAAATAGAATCAATAAACCATGTGTAACCTATTTGGTATAATTGTTATCCATCTCTTTTTATATCTAATTGTAGAATTATTTACTAATCTCCTTTTCTTTAATCTGCTGAAAAGAGTCTATAGCTCGAAGCAACAAGATCATGAAAAAGCAGCACCTTGGCTTAAGGGTGTATTAGAAAGGATATGCCTAAACGCAGGGCTTCTTTTAGGTTATCCTCAGATATTAATTGTGTTCGGAGCATCAAAAATTGGCACCAAGATCAATAATGAAACCATTAATTCCGAATACTAATTATTAGGTAATTTAGCCTCCATTCTCACCTGTTTTATCTTCAATTATTTAGGAACCTCTGGTATTCCCATTAGTATCCTAAAGCTTTTTGGTTGTTAGTTGACCCAAAATCTTCTTGATAACATTGAGACAATATAAAGCTTTCCATTAAATACCCTCCCTTATATTTTGCAATGTCCCTCTCTTTAGAGAAATTGCATGTTCTAAACTAAGCATTCATGGAATTTGATTATAGTGATGTTACTATTGACAAGATGATCACCCACATTGTCGGTAATTCTGAGCGATCTGAGGCACTTCTGTTTTCAGAAGGGTATACAGAATATTCTGAGGTGGCTGAAGAATACTTGATCAAATATTTATTGCAAAAATTTAATGCAGAGGATCTATATTGCTTCGATCCAGCCAAAGAATTCTCCATCAATAAGGTATTTTACATGGCGACCAGCATCTTTGAGGATCCTAGTCAACTGGTGCATTTCTCAAAGGAATTAGCCAATCTACTATACGAGAACTCCAATCATCCTAAAATAAAAGAATCTAAGTTTCACGTAGCTCTATTCAATAACTTGGTCATTGGAGACGAAGTAGTGAATGGACTTGGACTATTCAAATCTGAAGTAGAAATACCATTCCTAAGAATGATCAGAGAAGGTGGTCAGGTAAAGGTAACCACCGAGATGGGTCACAGTATAAAGGGACTTGATAAAGGTATACTTGTACTCAATATGGAAAAAGAGGAAGGGTACCGTTGCCTACTGCTAGATCTAAAGAACCCAGCCATGGATACTCAGTATTGGAGAGACCATTACTTAAAGTTACATGCTGTCAATAATGAATTTCATCAGACTTCAGAGTTTATGAAAATCACGAAGGACTTCATTGCGGATAATATGATGGATGAATTTGGCATCAATCGAGCCGATCAGATTGATCTACTCAATAAAAGTGTCAATTACTTCAAAGATCATGATCGGTTTGACAAACGAGATTTTACTGAATCCGTATTTGTTCAACCAGAAATGGTAGAGTCTTTCAATCAATATAATAACATTAATAAAGACCGAGGAAGCGTGGAAGTTGTGGATTCTTTCCCTATTTCTAACCTTGCGGTGAAGCAACAATCTAAAATTTTTAAGAGTGTACTCAAACTTGATAAGAATTTTCATGTTTATATTCACGGTGACCGTTCTATGATAGAACGTGGTAAGAATGAGGACGGGAAAAAATATTATAAACTTTTTTACGAACGAGAAGATTAATACACTATGAGAACATTAATAATAGCAGCCATAACTTTGGTATCAGTGATTACTTTAAGCCATTGTGGAGGAGGCATTAATGCTGGAGCGCCAAAAGATAAAACAGTAGTGGTAAACATAGACACCACTCAAGTGGAAGAGGAAGGCGGTGAGCCATCTAGTATGAGTGCTTCTCAAGTAAGCCGGGCAAAATCAGTTATCGGCGCCGCCTCCGATGACAAGATAGCGGGTATTGATGCCAAGAAGATTTTCAAAGCGCATTGCGCGATTTGTCACGGTATGACAGGAAATTTAGGTGTAAATGGAGCTAAGGATTTAACTGCTTCCATTGTCAGCTTACAAGAAGCCGTAGCTCAGGTTTATTTTGGAAAAGGTCTAATGACGCCTTTCAGAGGAATTATATCTGACGAAGAGATCGTAGCTGTATCAAAATACACAGAAACACTTAGAAAAAAGTAATCACACTAATTCTGCTTAAAGTAGATAACATCACTGGTATTCATATCTGCATTCAGTATGAATCGTTGTCGCGTGACTCCATCATCCACGATAACTGCCACTGTATTTGGAGATACTTCCCCAAGGTTGTGCGCATATAGGATCAGGTAGTTAAGTACAGCTTTATCGGCGTCTAAAACGACGTCCACTTTATGCTTCTCATTTTTCAAGGTGAACTTTTCTAGAATATAATTTCCATTATAATTCAATGATATAATGTCTCCATCATCCTTTTGGTGGTCATAAACAGTAATGCTGATCGTCTTACTTTGCACTTCGATGACTTCCCCCTTTCTAACTTTGCGGTTTTTGATTTTCTTTATTTGATTATCGTCATCCCAGATCAATTCTACAGGGCCCCTGTTTTTCTGCGCAAAACTCACATTATAAGTGGTCGCTACCTCAGATTCAATCATGGTATCATCTACCTTTGTTAGATGGATCAAACCTGGTGAACAAGGCACTTCGCTCACGTGACCAGACCCTTCCCACTTTCCTTTCAAGTGCATTTCGTTGCCTACTCGATAAAATTCTAATGTAGCATTTTTCATACAGCTTTCAATATGCCGTAGGGAGCGATGGGTATTGATGTAGCTCAACATTTGTTCATCCTGATACATCAGAGATTGACCATTCCAAAGACCGCTAAAGGATTTCTCAAAGGAAAGATAACCTTGCTCATTAGTATACTTCCCTCTACAAACCATCAAGCCTTCTATCTTATTTCCTTTTTGTGTGATCTCGACGTGCAGCTTACCCGACATGTCTTGCAGTCGCGGCTCACCTTTCCAAGTCAACTGAGTGATCTCTGCTTCCCAGAGACCACTCAAATCAACATTGTCGTTCGTATTTTCTTTTCGAATTTCTGCATCACTTTTTTCCGGAAAGCTAATTTCCACTTGTGCTTGAAGTGGTACATAGCCCAAAACAAAACACATCATACCTAGGCTAATAATCCAACTCAACTTTCCAGATGACAATACCATATTCTTAAAACTTTTTCGTTATCGCAAAGTGAAAACTCTTGTGGCGCAAACTCAATCCATCATTATCAGCATCATTTGCAAAGTAGGCAGCATTAACAACGCTATCAAAACTCTGAGAGAACAGTAGACTCAAAGCAAAGCCCCCTCTATTGAAACTCAATGTACCTCCTAGAATATATCCAAAGTCAGTACTATTGAAAGGATCAGTCTCTCCATTTTGCTCTGGAAAATTTGAAAATTGAGTCTCAATGGTATTTCCATCTTGCTCCATTTCTCGATTACCGTTCAGCTGATAAGCATAATACAGACCAGCATTAAAATATAAGCCTAGACCTATAGGTTTGATACCTCCTATCACCTGTCCTCGTAATTGATTATGCGTATAAGTATTCGTAAAATCATTCGTTCTCTGCTTATATCGATGTCTATGGTAGAGCAATTCTGGCTGGATATAAAGCTTACGATTGAAATTGTATCTATGGTAAAGACCTCCTTCCCAACTAAACTCTCTCGAAAAACTTCCTGTTCCTTTATCAACAGATACCCTACTATTTCCTAACGAAATCTTGATTCCTGTACGATTCTTTTTTCTACCATTTATTTCTTCATCAATGATATCAATGATCGGCTTATCGTTCATATTGTTTGGAGGTGTGGGTGTAGGTTCCACTACCGCTGGCTTGTTGTCTACTGATACTTTTGGCTGAGGCACAGGTCGTACATCAAAGATGGGCTCGATTCCGCCTTTTAGGCCATTAACATCCTCGTATACTTTCCAGATAGCGACCTTATCTTTTCCAGACATGACTTCGCCCACATCTCCTTTGATCGCATTTGCTCTAATGCTTTCTCCGCCATCCATTCTAAACTTAAGGTCTACAAAATATTCTGTATTAGGCTCCCCGATGAGATCATAAGTGACTAATACATCTCTGTCGGTGGTAGATACTCTAACATTATCTACATCTTGCGCAAAAGCAGCCTGAAAACAAAGCAGGCACAAAAAACTCGATAAAATACATTTCAGATTTTTCATAATTTTCAATTTGTATGTGATTGATTCATTGGTATTAGCGATAAAATTTATCCCCAATACATATATGACGATACCCACAAGGAGCTTGTTACAACATCTAAAATTAATAACATTATGTTAAGGATACTAAGGGAATTGACAGGGAATCACTTTAAAAAGACGAATGGACTGGGGTCAAATTGGAAATATAGGCTCTGGATATTTTTGATACTATCAGTCTCTACACCGATCATCACTTCGAAGGGCTGCTCCATATATTTTTGATTTGGATATGTATTGATCATCAAAACAGAACTCTCACCGTCATTCTCTAAAGAAGATAACATAAGGCTTTCATAGGGTATAGACCACAGATACCAGTGCTTCTCCCACATCTCCTCTCCGGCAGGCACGATAATATTCCGATGTCCATGCTGATTTCCTCGCTCTATTTTCTGATTTATATCTACTATACGCGCGGTAAAAAATGGGCGTACACTATAAATTCTGTGACACCCAAATACAATCAAGTTCAGCATAAGTATCGCAGTTATATTTCTAAACCACGCCGTTTCAAATCGAATATACAATATGGGTAAAAACAGAATCGGAGCTAACAAAATATAGTAGCCCTCGATCATAAATAAGAAAGGCTTTTCCAAGTAGGCCCCTAAGTGTGCTACGAAGATTACCCAAACTACAGCTGCAAAAACCAAACCCATCACAAACAGCAACTTTTTACTTTTCAATAGCAAGAGCAACATCATTAAAACTAAAACCAAAGGAAAAGCCCATTGCGTCTCCACGTATCTCCAAAAAATATCCAAGCTATACAAGTCCCAAAACTTCCCGCTACTCAGACTTACAAAAAAGTTATTGATCACGGGTCCCTCGTGGGAAGAAGAGGTTCCGTTCACATATTTTACTAAGAAGAGTAAAGCTGCTAAAAATATAAAAACAATATGCCTCCCACTTTTCCAGTTTGCTCGATATATATAGTCTAGGCCAATCACTGATATCATAGGATAAAACATCAAAGGATGACCAAGATAAGTCAAGCTTAAAATCAGTATCCCCCACCCGATCTGCGATTTGAAGGGCATAGTTTCATCTTGAATACTCCGCAAGGTCAAAAATGCCACCATCAATCCGACAAATACCATCCCTAAATACACCTCCGGAATGGAGCTGTAAAACTTGTACCTCGTCATCGCCAACATAACTACGACCAGATATAAACCCGCTAGTCCATTTTTCAGAATATGGGTAATAGTAATATAAATAAAGTACACAAAAACAATGGGTGCCACAGACATGACCTTCATAAATGTCGCTAGGCTGATACCAACCTTCAATGACAATAAGGGTATCCATTGCCATAGATAATTGAGCCAACGATCATGGGGAGTATACATGGACTCTCGCGTGATCATCATGTAGCTATATAAGGAACTATCGTAGGTCGTACTCCGCTCTAACCAAAGCGTATAGGATAATATAATCAAAGCCATCATCCCAACATGACCGATGACCATCCACAAAATATCCGATTTTTTTGAAAAACTCATTTGCATTATGAGCTTTGAAGGTAGGCTTTTTTTGAAATGCAGGTGCTCAATAAAGGCACCCTTTTCTGTATTAGGATTTTACCTCAACTTTTTTATCCTCAATTTCCAAGATATCTCCAGCTCGCATTTTTCGTCGCTTTCTAAATTCTTGTTCACCGTTGACCTTTACTAGACCATCTTCGATCACAATTTTAGCATGTCCTCCACTTTGTACATAGGTCATGACCTTGAGCAATTGATTCATCTCAATATACTCCTCGTCTGGCTTTAAAGTAAAAACTTCCATACTACAAAGATACTTATTTTACAGAAGGGTCTTCTATATACGCCTCTAAAATTTCTTCCAGATTAGGCTTCGGAACTAAGCCCTGAAACCGTTCTGCTATTTTCCCTTCACTAATAAACAAGATCGTTGGCATAGACTTTATTTTGAAGTGTTGTACCAAACCTGGATTAGCATCCACATTTACTTTGGCAACCAGAGCCCTCCCTTCGTACTCTTCAGCCATCTCATCTATGAACGGACCCAGTATCTTACATGGTCCACACCAGGTGGCAAAAAAGTCTAAGAGCACAGGGACTTTTGATTCACTCACCATTTCATTAAAATTGGCATCCGTCACCTGTGGCGCTTGAAACTTGGGCTTCTTCTTTTTCCAAAACATAGTTGGTATCAGTTCGCGTTCGTCGGAGAATTCTTATACACACCATCGCACGCAGAGCAGACGAGTTTGTCATCCTGGTGCTTTAGTTTAATTCCAGTAATATTCTTTTCTACAAATTTCTCAATGAAAGCTTTCTTCTCATGAGATGCTTTCGACACATCTTTAGTAGCCTCTCGATATTCATTTGCATATTGCTGCTTACCCCAGCAATTTGGGCAAACTTCGGCGTCCACCAAATTCTTTTCATCCGCAGTACTTTCTCCAGACAGCAGAGCCCACAATTTATCTACAACATTCATAATATATTATTTACTATTAATCCAACCCATTCCACGAAAGTTCATGGTTTAATAATACAAATATAGGATTCTAAAAGTTTTTCCTTTGTTTACCGAAGCTTAACATTTTGATATTTTATCATTTTTTTTGGGTGTGACCATGTGTACAGCCTCTACTCCTACCGTCGTAGCAATCTTTACACATGGTCGGGCTCATTCGCCACTCGTTATTCACTCGGCCCTACGCCAGCTATACACCAGCTCATCTTTGGCTTGGTCTCCCAGGCAGAGCCTGTGCTGGCTACTATCCCTCACACAAATTCTTTTATTGTACAATTATTATATTAAGAGACTATCCGCATACTGGGTAGCGATCAAAGAAACTGAATAATGAATTAACTTAATTATTATTTAGGACTCTAGCTCTTTTAAACTTTGAGTCCACTTTGAAAACTGACGAATTGCATAAAATGGAGAGAGAAGCGACCCATATCTATAAATGTGAAGTCCCTGCGCTCAGGATTTTAAAAGCAAATATCAAATTATACTACCCAACATGCGGATAGTCAGACTTTATTAAAAGAGCTTACTGATTTGTATCAGTAAGCTTCATATTTTATATATTAATAATTTGGAATATCCGCTTATTGTAAGGTAGATTAATTTCCAATTGGAGAGCATCTTGAAAAATTATTTACAATGTCTTTTAGGTATTATTTTATATGAAGTGTTTCGCCCTTACAGGGCTTGTGGGGGTATTTGTTACATACGAAGGGCGTTGCCCCTCGCTAATATGTGATGCCCCTTCAGGGCGAAGAATAGGTTTTAGATTCTGAAAATACTTCATCAATTGGTTCTAGTAGCTAAATCGTATATCATACCTGTTAAGGGTTTTATTTTTAAATTATATATAGGGCACCTCTATTAACCTTTGAAAGATTGTAAATTTCATTTAGCGCTTGAAATACAAGGCGAGACGATTGAGTTTAGCCGTAGCTAAACGAATGAGAAACAACGAAGTAGTTCAAGATGATAAATGGAATAAAAATATTCTTTATTTTGTTTACATCTTGAACGAGGTTGATAGAGGTGCCCTATAACTATAGACCCCGACGGGGTCAAGCAAATTAGCATAGGGCATCGCCCTATGTAAAATTGCATACACTTGGTCAAGCCCTGAAAGGGCGTCACATAAAGCACGTCAGTCGGCTCACAATACAAAGCTACCTACCAACATCTGGATAGTCACTATATGAATTGTATATCTGTCAGTAGGGAAAATACTTAGCTGATCTACTATTCATTCTGCTTAGACAACGTTCGGTTTTATATTTCCAATCCAGAATCATATCAGATCCAATCTGCCAAAGTATAATACCATCATGGCTGACTAATGCATAGTCTCCAAGTAGCATTTTGTTTTCGGCGCTACCAGTTACTAGAATATCATTTGATAAAATAGACAATAACACTTCCCCTATTTCAATCGCAGCGGAAGCTCCATCAGAAAAATAATGTTCCTTTTCTACCCTTGATAAGAGCACGGCATCTACACCTAGTGTCTCTGCTAATTTTTCAGGAGAATGCGTCCAGGATTCTCTTACATTGATTCCATTCTTTTCTAATAATAAATTGGTCTCTGAATAATGCTGAAGAGCTACTCTGAATTGGCCTTGATCTTCAAACTTTGATTCAAGGATACCATCATGCAATTCTGCTTGCAATACGGTACTTTCTAAATCCTCCATTTTGATGAGCATTTCTTCCGTGACATCTTTCGGCAGCTTACCATAAGTATAAACTTCAAATGGAAGCACTGCAATAGTCTGGTGTGATTTTGTGAGCTCCTCAAAATTAGCTATCTGGTAGTAAGAAGGACGTGAACAACTACTTATTAAAATAACAAGAATGACGGACAAAATTGGGTAATATCTCATCAATAAAGTTTCATTTGGCTTATTCAAAAATAGTGAATATAGGTATGGATGCAAAATTACAAATAGATATATCAAGCTTAAAGGCAAGAAGAATTAAATTTGCGATTTTGAAAATTAATCATTGGTCATTGAGAAACAAATAAAGAGCGCATTTCTCTAATGAGAAATACGCTCTTTATATAAATCTTACTTCGCTTGCCTATACGGAAAATGTCTTGATGACCTATGATTGATTTGGCTCACCAGCTGATCCGCTTGCTCTCTCCAGTCTGAAGAATTATTATATCCAATGGACCAAAGCGTTATACCGTCTCTATCTACTAAAGAGTAATCACTGGTCACTTTTTTATTATTATCAGAAACATAAAATGGATCAGTTGTATCTGTAAGTATGGTAATGATTGTTTCAGCAATATCAATTCCTGCAGATAGACCATCGGAAAAGTATTGATTTTTTTCGATTCTTGCTTTAACTACTGCATCGACACCTAACACATTAGCTAGCTTTTTCGGACTCATAGACCAAGATTCTCTTACTGTAATTCCATTCTGTTCCAAGAGACTGTTGGTTTCAGAGTAATGTTGCATACCTACACGCAACTGCCCTCTTCCTCTTTGTGTAGAACTGAGAACTTTATTATAAAAACTAGATTGAAAAGTCGTGCTTTCCACCTCTTCTATCTCAGCAATCATTTCAGGAGTTAATTTTGCTGGGACATGCCCGACTGTAAATAACTCAAATGGTAGAATAGCCACCGTAGTGTGATCTTCAGTTACTTGCTCAAAATCAGTAGCTTTAAAATAAGGCTTGCAACCAGTTGCGAATAGCACTAAAATAAACGAAATTAAATGTAAATTTTTCATAAGTGGTCTTGATTTGGTGTACTCAAATTTAGCAACATATTCACTTAAAAACTAGAAATTTGACCTGCTTAACCTGGTGTTAACCAGACTATTAAAACTTTTAAGAATTTGAAAAGAATTGAGTTACAAATGTTAAAATCCTCTTATGAAGGATGATAGAAATTATATTATTTCTTTGATTTGTAATGACCTGCCATTAAATTCTACCCCATCACCTACCAATTTAGAATTTAATAATTTTCCAATTGGAGATTGAAGGGAAATACAGAAGTATACTTGTTCACCTATAGAAACTTTTCCCAAGGCGGTACAGATAAAGTAAATACCTCGGTCCGTCTGGACTAGACTACCCTGCCCTACTTTGGCAGAAACAAAGTCAGATTGAATTACTTTTAGTTCTCCAATTTGGGCTTTGAGTCTCTGTAGTTGAGAGGTCAGTTTCTGATGTTCAAGTTGCATCATGGCACGACCTGTTTCATATTTATCCCCAACACTACTTTTGGTTTCATTGTTACGAGATTCCTCTACGGAGGCAAGATTGTTATGCAGTGCTGCTTGCTCCTGATCAAGTTTTTTTTGACAAACTCTGATCAGCCTTTCTTTAATGTCTTTTGAAATCATATAGAACCAAGTTTTGTGTTTGACTGATAAAGCTATACAAATAAAAGAAATGCACTAAAAACCACTACCAAATTCATCTTCACTGAGTATCTTTTGTATGAGTAGATAGCCTCTTCAATAAGACTCGACCATTGCTATAAAAAACAGTTTCTACATGATCTGTAATTTTTGATTTATTAGCGGCAAAAATATAGTAAAAATCTGCGCCCTCTCCTTTCACCTCACTTGTCTTATATTGCATGGGTTCTAACCATCCTAAATTTTGTGTTTTCTGATAGAAATTAATACTATTTTTCATCAAAAAATCTACCTCTAATTTTATACTAAATTTGTTCATTGCATCGGCTTGGGTTTTCATAATACGCAACACCTCCTTCGTGTCCTTATCAAAAGCCCACTGCATAATAGAATCGTAAGACTTCATATTATAGGTGAAGTGAAACAAGCTAAACAGCAGGGTAGCCAGCCCTAAAAATCTACTCACATTTTTGGCATATTTCTCTAAACCTAAAAGACCAACGCATAATACAAATGCCGCAAAAGGTATAAAAATTATTGATCTCCGACCTGTCAAATAAGCAGCCCCTAATAAATGATGCTGTATTATGGAAATGAGCATTAAAAAAAAGCCAAATAGTAAAAATAGAATTTTTGGATTCTCCATCATAAGTTTCTTGCTCGTGACATGTTGAGCTAGGATGAGGAGACTGCTACCCACTAGCAAGATTAAAATAAATACCAAAAAAAACTCATCGGTACCTGGACCGAAATACCTATTGTCGTACAGCGAGTACTCCAAGAGTACCTTATAGGTATCTTGAAAGAAACTACTACTTCCTCCAAACCTGAACTCTTTTAGCTCTCTCAACTTTAAAATGGGACCTACAATGACCGCAGCTACAGATACAAATCCTAGTAAACCAATGATTTGACTTCTTAGTAGCGCGGTAAAAGATTGTCTAGACCTGAAGTATCTTTCCAACTCTAATACAGCATAAATAGTAACCAGCGAAACGAAATAAAGAAGGTATATAAAATTTGACCAGACAGCAAGAAAACCAAAAACTAAAGATATAATCCAATATTTCGCTTCTTTATTTTTTAAGAAACTTAGAAAAAAATACACACTTGTAATCATCATACCCATAGCTAAACCATACCCTCTAGCTACAGAAAAAAAGTCAACTACATAGGGATTGAAATTTACTAAAATCACAGCGAGTAATCCCAGATATGTCCAAGAAAAAGTTGACTTAACAATACGGATAGAAAAAAAGATATATAGAAAATGGCCAATTAGATTAGGCAATCTTAACACCCATTCAGCATTGCCAAAAATCTCAATGCTCAACCTCATCAACAGCGTATTTAAAATGTGATTATTGGCATTATAATTATTATCGTAAGTCACTATCTCCCACAGACTATAGGGTACACAAATAATGTAAGTGTAAGACTCATCATGTGTTATCGGAATAATTGCTGCTCGGAATGTACTATAGCATAATACGAATATACCAATAGCATATATAAGGTACTTTAAAGGGGGCTCGTTGTTCCAAGTTATATTTTGCATTCTTCGACGAAAATACGTTTGTTTCCTTTCTATACATCATTTCATTACATATTTTTTCAAAGCCCATGCAACCATTTATCCAGTATTGGGATATATAGTTTTGAAGACATTAGTTCATCAACAACTCAATATAAATTGAGTACTAAAACCAATAAAATGAAACTTAATACCCATTATTTATTGATGATTCAAATGGAGTAGAAATCAAGTGAAATGCTTCAGTGACTATGGCTGATCTTAGTGCTCCCAATGGTATAATACATGAAGTAGATGCTGTAATCGCCTCTCCTATCGTAGTTACACATGCGTTAGCAAATCCTGATTTTTCTACTTTGGTAGCGGCATTGACAAGAACTGGACTGATAACTGATTTTGTGTCTGTACTTTCTGTAGAAGGACCATTTACAGTTATTGCTCCTACTAGTACAGCTTTTGTAGTGCACGCTAAGTACCCTCCAATAACATTACATTGGGATCATAACCGATTTTATGGCATTAAGTGTCTACAAGCTGCGACAATCACTACACATACTATGGGTATAACATTTAATGAATGGTTTGAGATGGAAGAAGCCGTATCAGAATACAGTGTCTCGCTGTCAACAATTCATTTACCACTTCACTGCCGCTAGTCGGAGGATGGGAAATCATTCGTCATGATGTCGAAATTGAAGGTGGAGAGGTAAAGGACTTACGTGGCTTTATGGTTGTGTATGCGGTTGCTCCTAGTTTACCTTCTTAGTGCAGTATTGACACCTCACTAGAATTGATAAGCTCCATCCATGAAGCAACATCGCTGCCTGCTTTGAACATTCATCCAAACCCTGTGCATGATGTTTTGTATATTGAAAACGAGATGTACGAACCTTTTTTATCGTAGATCTTTTGGGTCGAACGTGGATAGAGTCCTCAGCAAGGACTATCAATGTGTCAAGCTTGCCCAATGGTGTTTATATCCTAAAATTTAGAAATAGAGAAGCTGTGAAATTTGTTAAGGAGTGACACTAAACTTTTGGTTGGTATGAAGAGGCATTTCAATATAGTATGAGGATGCCTCTTTTCATTTTGTATCTAATGAATCAAGATTAAATCATATACAAAATTTGCAAAATAAGCTAAGCTCTTTCGGTTAACCACCTTGAGCGTTGCTTTTCGCGTGTATTCTTTGAACACCGAAGGCACCCAGGGCTAAGTTGTATTGTAGAAGACACCGTAGAAAAAAATGTAGTATCTTGAACTCTATATAAAAGTCAAAGGTGCCAGTTTGAGCGTTACTTTTCTTGCGTGTTCTATTAACACCGCAACTTGTCCCGAGACTCGGTAGGCACCGTAGCTAAGCTAACGAGTTCTAGAAAACACCGCAGAAAAATATTGATAGCGCATACATCTGCATTCTAGAAAGATAGCGAGGACACAAAAATGCCTGCGAGCCTTCCCGTTTTTCTCAGGAAGTGATATTATTCTCTAATCAACCAATTCATAAACTCCTAACAAATAAACAAATACACGAATCAACAAATAAACAATCTTGAGCTTGGCGGGGAGCGGCCTAGTGCTGTATAAGGGTGACGACAACGGGCGGCTTTTTGGGGCGATGGCGGAGGAAGTCCAAGTCAACGTGGGGTGGATGAGTAGCCTGGCTTTGGCGCAGGACCGAGGCGAATGCCGAGTCCTGTAACATAACGGCGCAGACCGACACCTTTTTGGTGGAGACTCTGAGCAGGCCCCTAATAAGCATTAAATTTCTTATCTCACTCTAAAGAAATGCCTAAGAAAAGTGCTAGAATGCTGAATATAGGTCAAACTAGAGAATGGTGTGGATATGGATAAGGGTTCTATATTCCACTAAAAAAAAGTAAATTGCGTTCTTAAATTAGTGAGCATGACAGAGCAAAAAGAATCGTTGAATTTTATAGAGGAGTTTATTGAGGAGGACATGCGGAATGGCAAGCATAATGGACGTATACACACTCGATTTCCGCCCGAGCCGAATGGGTACCTGCATATCGGGCACACGAAGGCGATATGGGTCAATTTTGGCCTGGCTGAAAAGTATGGTGGGGTAACAAATCTAAGATTTGATGATACGAATCCGACGACCGAGGAAACTGAATATGTCGACAATATCAAGAAGGATATTGCTTGGTTGGGATACTCTTGGGGTGAGCGAGAATATTATACAAGTGATTACTTTCAGCAGCTCTATAATTTTGCGGTAGATCTGATCAAGAAGGGATTGGCCTTCGTGGATGACAGTACGGCGGAGGAAATCTCTCAGCAAAAAGGAGTCGTGACCAAGCCAGGTACAGACTCGCCCTATAAGACGCGTAGTGTAGTCGAAAATCTGGACTTGTTTGAGCGAATGAAGAATGGCGAGTTTGAAGATGGTGCGAAGGTGCTACGCGTAAAGGTGGATATGACGGCACCGAATATGCACATGCGTGATCCTGTGATCTATAGAATCAAGAAAGAGACGCATCACCGTACTGGAGATGATTGGTGTATATATCCGATGTATGATTTTGCGCATGGACAAAGTGATAGTATCGAAAAGATCACACACTCTTTGTGCTCTCTAGAATTCATACATCATAGACCTCTGTATAATTGGTTCATCGAGAAGCTGGAGATCTTCCCTTCTCGACAGATCGAATTTGCGAGAATGAATGTGTCCTATATGATCACCTCGAAGCGTAAGTTGCTAAGGCTGGTGGAAGAAGGACTTGTGACGGGCTGGGATGATCCAAGAATGCCGACCATATCTGGTCTACGTCGTAGAGGTTTCACTCCAAAGTCGATCCGTGATTTTTGTGCAGCGACAGGTCTCGCGAAACGTGATAATATGATCGAGGTTGAATTGCTAGAATCTATCTTGCGTGGGGAGCTGAATAAAACCACCGATCGAGTACATGTCGTGCTTGATCCTGTGCCGCTCGTAATCACCAACTATCCTGAGGGTAAGGTGGAAATGATGGTCGCGCAAATCAATCCGATGGATGAAAATAGTCCAACTCGCGAGATTCCTTTTAGTAAAAGATTGCTCATAGAGCGCGAAGATTTTCAGGAGGTAGATCCTGGTAAAAAATACTATCGTATGGCGCCAGGTAAAAATGTGCGTTTAAAAAATGGGTACATTTTGAACTGTACGGGTTGCACCAAAGACGCAGATGGTAAGATCACAGAGATCCAAGCGACCTACTATGAAGATAGTAAAAGTGGTAGTGATACCTCTGGTGTAAAAGCAAAAGGAACCATGCACTACGTAAGTGAGGCACACGCCATCGGAGCGGAGGTCAGAATATATGATCGTCTCTTTACAGATCCTGCACCAACGTCTCATGAGGACAAAGACTATATGGAATTTGTAAATCCAAATGCGCTCCAAGTAATCAAGAAAGCATACTGTGAACCCTTCCTAGCGAATGCGAAAGTGGGTGATAAATATCAATTTATTCGCATGGGGTATTTCACGCCAGACTATGATAGTACGCCTGAGCATTTGGTATTCAATAGGACGGTGAGCTTAAAAGACTCTTGGTCAAAAAAGAAGCAATAAATTTATGTATAGTATATTTGCCAAAGAAATCAATTCATTTTTTAGTTCCCTGATTGCCTACATCGTGATCGGTGTATTTTTAGTGATCTTGGGTTTGGTGATTTGGGTATTTCCAGATACCAGTTTGCTGAACTATGGTTATGCGACTTTGTCACAGCTATTTGAGATAGCGCCCTTGATATTTATTTTTCTGATACCAGCGATCACGATGCGTTCATTTGCGGAAGAAAATCAGAATGGTACTTTTGAATTGCTATCTACAAAACCAATCACTGACTTTCAGATTTTATTTGGGAAGTATTTAGCTTGTACCATGCTATTGGTGATAGCGATCGTACCGACTGCATTTTATTATTATTCCGTGTATCAGCTCGCCAGTCCAGTTGGAGATTTGGATACGGGAGCTATCATCGGATCTTACTTCGGATTGGTTTTATTGGGTCAAGCTTTTGTGTCTATTGGCATTTTTGCTAGCTCTCTTTCTCAAAATCAAATCGTTGCCTTTTTGTTAGCCACATTCCTATGCTTCTTTGTCTATTATGGGTTTGACTACTTGAGCAGGTTACCGATCTTCGTAGGGAAATCCGATGACATCGTACAAATGCTCGGTATAGACTACCACTATAAGTCGATCAGTCGTGGTGTAGTAGATACGCGTGACCTGATTTACTTTTTTAGTTTGACGGGTATATTTTTAAGTCTGACACAGCTGGTGTTGAGTAAAAGAAAGTGGTAGACCTATGCAAAGCAACAAACTCAAATCTATATATAATTTTCTGGTTTATTTAGCCATATTTCTATTGCTGAATATAGTAGGTGCTTACCTGTTTACGACATTTGATCTTACAGAGGATAAGCGTTTTTCTATTACCGAGCCGACCAAAAAATTACTTCAAAATCTTGATGAGGATGTCTTGATCAAGATATACCTTGATGGTGAATTACCAGCAGGTGTGAAGCGACTACAAAAGTCGACTATAGAACTACTTGACGGTTTTAGAAATCAATCTTCACGCATTGAATATGTCATAGAAAATCCTTTAGGTGGAACGGTAGAAGAAAATAATTCCGCGAAAAAATTTCTTGCGGAGCGATTTATTTTCCCGAATAACTTGATTGTAAAAGGGGCGGAAGAAAATAGAGAACTTCTATTTTATACTTATGCCAATATCACCTACAAGGGCAGAAACGTGCCCGTCAACTTAGTGGCAAAAGAAGGTGGTGCGCTAACGGACTATGATATCAATAATTCAATCAATCTCTTAGAGTATAAATTTGCAGATGCTATCCATAAATTATCTACAGGTATCAAACCGACTATTGCCTTTACTAGAGGTCATGGTGAACTACAAGAAATCCAGATACAAGAATTTAGAAATGCGGTAAGTAATCGCTACCGTGTAGGTTATTATAATATGGACTCTACTACGCATATCGATAAGAATCTAGATATGCTGATCATCGCTAAACCTACGCAGCCTTTTCCGATAGCGCACAAATTTCAGATAGATCAGTATATCATGAATGGCGGTAAAGTCATGTGGCTCATAGATAAATTAGCGATCAATCTGGATAGTCTCCGTAGAAGCCCGAGGGTGGTCGTCCAAGAATTTCCCTTGGATATAGACGACCTACTTTTTCAATATGGCGCCCGTATTCAACCCGATTTATTGATGGATTTACAAAGTACTCAGATTGAGCTCAAAATAGACGAAAAGGGTACGCTTGATAAATTTGATTGGCAATTTCATCCCGTCGTCACGCCACAGAATGATCATCCTATCATCAAGAGTCTAGATGGTGTCAATTTATATTTTCCCAATACCATAGATACCATCCGCACCAAATCGTATGTAAAGAAGACGCCTATACTCATGAGTACCGAAAATACCATTGTAAGGCGTACGCCCATGCAATTATCTTTCGACATTCTGCGTAACGTCCCTCCTGCTGATCGATGGAATAAGGGAAAAAAGAATCTTGGACTCTTATTAGAGGGTACCTTTGATAGCGAATATGTAGGAAGAGTTACCACCGAAATGAACGACATACTTCAAAATATCAATCAACCATTTAAAGGTCAAAGTCCTGAGACCAAGATGCTGGTGGTCTCCGATGGAGACATCATCAAAAACCTGATTATTCCACAAAATAATAAAACACTACCGCTTGGATATAATCAGTGGAGTGGTTATACGTTCGCCAATGAGAATTTCCTGATAAACAGTATAGAGTACATGCTGGATGATGTCAATTTGTTCGCTGCACGTGGTAAAGAAGTAAAACTGCGAAGACTTAATAACAAAAAAGCTTCTGAGGAAAGAGGTTTTTGGCAAATGTTAAACATCTTGGTTCCTTTAATTTTGTTAGCTTTATTTGGAATTGGTTTTACCCTTCTACGAAGAAGGAAATACAACACACAATAATTTATCGATATGAATATAAAGTCATTAGCCCCGATACTTCTCCTTTTAGTATTAGGAGGTGCTGCTTATTATTTCACACAGACTGACGGCAAAGCGAATAACAATCCAGATGAAGATTGGGTGATGAAAGTAGAGAACAAAGAGGATATTCATCGCATATTCATTGCTGATCGTAAAGGTGGAAAAGCTGATCTTGTAAGGGATGGGGACAAATGGATTTACAATGATAAGTACACAGCGAATCCCTTCGTGATGCATAATGTCATGGATGCCATCACACGAATAGAATTGAAGAACAGACCTGCTGCTTCAGCCATACCCCATATGATAAATACATTGTCTACGCAGAGTACAAAGGTAGAAGTGTATGGTAGGAATAATAAGTTGCTCAAAGCCTATTATGTGGGTGGCGTTACACCTGACGAACGGGGGACGTTCATGATCATGGAAGGCTCGAATAATCCATACGTTATGCATCTGCCCATGGCAGATGTGAGTCTAAAGCAAAGATACTTTACGGAGGAAATCAAGTGGCGAGATAAGACTGTATTTCAATTTGAAGCGAAGGATGTGGCTAGCATAAGTCTGGAATATCCTAAGCAGAAGAATAAATCTTTTACTATCCAACGAAAGAATCGCAGTTGGGATGTGGAGCCACTATTTCAAACTACAAAAAAGAATGATAAGCCGATCAATCAAGATTTGGTGGAGTCTTATCTCAATGGGTTTAAGCGAATCATTGCTGAAGCCATCGAGACTAAAAACGAAACCGTCGAAACTGCTACTTCCTCTAAAGAGTTTTGCATTGTCGAAGTTTTATTTAAAGATGATACTCGTCAGAAAGTGAATTTCTTTCCCATTTTGAAATTTACAGAAGGTGTCGACACTGGATTGCCGGTAGAAAGATACATTGCAGTCGATGACAAAAAAACAATTTTCATGACCCAGCAACTGGTATTTAAAGATGTCTTTTGGGCGTATGAATTTTTCTTTTAGCACGTTTTGGGTGTGCCCTCTCCTAGGCTGAAAAAGCTTTGCAGAGGTCGGGCTCTATTCATCTTATCGGTAATGTATTTATATTTAGTATACAATACTTGTATAATAACATAAGTAATTTTAGCTCCGTTAGGAGCAGCCTGTTGGCAGCAGATGTGTGATGCTACCTAGATCAAAGCTCCTGTGGAGCGACCTGCACTTTTCTGTACGCCAACAACTCATCAATTGCGAATTTAGATTTAGTGTACATTATGCGGATAGTCAGTTTTATTTATAATGGATTCTTGGCTTTCTAGATAACTAACTACTCTTCAAAAATCTCCACTTTTAAATCCGAGATTTGTATAGGATTGGGACTATCCGAATTCCAGAATAAGATTTCTAGATCTGAAAAGGCTTGTTCGGGTTTTCTGACATCTAAGTAAAGTCTGGTTTTGTTATGGCTATCCAGTAAGTTTTGGACTCTAAACATCTGGTGTCTGATGGTCTTATCTTGATCCTTAAAATCTACTATAAATTGAGTCATTTTCCATAGGGTCCACTCCTTATGCTCGGTGTAGACGTCAGCACTTACTCTAACCCAATCATAAGGTTCTGTAAATTCTGAGGCTAGTATCTTTATCTTACCACTATACTGATTTTCCTTGTCAAGAGTTTTATCAAAGTCAGTGTCATGGTGCATGATACGCACATTTTTGCGCTCTCCTTCAAATAATTCGTCTACAGTATCGAGTAGTTTGATATCGTTTCGATCTATTTCATAAGTGAACAATGTCTTCCAGAAATACTTTTTTTTCATTCGACTGACCTTGAGGATTCCACCTAAATGGGCTTGATGGGTAAACCAAAGATTGGCATAAATAAACAGCACAGTGATGGCTCCAATCCCTACTTTTATCCAAAGCTTTCGCGGTGATAGTACCCATGCGATAAATGCACAAAAAGGGAAAAGTAATATTGGATAGGCTTGTACCATGGTCCTTTGGCCTAATGATCCACCATACCACCAAATATCCCAGGCAAAAGCGATATAGATGAAAAGCATAGAAAATATGAAGGTAGGGTAAAAAACGCCTTTGTCCTTTCGAAATAGCGTGATGAATCCTATAAGTGAAAATACCATCAATGGCGAATACACTAGCCATCCTGTCCGATAACTGAGGATGCCATTATAAATATGCGGCTTCAGCCAAGAGAATCCTTGATCTTGGTAGGAGTAGACGATCCAATCTCCCGTAGCATACTTCCAGTAAGCCAATTGGATAAATCCTACCATAGCCGTCACGACAACAGCCATGGTTAATTTGATCCCATTTGCTTTGAATACTTCTAACCGCTTGAATATATCCTCCTTATTCAAAAGGTTGACTCCCCATAAGATGGGTATCAAACAAGAAATAATCTCAGTAGGTCTGATCAAAGAGGCTAGCCCAACACAGGCCCCTATACCTATAGCTTTTCCCCAATTAGGTTTTTGATAAAACTGAATACTTAGATAAATAAGTACTGAATATACTGTGAATACCGTATTGTGGGTCATAGCCCCGTCAATGGCCACGTAATTTAAATAATTACTTCCTAGTACTATACCTAATATCCCTAGGGCAGTCACCTTTTCACTAAAGTAAACCAGTAGAGATTTTTGAAGGAAAATCAGACCTATGACTGTCCACAATAACATCCCCATAGAGATCGTAAACTGATAGGGGAAGGAAAATCCATCTGCTGGATAGACACTTGAATTCAAAGCCCACGCATGTCCTACGAAAAAAAATGGACTGTATACTACGGATTGACCTATGGAGTACTTCATCACATAGTTACCAGACTCTTCATGCAGATAGGCTTGAGCGAAGCCAGGCTGAGGACTATATTTTTTGAATATTTGATCCCTCCACTTTAGCTCTTTCATATCCTTATAGACAAATGCAGCCGGCAAGTAAAAATAGTAGCCTGACACATCCCATGAGATCGTGGCGGCAGTACCACTCTTTTGCCACTTTGGATAATAAAAAAAATGAACTCCAAATATGATAACTATACTAATGATGAGTGCGATGCGCGACAATTGGGCTATTTGTTTTCTTGATGAAGCTTATTAAGGTTCGAAGATAGGTTATTCACATTGATCTTAGGTAGCTATGTTTTAGAAATATGTACTTCTTATATAGTCATTGGTCGCCTACACTCAGTATAGTGTAGGACTCGTATCCCTGCAAGATCAAATGGACAAAGGATAGTAGAGGCCATGGGTCCGATTTTTTCATCGGGCGCATGGGTCCAAGCCCTAAAGGCGCAGGACGAGACCCTCGGATAGCCTACTCACGCTTCTTCCCGCGCAGCCAGAAGTCGGGCAAGTAGCGTGATGGCCCCAAAAAAATCAAGAACGAATTACATTGAATACTGCAGGAAATCATATATTTTCAGTTAATTTTGCTACATGAAATTAAGGATGCTTGTTCTATCAATGCTCGCAATATTATTCTTATCGGCTACTGTTGATTGGGGGTTCTTTGCGCATAAGCGAATCAATAGACTGGCATGTTTCACCCTCCCATCAGATCTGTTTGGGTTCTATAAACGAAATATCGACTATATAACTTTGCATGCTGTGGATCCAGATAAGCGACGCTATGCATCCAAATTCGAAGCTGTGCGACATTATATAGATTTGGATAACTGGGGTGTGGCTCCATTCGAGCAGGTACCCAGGTCATGGTTGGAAGTCCAAATGCATAATACGGATATCATGCGGATCACCAAAAATGGAGATACACTTTCTTGGATGAAGCATGAGCTGCTGCCTTTCGATATGAATGAACCTACAACCGAATTTATTTTCGAAAAAAATATCATTCAAATACAGGAGTACAAGAATTTTTTCAGGTACGCTATTTTACCTAGTTTTTATGATGATGATCGAGATATTGATAAAAGTAAATTGAAAGATTTTTTTGGTCAATATGGTCTCCATATAAAAAGTGGCAGATATATAGCGGTGGAAAATTTCTCAGAGCACGGCATACTTCCTTATCATTTGGTGCAAATGCAAAACCGCTTAAAAAAGGCTTTTGAAACAGAAAACAGCGCACAAATTTTGAGACTGTCTGCTGAGATGGGACACTATGTCGGGGATGCCCATGTACCATTGCATACCACTAAAAACTATAATGGGCAACTGACAGATCAGCGAGGTATACATGGATTTTGGGAAAGTAGGATACCTGAATTATTTGCGGATGAGGAATACGATTATTTTGTTGGTAAGGCAGAATATATTGAGAACAAAGAAGACTACTTTTGGGATATGGTGCTGACGAGTAATAGTCATGTAGATAGTGTTTTGCTGATAGAGAAAGAGATGAGCAAGACTTTTCCTGAAGATCAACAATATTGCTATACAGATCGATCCAATGTATTGACGCGGACATATTGCGAAGGGTACGCCCGTGCCTATAGTGATCGTATGCAAGGTATGGTTGAAAAAAGAATGCGAGATGCGATTTTATCTATCGGCTCTGTATGGTACACAGCTTGGGTAGATGCGGGACAGCCAGATATGTCTTCTATAGATTTTACTGAAAAAGAAAAGCTGGAAGCGGAAGAAGCAGAATTGGATAAGGCTTTCAAAACGGAGCAAATTAAAGGAAGGAAACATACAGAATGAGTCAAAAAAAACATACAAGTCTAGGTCTTGCATTGAGAGGTGCAGCGATGGGAATGGCCGAAGTCATACCTGGAGTTTCTGGAGGAACTATCGCTTTTATCACGGGTATATACGAGCGACTGATCAACAGTATCAAGTCGATTGGATTTGACCTGATAGGTACTTTTCGTAAAGACGGCATCAAGGGTTTATGGCAAGCAGTGGATGGAAATTTCTTACTTTTTTTGATCGGAGGTATGGTCGGAGGTATTGTAATCGGCATCTTTGGAATCTCCTATTTACTCGAAAATTATCCACCCATTGTATGGGCCTTCTTTTTCGGCTTGATCCTAGGTTCCGTTTTCTATATCGGCAAGCAGATTACGACATGGTCATGGAAAGAAGTCGTGATGTTAGTCCTATGCGCGGCAGTCGCCTATGGTCTGACTACTACCCTACCTGCTACTGGGTCTACTTCATATCTTTATGTATTTATATCTGGGGTGATTGCGATTAGCGCACTTATATTGCCTGGTATCAGTGGAAGTTTTATACTCCTGATCATGGGTATGTATACTTATATTGTACAAGACACCTTAAAGGGGGTGTTATCCACATTTGCCTTAGACAAGATCATCACCATGGTAGTTTTTGCTTTTGGATGTTTAGCAGGGCTCATGAGTATATCTAGGCTCTTATCTTGGACCTTTGCCAACTATAAAAACTTGACGCTCTCTGCCCTTACTGGTTTTATGTTGGGCTCTCTAAATAAAATATGGCCTTGGAAAGAGGCTACACAATGGCTGGAAGATGCTAGTGGTACAATTATTTTAGATGAAAATGGATTACCTGATAAGATCCTAATGGAAGATAATATTTCTCCTAGTGCATACGAATTGGCCACCAATCAAAGTGCTTATCTGCCGTACGTTATCCTCTTTTCTATAGTAGGTGTAGGTGTGGTATTTCTCATGAGTATGGCAGACTCTAAGAAAGATTAGTGCCATGAAAAAATTGGGCTTGATTGGCAAAACTCTGAACTATTCTTTTTCCAAAAAATATTTTAAAGAGAAGTTTGAACAAGAAGATATTCTCGGATGGGAATATGACTTGTATCCATTAGAAACTATAGGTCATTTCAAGCAACTTTTAGAAAATGAATCCGAACTGGCAGGTCTCAATGTCACCATTCCGTATAAGCAAAAGGTCCTAAAGTATATACACGATCTTGATGAAGAGGCTGCTCAAATAGGTGCGATCAATACGATCAAATTTGGAGCAGATGGTAGACTCAAGGGTTATAATACGGATACAGTTGGATTTGAAAAGTCACTAGTTCCATTTCTGGGTACGGCTATAAATGAGAATCTTCATGCTTTAATTTTGGGTACAGGTGGAGCCTCAAAAGCGATCTTATTTGTCTTAAACAAATTACAGATAAAGAATACTTATGTGAGTCGATCTGCTGATCGAGGTAGCACTTATGAGCAGCTTGATGAACAGGCAGTTAGCCAGCATAGACTCATTATCAACTGTACCCCTTTAGGAACATATCCAGACGTAGATCAGGCACCGCCATTTCCGTACTCCTATTTGACGGAGAAACACTTTCTATACGACTTGGTATATAACCCCGAAAAAACATTATTTTTGAAGCTAGGCGAAAAGCGTGGTGCTAAAACAATAAATGGAATTCCTATGTTAGCTTTACAAGCCGAAGCATCCTGGAAAATATGGAATAATACCTAAATTAATATGACATCAAATCCAAACACAGAAGGTATCAACTTTGAAAATACTCAAATTGCTTTTGCGCACAAATCAAAGAGTGAACTCAAAAAAAGTAGGTTCCTTTTTTCTGTTATGAATAAAGAATGGATAGTCCAACTCCTATCCCCCCTTGGTCTATTTGCTATCGAGCATAATCTACCTCTTGCAAAGTACTTAGTGAAGAAGACTATTTTCGATCAGTTTATTGGAGGCACTACACTACCAGAAGCGCAGGACACCATCAACATGCTCAGCCAACATAATTGCAGTACTATGTTAGATTATGGTGTAGAGGGTAAAGAAAAGGAAGAAGATTTTGAACGTACCAAAAATGAAAATTTAAATGCAGTTCGCTTTGCCTCAGCTAACCAGTCCGTTCCTGTAGTTACTATAAAAGTTACAGGCTTAACGACTAATGATCTGGTCAACAACTATGGCCTGAATAAACCAACCTCTATTGCTCAAAAAGAAGAGTATGATAAAGCATTAAACAGGTTGGATGAAATCTGTGCGCTGGCGCATCAGCAAGGGGTTTCGATATTTATAGATGCCGAAGAGTCTTGGCTCCAAGAGTGCATCGACTTGATGGCGGAGGAGATGATGATTAGATACAATGAAGAGAGAGCGGTGGTCTATAATACTTTTCAACTGTATCGCAAAGACAGATTGCAGTTCTTGAAAGACTCTCACCAGAAGGCTTTAGTGGACGGTTACGTATTGGGTGCCAAACTAGTCAGGGGCGCCTATATGGTCAAGGAGCGTGCGCGGGCTAAGGAGATGTCCTACCCGTCTCCGATCCATGAAACGAAGGAGGATACGGATAAGTCATTCAATGAGGGGCTTACTTATTGTACCAAATATTTGGAGTCTATCGCTTGCTGTAATGCTACACATAATGTCAGGAGTAATTATCTGTGCACAACCTTGATCTCAGAGTTTGGCATTCCTAAAAATCATCCGCACATTGTTTTTTGCCAACTCTATGGCATGAGTGATAATATTACTTTCAACTTAGCCTCTCGTGGGTACAATGCTTCGAAGTATCTTCCCTATGGTGCCGTCAAAGAAGTTATTCCATATTTAATCAGACGTGCCCAAGAAAATGCGAGTGTCGTTGGTGATATGAGTCGGGAATTAAAGTTGATAAGTAAGGAGGTAAAGCGAAGAGGATAGTCAAGATAGGAATTGCAGTAGGTGTTGGGGCCATTCCGATTCCGATGCCTGCCTGACTAGCTAGACAAAAAATCGGAACGGAACCACGTCATCCGCTATATACACATTTGCCTACAAGAAGACGCAAAATATTGCGTCCCTACCAGCCAACCCGCATGTGTATGCCGCTTCTACCGTTTGTCCTTGCGCTCTTACAGAGCGACTTGCTTTGGCACCTTCGGTACGTCGCATATGTGTAGTATGAAGGTCAGTATAATATCTTCATAAAGTGATTAATCCCGTTGGCTCTGGGATGAATCCAAGATGGAGAGACATAATTATCTTTTACAACTTTACTAACTTAGAGAAGTAGGTTTCGCCTTTGACTTCCATCTTTAAGATGTAGATGCCTGCATCATAGCGACTAAGATCGATTTCATAATCTCGGCTAAGATTCTCAGAATTAATAATTTCTCTTCCTTCTATGGTAGTAATATTAACATTAAATAAATCACTTTGATCATAGCGAATATTAAAAAAGCCTGCACTTGGATTTGGCGATATTGATACGGATTTAATATCATCAATATTAGAAGTGCTACTAGGCGTTATTTCAAATTGAACTACCTCGCTGTAACAGCCTTTTTCTAAGGTAGATACTTCCCAATTATAGAAATAATAAAAGAAACTATCCCCAAAATCAGAATCGATAATGGTCGCCACATTTGCGAGGTTGTATGGATAATTCAGTATTGATCCAAAGTCTTCAGAACTTCTTTTAAATCTAGGAGAAGCATATCCAAAAGATTCTAAATTGGTTTCCGCCTTCGTTGCGAGCGAGTACACCCCTTCTGCTTCAATATCAAAATTAAGATTGACAGTTGTTTTACCTGCTTCAAACATATAAGTTCTACTATGATAAACAATATCCCCATTTTCGTCTCTCAGCTCTATGGTACGCTCACCTGGTAAGTCCGTTTCTACGTCGACCGATCTTAATATCATAGGCTGTTGGGCATAAAATATCATCGAGCCATTGAAGTTTTCTGAATTATATTGACTTGTACCCGTGTGGTCAATTTCTCCACCATTGATCACTGCTCCAATATCATCGGTAGAGCTTTTTGCATAGATCTCAGTTGCGTCTAAAATGTCGCTAACCATTATCTCATTACCTGTACCAATGATTTGCTCACCCTCAGCATCAGAATACCAATAGATTCCATCTCCATCTACGGTCAAAGTGACTTCTCCAAAACTAGTATATTCAATATCGAAGTTTGAAGGCTCAGCTGGTAATGCTATAACATCAACCTCAAGGGTATTAGACATAATCTCTCCACAGGTACCTTGGATAGTCGCAGAAATAGGCCCAGGCTCTGAGACAGATATTTCCGTAGCAACTTGACCAGTGCTCCAATTAACTAAGTCTCCTAACTCTGTTCCGAAGTTAACAAAATCACTCTCACAAATGACTAAAGCGCTCTGAGCGATAATTTCAAGTGTTTCTTCTGGATTTACTTCAACATTTACGTTGATAGATGTAGTACTGCAATCAGAGCCATCAGACACCTCTACGTTAAATATGCCTGATGTATTTACAGTAATACTTTGTGTCGTAGCTCCATTGCTCCATAAATATTGGTAACCTACTGGAGCAGACAAAGTAAGATCGTCACCTAAACAAAATATGGCAGGTCCATCCAATGATAAAGCGGATGGAGGTGTAATGCAATTCCCTTCTTTGAGCGTTATAAATTGATCAGGAGTCAAGTTTTCATAACTGTCCACCTGTCCTGAAGGCCATCGAACTATAATTTCATCTATAGTGGTGGCAGCACCGATTCCAAAGTGTTGCGTCAAGGTGTGGCTAATACCATAACTCTCACCTGCACGTACCTCACGTACCATCACACCCCATTCACCATACAACTCAATTCTCGATCCAACGCCTCCTATATTACTAGTTACCCCTTCAAGTTGGACACCTAACCAATGGTTATCATTTTTGTTGTTGATCCATAATCTATCGCTGGTGGAAGATGGTGCATTAAATCCATTTCCATATCCTATCATCATGTCTAGAAATCCATCGTGGTTGAGATCGCCACATGCAAATGATTTTTCTTTACCGACAAAATTAAGTTCGGCATTTTCAACTTTAGTAAAAGTCTTATCTCCATTATTTAAATATAATGCACCCTCGAAACCTGTAACGAAAAGATCTACAAAGCCATCATTATCGAAGTCTTTCATTGTCGATTGTATAGGTAAACCTTCTATAAAAATACCACTCGATGTGGTGATATCTACAAAAGTAGAGTTATCTATATTTTCTAATAATTGTGATGGGGCATCGTGATTGGTAATAAAACAATCCATATCACCATCATTGTCAATATCTTGAAATTCTGTAGTCCAAGATTGGTAGCCAATAGCCAAACCAAATTCATCCGCTGATTCAGTGAAAGATCCATCGCCATTATTTAACCAAAGTTGGTTTATTCTTCTTACATCTAAGGTGTCAGTTACTAGTTGTCGACATTTAGCGATATAGTAATCCATGAGTCCATCTCCATTTACATCAGACCAAACGTTACCGTAATTACCAGAATTCGATTCTTGGCCAAAAAATTTAGTAAAAATTCCAATGTCTGACTCAAAGCTTAATTGACCTGTACCGTCATTCATATAAACTGCATTAGGTCCTGTATCATGGCAAGCTATAGCATCCAGAAATCCATCATTGTCTATATCAAAAAATGAAACTGCTTGGACAAAAATATCAGGTCCATTTAGATAGCTGGTCGTGTTGACTCCATTTTCTGAAAACTTTATCAGAATGACGTGATTGGATGGCCCTCCTGTAAATATTTCATATTTACCATCATTGTCGACATCTCCTACTGTCATTCCCCAGTTGCTATTACCGAAAGTTGCATACTCGACTACGTTGAAAGTGCCATCTTGATTTTGGAAACTGATAAATAGTTTTCTGGTATCATCTAAGCTCACTATGTCGTCTAGCCCGTCTCCATTCATATCCGCCACGGCCATAGGGGCACCTGATGAAACTTCGAGATCATCTATTTTGTCCACTTCTTGGGTAAAGCTTAATTGCGCATTATTGGTGTTGAGTGTTGCAAATGCTAAGAAAATAAGAATAGAAGCTGATTTCATTATTGTATAATTTACACTGAAAATTATAGATGCTAAAATTTAGCCAAGTTCCTAAATCTAAGATATATTTAACATGAAATCAACATATTAGTTGTCTTTTATCTTGTATCTGTCTTTCATTTTCTGCTTGTAGCTCTTTTTTTTACTTTTTTCTTTTTTCTTCTTCTTTTTACGTTTTTCTCTCTTCTTAGAATCTATCTCAAAAAGCTTGTCTTTACTGAAGATATAACGTACTGAAATACCCGTTTGGAGCTCAACCCTTCTTGGACCGCCGATTAAATTTATCGCGGGCTTAATGTCGTAACTAAGATTTAAACGAGCAAAGTTGAACTCTGCTCCTATGATCCCAACTATACCGAAGGGATCATCAAAAGTCGCCTGATCATCTAGCACCCAGCCTTTTTGTATTCCTGCACCAAGGTAGATATTCAGCCCCCTAGTAAGAATACTGTTGTGCTTTTCAATTAACAAGGAGGTCATCGCAATTTTCTCTCGAATTGGAGATTGGATTATTCCTTCTAGAGTAACCTTATCAGCAATTCGATATTTTAGTGTAAAACCGTATTCTGTCCCCAGTCGAATGCCGCCAGCAAAGTTATACCTTTGAGCATGCGTGATGCAGCAGAGGGTCAATATCAGAACACAAGTGAGGAGTAATTTCTTCATACATTTAAAACGATGGTAATGATATTAATTGATACAGTGTATACAAAATATTTTGAAAGCGCCAAAGATACCATTAAATACTCATCAGACTAGATAAATTCAAGAGTACATAGGAGTTAGGGTACACTTTAAAATAAGAAATTTCCTAAGTATAACTGAGATTATAAAAGGTACTTAAATAGTAATAGCAATAGTATATTTGTGAAAACATAGCAACTCTCTTGATCAACTCGCACGCCATAAAATCTCTGCTTAAATTTTATCTAAACTCTGATACTTACTATCGGGTTCACTCCCCTTTTCTGTTTGATTTATTAGAGAATACCTTAGAGGATGATAGACACTTCTATGTATTTGATGCTATCGAAACTTTACGCAGTAGACTGGCAAAAGACAATACCATTTTAGAGATTAAAGATTTAGGTGCGGGGTCAAAAACTATACAGAGTAATCAAAGATCTGTAAAACAAATTACATCTACAGCCGTCTCACCTGCTTACCAAAGTCAGTTCTTATTTAAGCTGGCGCATTATATGGGATCCATCGACATCATTGAGCTCGGTACGTCTATGGGTATAACTTCGTTATATCTGTCAGGCTATACGAAAAAGGTAAACTTAATCAGCCTCGAGGGGAGTCCACAGATTCTACAGCAAGCAGAAAAAAATTTCAAGGCATTTGGGGCTGAGAATATAAATACCATTTTGGGTCATTTCGATTATACACTTCCTAAAGCGCTGAGCCGATGTGATAAAATTGATTTTGTATATATTGATGGGAATCATGCTAAAGAACCTACTCTACAATACTTTGAATGTTGCCTCCCTAGGGTGCATGATAAAACAGTGCTTGTCTTTGATGATATCTATTGGTCTAAAGACATGACTGAGGCATGGGAAATCGTAAAAAAGCATCCGAGTGTAAGGTTGAGTTTAGATATGTACTACTTTGGAATTGTATTTTTCAATATTAATATAATGAAAAAGCAAGATTTTAAAATTTTATCTTCCAGATTTAAACCTTGGCAGAAGTATATATAAAAAATCCATTAGTAGGCTAATGCCTTCGGAGTTTCAGAAGGTCTGGATGCTTGATTAAGACTAACCTCGGGCAGTTCTCTCATCGGAAAAGATACGTATACAGAAGTACCAAAACCTCTGCCCGCAGACTCTACTCTAATATCTGCATCATGATTGTTTAATATCTCCTTAGAAAGCGTAAGACCTAAGCCTATACCTCTAGAGAATTTAGGTGAATCTAATCCTCTAAAAAAAGGTTGGAATACTTTTCTTTTCTCAAACTGATTGATACCTATGCCCTGATCCTTGCAGGTGATTAAAATAGCGTTTTCTGCTTTCTCTATCTGAACGGATGCATGCATTTTGCCTTCGCTATAGTAAATTGCGTTTTCAATAACTTTTTGGAATGCAAATTTAAATTGTTTGATATCGACGAGAATTTCGTCTGTTGTCAAATTGATCAGGCCAATATTATTCTCTTTTAAATGTGGATCTTTTTTGATCAGCTCATGTAAAACTTCAATAGGTTTAACACGCTTAGGTTCCATAAACTTGGACGACAGCTCCCCTTCTTCAAGAATATTCTTTATGTATCGTTGGAAAAAAACATCACAACCAGATTGCAAGGATGCTTGCTGTTGCGAAATTTGATTATAGTTTACTTGCTTGTAAGCACGATTGAATGGGCCTCTTTGACCGAACAGATTATCCATATTGATAAATTGATATTTTGGGAAGAGGGTATTACTAGGTCTTTAATGCAAAATCGATGCCATTATTATTGACCCTCAGCTAAACCAGATGTGTTTTCATGTTTATCTAAGGCTCTCAATATACGCTGAAACAACTCTTCAGGCTTGAAAGGCTTGCCAACATGATCATTCATACCAGCCTGGATTACGGCTTCTTCTACGCATGAGAAGGCGGATGCGGTAAGTGCAATGACTGGAATAGAATTCTTTTTCTTGTCTTTCAGTTTTCTGATATTTCTAGTCGCTTCGTAACCGTCCATATTAGGCATATTGATATCCATCAAGACTAAATCAAAGTCATGGTTAGAAACGAACTCCACTGCTTCGAGACCATCATTGGCAATAGTAACTTCAACATCCCATTTTTTTAGAATTTTTGAAGCTACTAATTGATTTATTTTGTTATCCTCCGCTAGTAAGATATGGCGTCCATGCAAACCTTTTCGTGCTATTGGGAGTATGTCAGTTTTTTCACTGACTTCAAATTTTTCAAGTTTTGACCCTAATTCGAAAGTGAGGACAAATGAAAATCTACTTCCCTCTCCTACCTTACTTTCCACCTTGATCACACCATTTTGAAGTTCTACCAATCTCTTAGTAATCGCCAGACCCAATCCTGTCCCGCCATATAATCTTGTAGTAGAACTACTGGCTTGGGTAAAACTTTCAAATATTAAATCTTTTCTATCCTCATCTATTCCAATACCTGAGTCTTGAACCGCGAACATCACCTCCGCATGACCATCAAATATTCTATTGATCTTACATTCTAGCTTGACAAATCCACTTTCCGTAAATTTCACAGCATTCGACAATAGATTGGAAATAATCTGAGTCAATCTTGTAGGATCACAGACAATATGCTTAGCAAGCCCAATATCTACAAATTCATGCTGAAACTGTACGTCATCTTTGGCAGAACTCACTCTAAACGTCTCATGAAGTTGGACTAGCATTCTGCCTAGATCAACTTCTATTTTTTCTATGTTAATTTTTCCTGCTTCTATCTTAGAGAAATCAAGTATATCATTGATTAGGGTCAGAAGATTATTTGCAGAAAATTGCAGTGTTTTAAGGTTCTCGACCTGGTCGCCTCTAGGATCTTCATCCAATAAGATATTGGTCATCCCTATCACCGCATTCATAGGCGTGCGAATCTCATGACTCATAGTTGACAAAAATTCTTCTTTCGCTTGAGCTGCACTTTCCGCAAGTTCTTTTGCAATGGTTAACTCCGCATTGGTGCGAGCAAGCGATTTGTGCTGCTCTACAAGTTCATCTTTCTTATTATTCAGCGCCGCATTGAGTCTACTTACCCTTAAAAAATATAGAATAAAGAAGGTCGCTGTCAACAGAGATAAGATCAGCATAGTCATTAAATTCAGCTGCTTACTAGCTATAATTTCTTTCTCTGCGCTCAGTGTTTCAATAGCTCTTTTTTGTTCTTTCGAATCAAAAAGTGCTTCATACTTTTGTTGGACGTCTAGTACCATCTTATTTTGCAGGTTTCTATCTAGACTATCCTTTATATGCTGGTATCTTTTTCTATTTTCATATGCTTGGGCATGATCGCCGATAGAGGCATATGCATCCGAAAGTTGAACATAGACATTCTCCATCCCTTCATGATAATTTAGGGCTGAACTAATATCTTTTCCTAATAGTAAAAACTCTAGGCCCTTAGCACCTTCGCCCATGGCGACAAAATTTTCACCTAGCTGTATGCAGGTTTTTGCGACTCCCGTTTTTTCTTGTGTTTCTTGGTATATTGCCAAAGCCTCTTCAAGCATTGGTTTGGCAAGATTGTATTCTCCTTTCTTATAATTAGTCACACCAATGTTATATAGAAATTGGGCCTGCTTAGATTTTGTACCCAACTCTATAGATATTGCGAGGCCTTTCTCTAAGTACTCCACTGCCTTGTCATAGTTATCTTTGTCTCGGTATATGTTGGCTATATTATTATAAATGCTAGTAACTCTGATTTTATCGTTCAGCTCCAAGGCTAATTCCAGTCCTTTCTTATAGTAATCAAGTGCAACATTAGACTTGTTGAATTTCCTATTGAGTACTCCTAAATTATTATAGCTAATGACAAGACTTGGTTTTGCTCTATCTCCTAGTTCATTTCTTAGATTAACAGCTTTAAGATAGTAGTCTGAAGCACGAGCATAATTGCCTGTCTCATGTAACACAGCACCAAGGTCATTGTAGTTGGTAGCCATAAGCAAAGAGTCATTATTGAGCTTGGCATAGTTTAGTGCTAGCTCATACTTATGCAAAGCGGTGTCAAACTCACCTTTTAGGCGGTAGACATTTCCCAAACTATTATTTACAGTAGCTATGCGTTTTTTATTTTCAGCCTCTTTGTAGTATACAGCAGAACGATTTAGCTCAGCCTCTGCAACTTTTAGATCGCCGAGTGAGGTATTGATCCTTCCACGTAAATAATAAAATGCTGCTTTATATTTGGGATCGAGTTCTCTAAGTGCGAGATGAAGCCCCTGATCTATCTTTTCTATTGAATATTTTGGGTTATTATTCTTGCTATTGTAGGCAAGCTTATATAGCAAGTGCATCTTGACGGTATCATGTTCTGCTAACATGAGATCTTCCTCAAGTATCTCAGAAGCTGACTTCTGTGCTGTTGCAGAGCAAACTAATGCAAAGCAAACCATAAACGCTACAAGGCACTTATGATACTTATTTACAATGAGGGGTAAAAATAACATTCACATTAAGTTTGAACTTTGAGAACTTTCTCAAAGGTCTTAATGCAAAATCCATGTCAAAAATCATTTTTACTCCAATGCACGTGCATTAATTACCTAAAAACTAAAGTCTTATTTTTGTAGGATAATATTTTATGTTGAAGTTTTAACCAAATAGCCTCAGACAATACCGTTTTCTCAAGATCTCGCCCTTTTCTTATTAAATCCTCAATGGAATCTGTATGCGTTATTTTTGTAACGTCTTGCGCAATGATTGGGCCTGCATCTAATTCAGCAGTAACGTAATGACTGGTCGCGCCAATAATTTTGACTCCTCTCTTGAATGCGGAATGATAAGGCTTTGCTCCTGGAAAAGCGGGCAATGAAGAATGGTGAATATTTATTATTCTGCTTGGATAATGAGAGATAAAATTGTCAGTCAGTACTTGCATGTATCGCGCTAAGATCACAAAATCAATATTATGCTCTTTGAGTAAAGCTAACTCCTTTGCTTCTTGTTCTATCTTGTTGGCCTTTGTAATTGGAAAAACATGGTAAGGTATATCAAACTGTTCTGCAATATATTGTAGTTTTTCATGATTACTTATGATAAGCGGTATTTCTATATCCCACTCCTGTGATTGAAATCGTTGAAGTATATCATACAAGCAATGCGATAATTTAGTGACGAAAATTGCCGCTCGCCTTGGCTTCTCACAATAATATATTTTTGAAAACATATTGAATTTCTCACCGATCTCTTTTCTAAATTGTTCTACCAACTCTTCTTTACTTAGGTCAAACTCCTCCAAATCCCATTTCACACGCATAAAGAAATGTTGATTTTCTACGTCTGTATATTGATCCAATTCGAGAATATTACCCTTATATGTCTTGATGAACTTGGACACTGCGAATACAACTCCCTGTTGATCAGAGCAGTGTAACAATAAGACTACGTGATTTTTAATCATTTTTACCAGTTTATTTTATTTATTTAACTTGATTTCGAACTTTTTAGCTGCAAATAACATATATTAAGTAATAATATACGTAGTGATTACATTCTATTGAAAGGATAATATGTTTTCCTCACTCAAAGATACCTATGAGTTTTTTAAAAACTTAACACCATAAAAAACAAATATTGACTATTATGGATGCTATTCAGATAACTCCTTCAGATCTAAAAGGATCTAGTCTCCGAGAGACAGTCATACAGATCATAAATACTAAAATTAAAAAATCGGATTCTGGATTAAAAAAGTATATAGCCAAGCTACAAAACCCAAATCAAAAGCCTAATAGATCAAGTGATCAAGATCCATCTTGGATCATCAAGCAAAAACATGTTTTTGATTTCATAGAGAGTTCCTGCAAGTTTAAATCCAAAATGTTTTATCTAAGACTGAGAGCGAATGAACTAAACAGTGTCAAGATTCTAGAGTTATTATCTACTTCTCGTATTCATGATCTTTCACTTAACGAACTTAAAGATGAGATTTCTTAGGTCTAGTTTATAATGTTTCGTTTCAAGATCTTCACCTTCTTGCTTTACTAATTTAAATTACTTTATTCTCATTTGGGGCCATCCCTGCGTTTTTTTGCCTGCACGCGAAGAGACGCAAAATTTTGCGTCTCTACCCCACCCACAAAAAAACTTGGGTCATGCCATCCGCAGCTTGGCCCTGCACCTGCTTTTCCACTAGGCTATACTTAGGTTTGGGCTGGCGGTTCTTATCGCCACTGCTACTACCATTTGTCCGTTAAGAAGGTGCTAGGGGCTAGGTACTAGGGGCTAGGGGCTAGAGGCTAGGTATTAGGGGCTAGGTTCTAGGGGCTAGAGGCTAGAGGCTAGGTACTAGGGGCTTGAGGCTAGAGGCTAGGTACTAGGGGCTAGAGGCTAGAGGCTAGGGGCTTGTAAATAAAACTAATCAAACACCTAAAACCTAGAGACTCCTTTTTTCGCGTGAGCGGTAGGAAGGGCGCCGACTGTAAGAAGGTGGTCGCACAGGTTCCTCCGATTTTTTCGGAGAGAGCTGTGGGACGGGAGCGAAGCGCACCCCTGGATGACGCGACTCTGGGTAAATCTATTTGTGCATGTTTTCGCACAAATAGATTTACCCAGAGTCACGCCCAAAACAAAAAAAGGCAAAGCAAAAATTAAATTCTTGCCTTGCCTAGTATTAAAAATATCTTCTATTACCGATTAACGATACATCTCGAAGAAGCCTTTGAAGACTCGATTATCTTGATCATTCAGCTCTAGAATATAGAAGTAGGTTCCGTCTGGGAGATCCCTGTTTTCCCAGCGTCCATCAAAATCGTTGTTGTATCCTTCCTTGAGTAATACTTGGTTACCCCATCTATTGAAGATGCACAATCTGTTGTCTGGAAATGCATCAATACCACCGACGTGGAAGAAATCATTGACTCCATCTCCGTTAGGCGATACAGCTGTAAAGATGACTATCTCACCTTCACAATCAATATAAATACTGATCGTAGCGGTATCACATCCAATCTCGTTGCAAATAACATAATCAAAATTGTCCGTTACATCACAGAAGTCATTGTCTGGGTCGTAGGTCAGTGAGCAGTCCAAATTGATAGATGCTTCACCATAGATCGGATCCGTAATCAAGAGAACGGTATCAATAGACCCGAATACCTGATCATTCCCTTTGAAGTCGATGACCGTAGGTGTATTGATCACAGTAGTATCTATATCATTCACTGCGATAGGTGGTCCATCGATACTGTCTACTACGATATAGAAGTAGGTCGTATCACAGAAGCCTAAATCATCGCATATCTGTATACACGCCGAATCTATCCCGATATCATTGCCGAAATATTCTATACAGTTGGTCACAGGATCGATCAGAAAGTCTACTTCCCCATCAGCGCTGTCTGGACAGAAATTATCAATGGTGTAGTCTGTGCCTTCAAAGATGCTCACATCTAGGCAGAAGATCTCCATATCACCAGGAAATATGGTATCGCGTACAATCTCTGGATCAGAAATAACAGTGACTACAAAATTGGTCGTATCACAAACACCATTCATATCGCAGAGGACGATACAAGCTGTATCTATACCCAAAGTAATACCTGCATAGGTCACACATAAATCAACACTGTCCACAGTAAATGAAACGTTGGTTCCATTGGAGTCCTCACATATATCAGTGATAGAAGTGATAGGTCCTGTAAATCCAACACCTGTCGTATCTATACAATAGATTACTGTATCCAGTGGCATAATAGTATCAAAGACTACATCACAGATGAGTTCTGAAGGATCCATAAATACGGTCAAGGTATCGCTACACATCAATGTCGTATCTACAAATACAACCTCGTGGTATCCAGTATCTATCAAGATAAAAGAACCAAGTGGTACTGAAACGTTGTTAGGTGGAAAATTGGCGTTTAATCCTGTACTTTGTGATACAATCACTACTAAACCATAAATGTTATCTGGATTACCACCTACTGCCCCTATAATATTACCCAAAGGACCAATCACTGCAACCCAATCTGAATTAGTATCAACTGAATTCATATAGTTGATTAAATCTGGTATATCTGTAAATGTAGTAGTGTAGGTTGAATCATTGAATACCCAACTCAGATCGAAAGGACCAGGATCATTACTAACACCTCCAAATGGATAACGTTCTCTAATGAGTGCATTGCAAAAACCACGAGTGTCTAAATATAATGAATCATCTACAAAGATTCGGAAGTTTTGTAAATCTTCTAGTAATAGGCTGTCAAAACACAACTCTTGTAAGCCATCGCAATTCATCGCCTCGACAGCCAAACTATCTAGTCCATCGAAAAATTCGCATTCTACAGATGTACATTCAGGTATGATAACCTCATCTTCTCTCGCGATGCATCCATTGACATCTGTCACTACAAGTGTAAGGGTATCTGCAATCAATCCTACTCTATTCATTTCATCATCAGTGCCTGTGATGTCAGACCAATCATACGTAAATGGCGCAGTTCCTCCCGTGATTCTAATCGTAGCAGATCCGCCTGTATTACAATCCTCGGTAACGATGATAAATAATGATAACTCTTCTGGCTCAATCACCTCGAAGCAATCTCCACCTGCCACACATCCGTTCGCATCTAGAATAGAAATACAATAATTACCGATCGGTAAGTTTCCATTTTCATAAACAAAGAATCCATCAGAAATAATAGTATCCGCTGGAGCAGCGAATGCTGGATCATAGGCAACGTCAAAGTTAACCTCCCCGTCAGATTGTCCTGAGCAGCTTATCGAGTCAACGCCATTGATAGTCACTGTACCTGGAGGTACATCATCTGTCAATATAAATAAGTATGGTAGCTCACATCCTGATCCACTGGTATCCGTGATCGTCACCACATATAAACCTGATGATAAATCGTTTCTAGTTGCATTGGTATTGCCATCAGGCCACAAGAACTCAAATGGTCCTGTTACACCCGTTGGATTAATTGTAACTTCTCCATTGGACTCACCACAGTCTGGTTGAGTTGTCACCGTCACATCAGCAAGTAGTGGATTGTCAACATCTATCGTAACCTCTATGAGGCCAGGGCAGTCATCTGGTCCGTCCGTTACCGTCACTAGATAAGATCCAGCTGCTAGGTCACTTCTAGTGTCTGTGATCATGCCATCTGGCCAAATATAAGAGAAGGTATTCGGAGTCAGAGTAGCCGTTCCATCCGCTGCTGCACATGAGGCAGGTGTGCTGGTAAACATGGACTCTATACCTCCTAGACTGGTCACTACAAAGTTGACGCTATCTACACATGGTCCATCACCGTTGCCAGCGATCAAAACTGTATAGGATCCTGCTTCGAGTCCTGTTCTTTCATTGTCAAAAGCACCAGACATCCCTTCATTTGGAGTCCAAGTAAATATATAGTTAGCTGGATCTCCATTTAAACCAATTCTAGCAGCTCCATCCGCTTCACCACAAGTTGCTTCTTGAATCACGACAGAGGATATATCTACTGACTCACAAGCACAGGCTAGTACTTCAATTCCATTAATAGCGTTTGTACAACCGTTTGCATCATTAACTTGAATATTGAATAAACCAGCTCCTAAATTTTGTCTAAAACTACTATTATTCATGCCAGGTAAATCTGCCCAGTCATAAGAGTACGGAGGTGTACCTCCTACTCCTGTCACAGACAAAGTACCATTATCGTTGCAGTCCGAAGTAGCACTTATATTAAGTGTAAGTGGATTTGGTTCTTCAATAGTAAAGCAATCTCCACCAGCTACGCATCCATTGCCATCATTGATTTGGATACAATAAGATCCCGCTGGTAAAGCACCGTTGGTAAATGTTGTTGTTCCATTTGAGAATACAGTATCTGCAGGATTTGTAAATAACGGATCATATGATACGGTATAATCTATACCTCCGTCGGTCAATCCAAAGCAGCTAATGTCATTCACAGAGGTAATGTCAACTGTACCTTGAGGTACATCATCAGTAATGATAAAGATGAATGGTAGTTCACACATCGTGATATCCTGATCCACAATAGTCACTACATAGATACCTGCTGCTAGATCATTTCTAGTAGGCCCTTCGAAGGAATCAAACCAAGTATACGTATAGGTACCAGAACCTCCAGTCACAGTAATATTAGCTTCTCCGTTTGCAACTCCACAATCAGGCTGGCTAACAATAGTAGCGTCACCTTCTAATGGATTATCCTCACCGATGACTACAGCAATCACGTTTTCACAGGTTGGATCTGCAGGATCTGAGAAAGTCACAAAGTATACACCAGATTCCAAGTCTGTTCTCGCAGATGCAGTTGATGCATCGTTACTCCAGATATAATTAAAGTTTGGTGGTGACAAAGTAGCAGTACCATCAGGTGCACTACATGTCGCTGGAGTCGTAAATACTGTTGCCTCGGGGCCATCTGCGTTTTCAACTAGAGCGAATGTTTGTGTTGTACAATTCGCGTCAGCTAAACTTATTATATCTATCAGGTATCCACCAAAAGTCAAGTCAATTCGAGTCTCTCCATCTCCTTGTGGTGTTCCTTCGTTTGGAGTCCAAACAAAATCATAGTCAACTGGATTGAGATCAATATTGATCGTGACAGAACCTACGGACTCCCCACAATTAGAAGCATTATTAATAACTGAAGTCACAGTTGCTAAATCACATGGACAAGCATTTGGGTCTAATGTTACATCAACTGTTGCGGAGTTTTGACATCCATTAATATCTATAGCATTCACTGTATAGGTTGTAGAATTAAGTGGTGTGATCGTGATACTAGCACCTACACCTACAGAATTCATTCCTTCAAACCATTCGTAAGTGTCCGCTCCAGTAGCTGTTAAAACAACTGGAGAACCAGGACAAACTGCAGGGGTATCAGCCATAGCTGTCACCGTTGGTGGAGCTTGAACTGTGTATACTACAGTATCTCTAGAAGGGCTGCATCCTGGACGTGTCGTGAGTAAAACGTACGCATATTGCGTCTCAGTAACGTCAGCCATATTTATAGTGAAAGTTGGCGTTGGTATATCCGTTGCACTTAGATTGGCTGTGGTAGCTGGAGCTACAGCAGACCAGCTATATGTATAACTTGAAGCGTCGCAGTTTCCATCTCCAAGAGTGATCATAGTGCTCGTAGCATCTTCACAAATCACTTGGTCTGGACCTGCATTTAGTAGTCTAGGCTCATCAAGCTGAAGTATGGTTTCTCCGCAATTGTTCATAGTGACGGCACTCACATCGGATCTCAAGATGAGGTTACAGACCTCTGAAATGCCTGCCTCGAAAGTATGAGAAAAAGGGATGCTTCCATTTGCTGTGATAGGGCCATTTTCTGTGAATGTTCCTAATAGTACATCAGTACCATCAATAACACCGTTTGCATCTACATCATTAAAATATTCTACATCGAAAGGTGTAGCTGGGAAGTCCATGTTTCCATTGACTATATTACCTATAATAGTGACCTCCTCCGTGGTAGCTGAAGCACATGAACTTGTAATAGAAGCTACGTCGAACATCAGGACACCTTGACTTACTGGAAATTGAACTATTTGACCTCCATTAGTAGAACTAATAGTATTACTCATACATACAGAAGCATCATCGCTACATACAAAGTCTTGTCCTGTCAAGATAACCAACCTACCATCCAAAGTCATGATATCACAATCCAAAGCGGGAGTTGTTACTGTAAATCTCAAAATAGCTGATTCATTTAGAAGCAAACCATTGGCTAGAGGCCAAGTTAAAATTTGTTGAGTACCCACTGTTTCAATGTTTGGTTCTCCAGGAGTATACCCTGCTGGCTGTACTGCTACTACCATACCTGGCACATAAACTATTCCATCAGGTAGGGTCATTTGGATCAAATCTCCTGCACCATTACTTGGTGTATTTGTTTGGTTCACAACTGTTATTTCTAATTCAGATTGTGCTTCTGGAACTAACGAAGTACCACCCGTAATATCTATGGTAAATGACTTCACGGTACCAGAAAGATCACCATTGATCGTAATCGGCACAGATTCACCAGCTTCTAAGTTCGAGGGTCCATTACAACCTCTCAATGCTTGGAAATTAAAGAATATAGAAGAGCCTGAAGTAAAGTCGCAGTCTGTTTTGAAATCAAATTTTACCAATAATTCACTATCTTCTGTAGCTGGATTCAAGTCATCGCCAGGTAAACCATTTGCATCAAGAGCGGCATTAAGTGCAGAAAAATCAGCATACTCGTAAGTTGATCCCATGGCTGTCGTAGATATCAAAACTGGGTCAGTAGCGACTGGTACTAAAGGCTGGTCTGCAGGATAGGCAAACTCCACTGAACCTGGAACTATGGTAGCTCCTAAGGGAAGTAAAAATCTTGAAGTCAAATCGAAAGCAGCACCGAAATCGGTATTCTTTAGTCTAATGGTCACCGAGTTCTCATCACAAATTTCTAAATCACTTTGAGGCTGTACTTCAACATCAGCATCTAAAAAAGGATCTCTAGTCGTAATCGATAGTGGTAATTCAAGCGCATCACAGGGTGGATACTCTTCTGGCGTCCAAGCTGGATCTGTAATTGGCTGACAAGCCCATCCAGTCCTTGCTAGAAGATCTAATTCTCCACATGAAGTAACTGTCGCTTTGATTCTATAAGTATTACACAAATCTTCTGGTGCTGTAGAGCCTACTGCTCTCAGAAGACCGTCGGAAAAAGCAAATACATTAGCGCCTGTAGCTCCATAAGAATTAAAAGTCAAAACTTGTGGATTTGCAGGGTCACTGATATCTGTGATTTCTTCTACATTAATATCGCCTGCTACATTATCCAATGCTAACCAAGTAATACCTGCATCTGCCATTGTTGAATTATTACACAAACGTATATCCCAAGTAGCTGTATCTCCAGCTAAGACAAAGTTAGCTGCACTACTATTGGTGTTGTTCAATAGGAATGTAGGTGGCTCTGTATAGGTGATATTATTATCTCTGGCATCCGATACAAACTCTACACAAGAAGGATCGGATACCGATTGAGCATAATATCTATTTTGATAAAAGATCTCTGGATCAAAATTAAATGTACTATTACCGTTGCTACTTCCTAACAAAGACTCACAATTTGGTATTAGTCTCACTCTAAAGTTGAATGAAAATGATCTTACATTATTTAGTGAAGGAACAATATTCAAGGTATCAAAGTATGCTGCATAGTCGCCTGAGGGTGTCGTTTCAAAACCAGGAACAGCGAAAAAGTCATTTCCAAATGTTGGATGACCAGGAATAGATACAGTCGGCTCTACAATGTCAAAAGAATTTAAGATCTCAGGATCAAAGTTGAACTTGATAGAATCTACCTTGATGGATGGATAAAATTCATTTCCATAAAATGCAGAGAAATCATTAAATTGAGAGATCACTTGATAGTTCAAGAAAGTCTCTTCACATCCTTCTGGAAAGTCATTACTGGTTGGAACTGAAAAAAGTGTATTCGTTTTAGCGATCGTAAAAATATCACCGAAGGTTTCACAGAATTCATCTACACCTGCAACTACAGCAAATGGATGTGCTCTAAATTCTGGTACTTTCTTAAATTGAACTTCAAATGGCCCATCAGGATTAAGAGCAAAGTTACCAACAAACTCTAGACTATCACCTGGGTTAAGCGTCAAACCTAAATCAGATAAACAATTTGGAAGCTCTACCCTTATATTTTTATTTCCACCAACACTGCTGGTGTCAACGTCTGCCATTGTTACGGGGCAGAAGAAGTCCGAACCTCCTTGATTAATTCTAACCATACCATCATCAAAAAGGAAAATATCGCCTGGGTCGGTGGTACCATCGGCATTACCATAATCGATACTAAAACCGATAGTTCCATTGTGTGGAGTTTGTCCAACTACCCCAGAAACTACCATTTCTACAGAATCACAACTTACAGCCACTTTGCGGTTTGCATTAGCAGGATCAACCTTGGTAGTATATGAAGCATCTGTAAAACCATAGGTTGTTCTATTTACTTCAAAGCCAGTCGACTTGATACCTACAGGGCAGATCACTGCAGGGTCTGGTGGACATGGTGGTACGTCTTTATGTATGAATGGTCCTGCAATATCCGCACAGTACCATAGGTGTTCACAATTACATGGTGGACAAATAAATTCAAATCTTGTCGGGAACGATGACTGACCTACAACAGCATTACAATCCGCCTGGAAGGCCATGTTTAACTCATAGTTACCGTTGATAAACGCATCTGTAGAGGCATCAAAAATAATAGTCAAGGTGTCATTGCTAACTGAGTTACTCAACATTGGAATTGGTATAGTTGATTCATTTTTGATTAAGGTCGTCTGAGCAGATACATTAGTAATACCTGGAGGTAAAACAATTGTTGCTCTAAATACTTCATCTCCACCACAATTCTTTTCAAATAGTCTTACACTTCTAGATTCTGTATGCGTAACGAAGAAAATATCTCCCATTGCAAACGCATCAGGTGAAGCAAAATCTTCAATATCACTATTTACATTTGAAGGTCGTACAAAACCATTATTAGTTACTGTTATTCCTTCTCCACAAGCGTCTGAGTAAGTAACTCTCGAAGATAAAAAGGAAGAAAAATCATTGATACAATTATCATCAGGCTCCTGTCCTTGTGAACAATCTACTTCATAGTTGATTGCTATCTCTACACTTTCTGTTAGTTCTAAATCATCAAAAAATCCATCTCCATCAAAATCCACGAGTCCTCCTGGACCATCTGGATCTGTTGTAAAGGACGGGTTATTACCTAAGTCTATTACTGTTCCAGAAACTGGAATATCTACACCCCCGATATTGTATGATGTAATCGTATACCCATTATCAGCACTCATAAATGTAGTACCAAGACCAATACCTAATTGAATATCAAGCATAGTTCCAAAGCCAGAATCTAATTCTATACCATTGTTTGTGTATGTTACTGCTGCTGCCCCCTCTTGGCAGTAGCCAACATTAACTGTTGGGTTTACACCAGAGGTTAAAACCTCAGGATTCGCTGCTCCATCACCTATTCTTACAAAATCAGGAATATCAACTGAACTACAAATTCTACCATAACATCCCCAGCCAGCTTCATGATTGCTAACTCTGCTATCTTCACAATTAGTAACACAAATTGTTTCTGTGATTGTCACGGTTTCATCTGGATTGATAAATGCATCACCATTACCAGCTCCTCCGCCAGAAGTGTTTAATGCAAATTCATCAGCTCCAATAAAGAATGTAACAACTGTATCTCCATTCATATCTAAAGTCTTAGATATTGGTGCAGGTAGACCGTTGACTAAAATACTGCTAATACTGGCTCCCGGACCTTGCGTGACCGTATATTCAAGTGTATCCACAAATCCAGCAAGACCTGAATTAGAGACCGTAATTTCCCTATCAAAGCATTCTCCTACTCTAAATGGTCCTGAATTAGTATTTACGTCAATATTAAAAAATGGAACTGCTAATGCATCACGATAATCAGAAGTAGCATCAGTTTCTGATGTTGCTGTGCCATCGATAGTATAATCTGTCTCCCACTCATCAAATACGTTTAGGGCATTATTCATATTTAGCGTATCCAGTATATTACAATCTGCTTGAATACTAAAAGTTAGATTAGCACTAGTAACGCCGAGTGGACTCAAATCTGGAATCGAAAAAACTGGCCTAGTGGGATCACTGTCATCTATAAGTGTAACCCCAGCAGAAGTAGATGCTGCATTTAGGCCAGCAAATGAGATGCCTTCAAAGAGATTTGCAGTAGTTACTATACCCTCTCTAGTAGAAGTAGAAGTACCATTGACACGAACGGTTACAGAAACCTCATCCGTATCTCCACATACATTCAGAAAATCGGGTGTCGTACTCGCGCTAGAATAGGTAACACGTATGTTATCTTGTGCGAAGGATAGTTGAGGGAGTGTTATGCACATAAAAACAAATGCGATAACAAAAAGCCTTAGCGGATTCATAAGTAATATTTTATGTAAAATTTGATTCTACTATACTAAAACTGTGCAATAGAACGATAAATCAACAGTTTAAAATTGTTTAATCTGCTGAATATCAAATGTTTATAGTTTAATACATTATCTTTATTAAGATATCAATGACTAAAATCATACCAAAACGTGCAATAAAGAAAGGCTATGACGGAAAATGCGCCATAGACCAAAAAGAAGAAAATGGTAGAGTAAAGTAAGAAGTGAGGAATGACTAAAATTCCGTCAAAGCAGGATATAGCTTTTGCATCGGAAGACCCATAATATTAGAATAAGATCCTTCTATCTTATCAATCTTGCAAATTCCTATCCATTCTTGGATAGCGTAGCTACCCGCTTTATCAAAAGGTTGATAAGTGTCTACGTAATATTTTATTTCCGCTTTGCTTAATGAGGCTAAGGTAACATAAGCCGTATCTGAAAAGGAGACTTGTTTGGCTGCTGACAGGATACAAACTCCCGTTATAACAGTGTGTAAACTGCCAGATAATCTACCTAACATACTATATGCATCTGTAGCATCTGTAGGTTTGCCAAAAATTTCACTTTCAAATATGACTATAGTGTCTGCAGTGATCATAATTTGACCATTGGCTAACAAGGACTCATTGCCCTTAGCTTTTTTTATAGCTAGGTATTCAGGTACTTCTTCAACAGGAAGATCAGCAGGATATGACTCTTCTACTTCTAAGGTCTTAATTTCAAAATCAAAACCTGCTTTTTTGAGTAAGCTTGAACGTCTGGGAGATTTGGACGCTAAAAGTATGTTGTGATTGAATGCCTTCATAATGGTTGTAAATAAAGAAAAATTAGCCCAAATAACATAAATATTTTAATGCCTAAGCTCCATTTGCCAAATTCTGTAGCTGTCTTTAAGCTTGCAAGATAAATCATCAAACCAAGAGCGATAAGCATTAGTGGGATTGATCCAAAGCCTATTGAAATAGCGTTTTGAAAATGGGCATCATATACAAAGCTCCAGTATCCTAATATCAAAAGTATTATCATTAATATTAGATGAATCAGGTACTTAGTATTGGTAAAGCCATATCTGATCGGAAACGTATGCGCTCCAAAAACTTTATCTCCTTTCAGATCCTGCATATCCTTAACTACCTCCCTTGCTAAGTTTGCTAAAAATGCAAGTGTAGAATACAATGCAAGAATACTATAAACCCTCGTGTTTTGAGCCATTGAAATTTGATCAGCATCTGCCAAGTATACTAGCATTGGCACAGCTGCTACAAAAAGGGAGACTAGGATATTTCCTAACAAAGTTGTTTTCTTCAAGTGCGTTGCATACGCGTGTAAGGCTCCTGCTGAAAGTGGATATAGTAATACATAAGGCAAACTATCTAGCTGCCAAGCTAAAACCAAGGCAATAGCACATCCAATACCAAGCAATAAGTAATAAATACTGTAACAAGTTTTTGCCATGATATACTTGCCCACTATGACCTTTTCTGGTTTATTGATCAGATCTATTTTGATGTCCTCTATATCATTGATGATATATCCTGCTGCTGCTACTAGTACAGTGCACAAGGAAAGTAGGATAAATTGGAGAAGCGATAGATTAGATGTGAGATTCTGATAGGAAAGTGTCTTACTTGTTAAATGAAACCAAACGATGCTTTGGGTTATAAACACTATCACCAAGTTGCGCCAACGTATCAGTTTGAGTAAACTTATCAGCATTCTAAAAGTGTTGGGCTGGCCACTTATTGTGTAATTTCATTACCTTTTCGATAACGTCTCGTACACAACCTTTGCCTCCGATAATTGGGCTGGTATATTTACTAATCTCCAAAATTTCTGGTGCAGCATCAGCTGGGCAAGCTGGTAGGGCAACTGCTTTCATTACTTGGAAATCAACAAGATCATCTCCCATATAGAGCACCTTATCAGGATCAATAGCAAGTTTTTTAGAGATTTGCTTAAAGACTTTTAGCTTATCTTTTACTTTTCCATAAATATGCTCGACGCCAAGACCTTGGAGTCTGTTGGTAACTCCCTCAGATCCTCCTCCAGTAATAATTATGAGTTTATATCCATTATTGATTGCCATTTTCATAGCATATCCATCTCGGGTATGCATAGTGCGGAGCAATTCACCTGCTTCTGTAACTAGTAGATCACTATTTGTCATCACACCATCCACATCAAATATGAAGGTATCAATATCACGAAAGATGGCAAGCGTATTCATATATAATAGTTACGGCCTATTGATTGTCTCTCCACTCATAGACCCATTTTGCTTGGATCATTTCTAAATGCCCCTCGGAGCTTTGTTCTTTGGTGCCCTCAAAAGAGGAGATTTCTAGAATCCAATCTAATAAATCAGTGAATCTGATTCTATATATTTTACTTTCACCAAAATCATCTCCGAATCGCTCATACAACTTGATGGCAATATCCTCGTGATCTTCCCAAAAGATAGGTAAATCGTCTATTTCTTTAAATGGCATGAAGTCTTATTTAATGTTCGTGTCCGATAATTTTTGATTGGTCTGGAATTTCAACTTCCAGCTCAGCGTCATCTTTTAAGATAATGCACTGACAAGCTAGTCTAGATTCTAGAGTAGGGTTAATAGCTCTATCGATGAAGTCTTCTTCTTTGTCAGAAATTTCTTCGACTTCGTCTTCACCCTTATTAAGGTATATATGACATGTACTGCAAGCACATACACCCCCACAGTTATGATTGAGATGTACATCATTATCTTCGGCTGCTTCTAAGATAGAATAGCCTTTTTCTATATCCTTAACCTCTACAGGCTGGATTGATTTGTCTTCAAATGTGAATTTGATATTTGCCATTGAAAAATTTTGTTGGACAAAAGTAATTTATTCAAGTAGCAAAACAAACTTGATATGCTTTAGTTGCGCCGTAAAATCATATATTTAGTGCTCCAAGCCTGAATCGAGGGTGCCTTTTAGGTTTACACTACCATTTCTATTATTACAGCCGTCTATAAACGCTTCAAATTTGACTCCTACCTCCACCTCGAAACCAGCCTCCAATAGTATATAATCCGTGGCATCGTAATCCACAGAACTGCCATTTAATATTTTGGGCAAACGTGATGGAGAGGCAACTGTCCAAAATGAGGGACATAGTAAAGAGCTTGTGCATAAATTTGTAATCAAGTATATGATCAATATGGCTTGACGATAGTATACTATCACTAAATAAATGATCAGGATACCTAGTAGCATCTCCTTCACTAAAATAAGGGAGGAAGGATCAAGTGTAACCTATTGTCCAAAAGTGTGAAGGATAGTAATCAATGGAGCGATAGCGACATGTGCGCTGTATGGATTTGTGGGATGGCTAGCACCGAAGCAAACGCGGAGTGATGAATAGCCTGGTCACAGCTGGGCGGATAGGGGCGCTGGCCTGTGGCACACCCAAATAAAAAAGCCTGCTTGAAATAAATCAAACAGGCTTTGTATATTTTATCTCGTAAATGCTACTTAGAATGGGCAGCCATTACAAGTATCAACTTTAGGATTTGCTCTTGCTGATGATTTCGTTATTTCACCACAACCTTCGCAAGAAAGTATTCTGAACTCTGTACGTCTATTCAATTGGTGTTCTTTTTCACTACATGGAACATTGTTGATACAATTATTCACATTCACTGTCTCACCAAATCCTTTAGCGACTAATCTGTCCTTAGCTACTCCATTCTTTCCTAACCACCGAACTACTGACTTCGCTCTTCTGTTCGAAAGACCATCGTTGTAACTATTACTTCCTCTTGCATCAGTGTGCGATCCAATCTCAACTACATACGAAGGATTGTCGTTCATCAACTTGAGTAATTTATTCAAATCTTCAACAGCATCTTCTCTAATATATGACTGATCAAAATCATAGTAGATGTTCAATAGGTAGTAGATCGCGTTTGATCCATCTGTACTCACTGTTGGACTTGGCTGGAAAGGACCTTCTGACTGAGTAGGTACACCATCCACATATGTGATACCATCGATCACTACAACTCCTTTATCTGGAGTATTAGTTGGTACAGTAGTTACGATCTCTGAAGGTGCCATTGGCTTATTCAATGTAAGGTTACCTTGAAGTGTCTTACTTTCTGTCAAACCTCTAGTACACTTCTCTGTAGATGCATCTCCATAAGATTCCTTTGATCCCTTTATGGTGTAGCAGCAATCATCGCTCAACTCAAAGCTGTATCTTCCGTCTTCTCCCGTAGTAGCTGTTTGATCTTCCTCGTCGCAGTCATTGGTGAGTACAATCATAGCTCCCTCCATAGGAAGCTGAGTATCTCCGTCATAAACTACCCCTTCAATATCAAATTGCATAGCACCATTCAATGGTATCTCTACAAAAGTCTTCTCACTTAAATCTGCAGTGGTACAGCCTTCTTTTTCATTATCGTTATACGTTTCAGCTGAAGCGCTGAAAGTACAACATTCATTTGGGCGCATATCCACAAAAGCTTTCCCATCAACTCCCGTTGTATAAGTTTTGCCTGTGCAATCATCTACCACTGAAGCTCCTTCGATAGGCTCACTGGTATTCTCATCGTAAACATAAATTTCAGCTTGTACAGCCATTTTCTTGAAGCTGTAGATATCATCACGTCCAGCTCCTCCGGATCTATCAGAAGATAAATACCCGCAAGTTCCTTCTTGATTGAAAATGATGCCAAAATCGTCAGAAACTGTATTGATTGGGTAGCCAATATTATCTATCGGTCCAAAGTTTCCGTTACCCTTATCGTCCATGTAGTAGATATCCAATCCACCGATACCGATGTGTCCATCAGAAGCGAAGTATAATCTACCAGAGTTTTGGTAATATGGGAAAATCTCATGCGCTTCCGTATTAATCTCTGGCCCTAAAGGTACCGGAGGGCCCCATGAACTACCTTGCTTATCTGAGTAGTATAAATCCATACCACCAAGTCCACCAGGCATATCAGATGAGAAGTATAACCTACTTCCGTCTGGAGTCAAAGTTGGGTGAGCTACTGAATATTCATCAGAGTTGAATGGCAATCCTACAGGATCAGAAAAACTTCCGTTACCATTGTTCTGTACATGAAATACTTTAAGCTTTACGATATCGTCGTCTGATTTACCTTCTAGATTATTTCTTGTGTAAAACATAGTTGACTGATCTTCTGTGAAGCATACCGCAGCATCGTGAAACTTAGTATTGGCACTTGACCACTTTGTAGGTCTACCATACTCGTAGTTGCCACATGTACCTTCGTCTTCACCTCCAGAAGACTTACGATCTACATAAAACAAATCAAGAAAAGGATTACCAGTCCATGAGTGTGTACGATGTACAGCTCTAGAATTGTCTCTTTCTGAAGAGAATACAATACCATCTTCATAAAATACAGGACTAAAATCATCCAGATTTGAGTTGAAGTCAAGATGCGTGATCTCGTAAATGCCACTATTCTTAGTCATCAATTCTTCTTCATAATCACAGGCACGAACAAGGTATTGACCACGAATGTCATCTGGTCTGGCCGCAAGAAATTTGCTGTACCATTCCTGAGCCATCTCACATTTTCCATTACGTTGGAGTGATTGGCCATAGTATAAGTAATCATCAGAAGTGGCTTCGGGTAATCGGACAATTTGCCCATACCAAAATTCGGAATTTTCTGAATCACTTATTTTTCGATAAGCCTCTGCGATTAACATTTTGGCCTCCGAGTTGTCACTGTTATCAAGTACTTGATTTAACAATTCTATGGCCCCAACATAATTTAAATCCTCCATATATTTCTGAGCTTTATTAAGCTTAGAGGATTGAGCAAAAAGACCGCTTGAAAGAATCGTTACCATCAATACAGATAGTAAAGAACGCTTTAACATGCTACAAGTGTTTTATAGGTTAACGGGACTTTCAATTTTATGTGAACTTTTCCCTTTTAAATAAATACTATTCCTGTGGAGCAACATTAATGTACCGTAACCAAAGTCGTCGGTGACAAAATATATGTAAATAGGTAGTATAATATTACTCCTTGAGTGTAAGCGTTGGAGTAAAAAATTGTAAGGTAAGAGTATTAAGAAGAGAGGTGATTCAAGCCTCTCTTCCTTTTTTATTATTTATATCCTAGAAATATCTAGGCGTAACTGTCTTTTCTGTATCGTAATCAAACTCGTACCCTAGGAACAATTCGAATGATCCTGAAGTTGCTTGAGACAATTCTGTAAGTGTATAATCATAAGCTGCGCCAATTCTCAATCCATTCTTCAAAAAGTAGGAAGCCCAGATATCAATCGAGTCATTCGAACTTGTATCATCAAAATCTTGTATAGCAGATCTATATGAAAGCCCTAACCAAAGTGTTTGGTAGAAGAACATAGATAAATCAATATCAAATTCTGTTGGTGTACTTACTTCTTGAAATTGTTCATCTTTTCTTAAGCTATTGAAAAGACTAACATTTTTAACCAACATAGATGGTCTAAAGATCAAATCATCTCCTGAGATAGGTATTGCACCACCCGCCGTGAAGAAATAATGTCTGTACTGTCTAGCCCAAGTTTGTCTACCATTCGGAGTGGTCACATTTTGTGCTAAGTCATACTCCACTAACTGAGGACTCGAAAATCCTGCGTAGAAAGATGGATTGTAGTAATAAACACCTGCTCCAAAGTTGGGCAACCATCGATTTGGGTTTTCAAAAAACGCCGGATCGACACCTGCTTGAGATTCTAAATCTAAGCCTGTAAAGTCTGCCCTATAGTTTTCAACTCCACCCTGCATACCGATAGAGAGTTTACCACCATTGTCGCCAATAGGAATACGATAAGCGTATGAAAGATTCATACCTAGATTACTAGTTGGGCCTATATTATCATTTACTAGGTTAAAACCTACACCTACTCTTTCATTTTTCAACGGAGTATGGATAGTTAATGATTGTGTCACTGGCGCGCCATCAATTCCGATCCATTGAGATCTGTGCAATAAACCAATCGCCATGTGTTCCTTAGATCCTGCATAAGCTGGATTAAAGGTAAGACTATTAAACATATACTTTGTAAACATCGGATCTTGCTGAGCAAAAGACGTCCCCAAGTAAAGTGTAACAGCTAAAAGAGTTAAAAATCCTTTCATTTTAATCTTAATTTTCAAATTTAAAATTCATCATTGAATAGTCACAAATATTGTGCTACTAAAAATGGCTTTGTATCGGTTCATCCTGTTTAACTATATAATCATCTGACAATCAATTACCTAAAATATCATATATTTATTAATCGAATGTTTTATATCACGTCACTTTATCTATTTATCTGAACATATCCAGATCTTACGTTTCCATCTTCACTCAGATCAAGGACATAAAAGTAAGTCCCATCAGGTAAGTCACCATCTATCCATGTTCCTCTCCAATCATTCTGATAGTCCCTAGTTTCGAATACTCTCACTCCCCATCTATTATATACCCTAAGAATATTTCCAGGATAATTATTAATACCTTGGATGGTAAAGCTTTCATTGAATCCGTCAAAGTTAGGGGAGAAACCATTTTTGATTTCGAGGTCATCCGAATTGCTATTGTTGCAATCAATAACTACATCAACTGTAGCTGTATCGCAGCCATTTGCATTGCAGACGACATAATCAAAACTGTCGTTCCCGCAGTAATCTTCGTTTGGTGTGTAGGTTATAGAACATCCTTGGTTTATTGCGACAAGCCCATTTTGTGGACCATTACCAACGGATGAGTCAGATACTATTGAAACCGATGTGATATCTAATCCAGAAAGTTGGTCATTATCACATAGATCTAAATTGATCTGGTTATTGGGGGTTGAAGAAAGAAAATCATCGACTAGAATTGGAGTTTGGATATTCTCTACAACCGTAATAATATAAGTTGTTGTGTCACAAACGTTCTGATCATCGCAAATAACGATGCAGGCAGTATCCACGCCAATCGAAGCAGCCTCAGCTTCAATGCATAAAGATACATTATTTGTACCAAAATTGACAGCATCGTTGCTATTTAGAGCGCAAATATCTTCAATATTAACAATATTTCCATTTAGCTCAGATACATCTAGACAATCTGTATATATAGTAGACAGAAGCACAGTTTCTTGTATCACTTCTGGTGTCGGCGGAATAACCGTCACTATCAAATACTCCGTATGTGTATTACCTGCATTATCTGTAAAAATAACACATATCTGATCTTGTTCTAATCCGTTGGCCGTGTACTCGATACAATTATTAGCGTCTAAACTACTAAATACTATGTCACTTGAAGCTCCATCACAGCCCATAACTGCGGATACTGAATTTCCGTTGAACTCATCGAAGAAGCAGAAACTCGATGTTGAGTAGACTACTATTTCAGTATATGTCGTATCGATTGTATGCTGCAATCCGTCTGTAACAGAAACATAGACAAAGGTCGTATCACAAAAATCAAGTTGATCACAGTATACAATACATGCTGTATCCAAACCATTGGATAATGCAAGTACTTCAAGGCAAGAATTTCCATTAATAAAACTATAATCCGCAACTGGATCTGCATCCACTGCATGGATATTACTTATATTTTGCACAAATCCTGGCAATTCCGAAAAGTCGAAACATACCGTATCCGCATTAGATACCAGTAGATCCACCCATACTTCGTCAGGCTGAGCACAGCTAACTGCTACCTGAATCGTATCAAGGCAACCTGTTGCTTGTTCAAATATGACAACTTCGTGCAAACCCGTTTCGAAAGTATATTGTGAGCCTGTTGGCTGGGTTCCTATATTCACATCTAAAATAGTCGGTGAATTCAACAATAGCATAGTAATGAACATCTGGCTATATTCCGTACCTGGGTTCCCTCCTATTATGAGCTGTGCCATCGTATTGATTTCCCAATTGCCCGTTGGATCCCATACATTCATTGAATCTAATAGAGCAAACATATCAGGAAATTCACCAGAAAAATTATTATTGTTTACAAACCAACTATCTAAAAAGTATGGTCCTGGCATTGGTACATCAGCATAACCATAGTTATAAATCGTATCAAAATTACAGGCTTGAACCATTCCAGAATAAGCACTACCATTCACTAAAAAGTCATAATTAGATGACTCTCCAAACGGAATATCTAGACACAGTTCTGCCATTCCATTACAATCATCTATATGCAACTCAAAAAACTCCTCATCTATAATAGATTCGTTGGCATAACATGGAGATATAGCTCCAAGCACCATTATCAACACTGATAAATAGCTGATTTTCAATACTCTAAACTTATCATTGTTAAATTCAATATTCTTCATGTGTATATAACTTTAATATATTGTATTAGGTGTTACGATTATCAAGTCCGAAAACCATGCCAACAAATTAAGATTATTTATATATGAAGGAAAAGATATTGGTATATCCAGCAAGGAGCTGAGAATGGATTATGACAGGATCATGTCTAGGAGGAAAAGACTTCCAAACACTACACTCGCAATACCATTGGTAGTAAAGAAAGCTAAATTTATTTTAGATAGGCCACCCTTATATATCACCCAGTGCTGGTAAAAGATGAGCATGACAAAAGTAAAGGTCGCTACCCAATGAATAGTCCCTAATCTTTCGTAGTAGTTGGTAGCTAGATAAGTAGCGTATAACAATGTAATTGCAGCTAGACAATGAGTTACTATTGACAGTAGGCGAGCTCGTTTTTGACCCAAAAAGGTAGGGATAGAGTTTAATTTATGTTGCGTGTCAAAATTTTCGTCTTGCAAAGCATACAATATATCAAATCCAGCGACCCATAGAAATACGACCACACCATATAATATAGGAATAGTAAAGAACTGGTCTGTCACTGCTACAAATGCACCAATAGGTGCTAAGCCAAGTCCTATACCTAAAACGAAATGACACAGGGCAGTAAAACGCTTGGTATAACTATATCCTAATATAACTAACAAGGCCACTGGAGAAAGCAGAAAGCAAAGATCATTGATAAAATAAGTACATAAGATAAAGGCTGCGCAATTCAGGGATACGAAAAACCTTGCACTGTTGACTGAAATTTTACCCGCAGGTATCTCCCTTACGGCTGTTCTAGGGTTCTGACTGTCAATGTCTCTATCTACTAGCCTATTGAATGCCATAGCCGCCGACCTGGCGAAGACCATACATCCAATTACTAGCAATAGTTTTACGAGTAAAAAGGGTTTATCTGTGTAGTAGGTCCCCAAGCTAAAACCCACCAAGGCAAATGGTAAAGCAAAGATAGTATGACTAAACTTTACTAGAGAAAGATATTTTTTAACCGTGTTGGATGACATTAACTGTGTTGTGAACATAAAAAAACCTGCAATGAAAATAAATCACTGCAGGTTTTGTTTATTAAAATGATAGAAATATCATTAGTTCGCTGCTTCAGCAGGATTCACCTCTCCTTTCAAGTAAATGAAAGACTGTGGTGGATTTGTGTTTGCAGTAATTGTAACTTTCTGGTTACGCTTACCCTTCTTGTTCTTAGAGTTAAACTCTACAGTAACCTCACCATCTTCTCCTGGTGGGATTGGCTCTTTAGGCCACTTTGGTACAGTACATCCACAACTTCCTTTAGCGTTGCTAAGGATTAATGGCTCGTCACCTGTATTCTTAAAAGAAAACGAGTGAGATACTTTTTCTCCTTCATCTACAGTACCAAAGTCAAATTCTGTTGCGTCAAAAGACATTACAGTAGTTGGGCCAGTAGGTACAGCAGCTACTGGAGGCGGAGCTGTTGCATTGTCTACTGACTTAGCGATTGCATCTGCACCTGTCGTAAGGGCAGCTTTGCCATCAGCAGCAGCAGTTGAGGGATCACTTGCACAAGAAACTGCAAGCACAGCCATTAGCAGGATAAATAGACCTGAATAAAACGATTGCTTCATCTTTAAATAATTTTAGATTTTAAATTATGTCCGAATAATAAAGGACAAAAATAGATTAATTAATGTAATATTAAAATCTTATGTAAGGTTTTGATATATAACTTAACAACCGACTTTTCGATAATAAGTTCTGCACGACCTGACAAAGATTTCTTGATACAAATATAAGGCGAACAGAAAGTATTCACTGTTAATGCCTTCTCAAGCCTTGTTAATGCCTTGTTAACGCTTGCTTTTACTAAGTCCTCGACCCCAAATTACTAGACTGGGCCCCTCTTCAGTAGGCTCATAAAACCCTCTACATCCCTTGTATTTAGGCAAGCTTCCTTTGTGAGTCCCCCTTTACGGGCAGAGGCTACACCATATGCAATATCATCTATCCCTCCTATACTATGGGCATCAGGATTGATGCTCAAGAGAACCCCTTTTTCCATACAGTATGGTATCCATGTCCAGTCTATATCTAGGCGATAAGGACTCGCATTGATTTCTATGCTGACTTGATTGGCAGCACATGCATCTATTACCTTTTTATGATCCAGTGGATATCCCTTTCTGGATAGCAGTAATCTGCCAGTCGGGTGTCCAAGCATAGAGGTAGCAGGATGCTCTATTGCCTTGATGATTCGATTCGTGGCCTTCGCTTCATCCATATTCAAGTTAGCATGTACACTAGCGATCACGAAGTCCAGCTGATCCAATAGAGACTGTTCGTAGTCCAATCGCCCATCCCCAAGAATATCTGATTCTATACCTTTCAATATGGTGAAGTCATTCATTTTGGTGTTGAGTCGATCTATTTCATCTATCTGCTGTAGCAGGCGATCTGGCTTTAGTCCATTGGCATAGAAAGCGGTCTGTGAGTGATCTGTGATTCCTATATAGCTATAGCCCTTTTCTTTTGCAGCAGTGGCCATCTGCGCTAGGGTATTGATGCCATCACTATATGTCGTATGACTATGGATGACACCTTTGATATCACTCTGTTCTACTAAATCACTCGCAGCTACCTGCAGATTGTGCATCCCCTTTTCACGCATCTCGGGCACAAAGTATGGCAATCCGATTTTCTCAAAGATCGCAGCCTCATCTTCAAAATTACCCATTGGTAGATCTCCTATGCTATTTCTAAATCCCTCGGAGGCTGTTGTATAGAACCAGCTGGAGATAAAATCTGCTTCATCTACCAGATACAACAATACCAGCATACCGTTTTCATTCTTAGCTTCCACTACACCCTCCTCTTCATTGATGATCTCTAAGAGACCCTGCTCAAATATTTCTTCTGCCAGTTCGGTATCTCCAATGAGGATTTCTATTTTATCTAGTGTATTACATTTTCTACGGATGTCTCCAGTCAACTCCACAGGCGTACCAGTATATATATGCCTAATATCTGCAAGTAGCTCCTCCGCAATCTCGATGATTGTACCATAGCGAAACTTTCCCTGCGACTGAAAATAGTATTCTATCTTTTGCTTTATCGCCTCCTGTGTCTTCAATCCGAACCCTTTATATTGAGACAAGCGATTTTCATTGCAAGCATAGAGCAACTCTCCTACTGTTTCGATTTCCATATCCTCCCAGATAACCTTGACCTTCTTCGGCCCCAAGCCTTTTATGCTGAGCATATCGATGATACCAGGCGGTGTGATCTCTGCATACTTTTGGTAGGTACTTAGATGACCCGTTTCGAGTAGCTCTAAGATTTTATCTTTGATCGCCTTCCCTACTCCGGGCAATGCAGAAATCGTCGTCTCATCCATATCCGCGATTGGCTGATCGAGTCTACGCAGATTGACATAAGCCGTATTATATGACCGAGTCTTGAAGGCACTCTCATCGTGCAGCTCCATGATGGCCGCCAAATTCTTAAATACGTTAGCTATATCCTTATTCTTCATGTCAACATTTTTGTCGGGCAAATTTAGGGAATAGTATTTTAATGTTTTGGGCGTATCCTTGACTTACGTTTCACTAAAGGGCACCTCTATCAACCCCGTTCATTGGATAAAAGCAAAATTCTTACAGAATTTCTTCAAATCTAATACTGATATACTTCGTTATCCCTCAGTCATTTAGCAAAGGCTAAATTCCCTCAGTCTAGCCTCGTCTATCAATATTAAATTTGATTTTATCTCAATTCAGAGGTTAATAGAGGTACCCAACAGTCAAGGTCAGGTCGTCCAGTGGTCCGCATTCGCTCCCGTCCCGAGTTATATCATGTCTATAAAAAAATGACATGAAAAACTCGTGACTGCTTCCTACGGTCGCACACTTACCACCCCTTACGCAAAATAAATGTTTTGTATAATAATCGCTGATGAGCCAATCATAAACAGAAAAAGTGACTATCCGCATATTGGGGAGTAGATGAATTAGTCTACCTTACTCCTGAAAAGCCTGTCCCGTCCTTCGAGGGATTTGCCACAGATTTCTTCCTATCTGGGTCCACCAGATCAAGATAGCTACGCATCAGCCGGTCACGCTCTGAGGAGAAGTGCAATGAAGGAATGATTGAAGACGGATGAGCGATTACTAGTCAGGCATATCCTGAATACACTCCTGGAGAGCTGCATACAAACGGATCACCAGATACAAGCGGCCAAATTAAAGGTTCTATTATAACTAAACTTATTCATCTGAAAGTGCCACTTTTACTCTTCCCACCTCGCCCGTATCTAGCATGACCTTGATACCGTGTGGATGTTGTTTGGAT